>Ga0114993_10000155_pt1 | contig 74722 bp, 65 predicted proteins | sample ArcticOcean_MG_C_FD_87042 | JGI IMG/M metagenome (GOLD analysis project Ga0114993, IMG submission 87042) | Marine microbial communities from western Arctic Ocean - ArcticOcean_MG_CB2_150 | ecosystem: Environmental > Aquatic > Marine > Oceanic | place: Arctic Ocean: Canada Basin | collected... | reverse complement strand
TACTTGCTGCACGTGGGAGACATTTACATGGTAACTAAAGACAAGGCCCCAGTTATAGTTGTCGTACAGTTGACAGGGGGTAACGATTATTTCAATACAATAATCCCCTATAACGATAATAACTACTACGACAATCGAAGGTCCTTACAAGTACCTCAGGAAAGTATGCTAACTCTTGATCAAGAGTTTGCAATGCACCCTGCAATGGGCCCTATGTCTGAAATATATAAAAAGGGTGACATGGCTATCATCCACGGTATCGGTTACGCTGACTCACCTAGGTCACATTTCCGATCTATGGACATATGGCATACTGCTGAACCCGATAAGGTTGGGACTGAGGGATGGCTTGGAAGAGTGACTAGAGAATTTGATCCGAAGGGAGAAAATCCTGTTACCGCCGTCAACATAGGACAAGGCTTACCAAGGGCTCTGGTAGCCCCAAATGTTTCAGTAGCTTCGGTTGCTGACCTGGAAACCTATGGATTACTCACCGGTATAGAACAAGACAAAGTAAGAGATAAAATGCTGAATCGTTTCTCAAACATGTATGGTGCTGCATTGGGATCAGGACCAGTTATGGAATATCTAGGTCAAACGGGAATAGACGCACTCAATGGTGCTGACATATTGAAAGAGGCCCCGGAAAAATACGAATCCAATGTTGAATATGGCAGTAGCTTAATAGGCCGGAATCTGCGTGATGTTGCTTCAGTCCACAAAGCAGGTCTTGGAACAAGGGTGTTTTACACACAGCAGGGTAGTTACGACCACCATGCCGCTCAAGCGCCGGCTTTTTCAAAACTTTGGACGGAACTCGCTACAGCTATACAAGATTTCTGGGATGACCTCAAGGTGAGTGGGGACGATGAAAATGTTGTAATGTTCCTTTTCTCAGAGTTTGGAAGAAGGGTTAGGGATAACGGGTCTGGTACTGATCATGGAGCAGCTGGGGTATCTTTCGTTATTGGCCCAGGGGTGAAAGGTGGCATGTACAGTCGTTACCCCGAAACTCGTGCAGAAGCACTGGAGCAGGGAGACCTTGTGCCTAACCAAGATTTCAGAGGGGTGTATTCAACCCTATTAGAAAACTGGTTGGAGGTAGAGGCTGCTCCTATTGTAAATGGGACATTCTCGAGTGAAAACTTTTTTGTAGGCGCCAACTGATTCATCTCCAATTAAAAAAGTACTCGATCACCATGGCAGTTCAAGGAAGAAGCTGTAATTGCAATCATTTACTAGGCAGAAATTTGCCGGCTGGTAATGGGTACACACAATCGGTTAGCGTTGCCTGCAATCAGAATATGTCACGGAATTAAGTGAAATGGCCTCAAAACCCAATATTGTACTAATCCTAGCTGATGACATGGGATACTCTGACCTAGGTTGTTATGGTTCAGAGATAAATACCCCAAACATTGATTCTCTTGCCTCCAATGGGATCCGCTTTTCCCAAATGTACAATTCGGCTCGATGTTGCCCTTCGCGTGCAGCCTTATTAACCGGTTTGAACCCCCAGCAGACAGGGGTAGGTCATATGGTCTCAACTTTCGGGCAACCAACTTCAATCAATGTCCCGGGATACCAGGGCTATCTTAACGAAACTTCTGTCACTATTGCTGAAGTCCTCAAGAAAAACGGTTACCAAACCTACATGTCTGGTAAATGGCATGTTGGTGGAGGTTATGATCTCACGGATGCTTCTACCTGGGCTCCAGGTAATAAAACCCATCCTACACCGGTCCAAAGAGGGTTTGATAAATTTTTTGGCATTGTTGCAGGGGCTGCAAATTTCTTCCATCCCAAAACTTTAATGAAAGATGAAAATCTATTGGACATAGACACCTCAGATTTCTACTTAACTGATGCCATAAGTGATAATGCTGTTTCTATGCTTGAGGATTCTTCAAAAACTGAAAAACCCTTTTTTATGCATATCGCCTACACTGCCCCGCATTGGCCATTGCACGCATACGAAGAAGATATCGCAAGGTACGTCGGAAAATACCGGCAAGGATGGGACAAGATCAGGACCAGTAGACATGAGGAACTCAAGGGAAAGGGCATATTAGATTCAAAGTGGGAAATATCTCCTAGAAACCCCTCTTCAAGGCCTTGGGGGACTGTTGAGGAACAAGATTGGGAAGATCTCCGAATGGCCGTCTACGCGGCTATGATCGACCGGATGGATCAGGGAATCGGCAAGGTTTTGGGTAAATTAAAGGAATTATCACTGGATGAAAACACCGTTGTTATGTTTCTTTCAGATAATGGTGGTTGCGCTGAATTCCTAGCTGAAGAGACTGAACGCCCGACTCCTTTGCAATATTCATCCCCTACCCCGGATGGCAGGAAAATACAGATGGGAAATAATAGCGATTTCAAGCCGGGGCCTGATGACACCTTTATGAGTTATGACCTTCCTTGGGCTAATGCAAGCAATACACCTTTCAGATTGTTTAAAAGATGGACCCATGAGGGTGGTATTTCAACCCCGTTTATACTCAACTGGCCAAAGAAAATCAAAAAATCCTCCATAGTTCATGAACCGACTCACCTAATAGACATAGCTGCAACAATATACGATGCGACAGAGGCCGTTTACCCAAAGGAACACAACGGTAACCAGATAACTCCTTTGGAGGGGTCAAGTTTTCTAGAAGTTGTCGATAAAGGCACCTGGTCAAGAAATGACTCAATATTTTGGGAACATGAAGGAAGTCGTGCGATGAGGAATGGGGAATGGAAGTTGGTCAGTGAAGTAGGTGAAGGGTGGGAACTATATAACATGACTGAGGATAGAACTGAACTAAATAATCTAGCCGACAAGGAAAAAGATCGGCTAATAAAGATGCAGAAATCCTACAAGGAGTGGATGTATCGATGTGGAGTTGAGAAATGGCCAATCCCGCCTCAAACGTGGAACCCTACAATGCATGCCCGACACGCTCATAGTTCTGCACGCTGAAGTTGTCTCCAGTCATACTAATTCAAATCATAGTATCGGAAAATTAGGATTCTTTGAATCATCTCTGAGGTTGTATCTTCTATTCCTCTACTTCTCATATTTTTCATAATGGTGTGACAGTCGTGATTCCTCTGAAAACCAGCACTGAGGGTAAAATTGTTCCTTTTATCTAAATTAATCAGGTGATTATGAGCATCAATCAGCCCTCGCAACACATAAAGGCCCACCGCATCTATCAGTCATTTAGCTCTGATATCTGAAGGCTGTGGGGCTCTTCCCCCCCCTATTTTTTCACCTAAAACATCCACATCGATTTTTGTTATACCTGACCCCTTCACGAAGAGGCCACCGGCAATGCGAATGTCCGGGATTGTGGATGTCATTTAAAAAACTCCTTTCAATATAATTGATTTGTCTTCCTTTTTATATTGATAGTTAATTGAAATCTTTGACTCTCACAATCTTGGCTCCCAGTATGTTATCGGCCTCACCGGAAGCTAAATCTGTGTCTAAAACCAAGGAATCTTCATCAAGAGTTTTAGGGGCTTGCAACAATCCATCACCTGACGTTGAAATTGTAATACTATCGGTGGTGAGCATCTTTAAGCTATCAAGTGCTGAAATCGCCTCTTTTGAATTGAGCACATTCCCTGATTTTGTTTTGCGTGTCATAGCAGAATAAATAGCCTTCATCGGGTCAGGGTAGGTAACAGGAGAGTCTGAGGAGGCCGAAACAGTGATACCAGCTTTCCTCAAACTATTAATTCGATAAAGTGAATCTATTTCACTAGCAGGTTGGCTGGATAAATAAGTGTCTCCTCTTTCGTATATGAATGATGGCTGGGTGGAAACTGAGATTCCGAGACTTGCCATTTTAACTATCTGGTCGTCCCGAAGTTCTGAGGCATGTTCTATACGGTCACCAGGCAGATAATCATTCTTCAGAACCTCAAGGATCATATCGATTGAACCCATGTCAACGGAATGAATAGCTACAGGAAAGCCTTGGCAATGACTTTCTCTAACCATCTCTTGAAATTCTTTCCTACCTGGATGAAGTTCACCTCCAGAGTTGGTTACCATTATTTTTGAATGACCCACAATCATTTTCCCTTCCGTAGAGCGGTATGGTAGTTCTGCATTTACAAAATCTCTAAGGGATGTAACCGCCGGCATAAATATAAGATGCATGTTTAATGAAATCCCATTGATAACCTTAGATATAAGTTCGTAGCGAGAAATGTCATTCAAATGGGTGGCATCGGTTAGATAGTTTATGCCTCTGGAGTGAATTAGAGTCAAAGCTGAAATGATGCCGTTTTTCATTGATGAGGCTTCCAATGAGGGAAGTTTGCCGTCTAAATAGCCGCCGGACTCGTATATCACCCCATTCAACTTTCCATCACTCAGAGTGCGTTCGAAAGTTACTCCTGGAGGTTCTTCAGTCCATTCTTTTATCCCGGCAAGGCTCAAGGCAACTGAATTTAAAATATGGGCATGCCCGGAAGTCGTCTGAATTATGAGAGGTCTATCGGGTAAAACCTCATCAAGTAAGGTTCTATCAACAAAAGAAACCCCTTCCTGGAAATTATGTTCTAACCCCTGGAGGCGAACCATATTGGAATTTCTTTGAATGGTAGCTGCTTTCTTTATGAGATCGGCTATGTGTTCTTTCGATAATACCGCTTCTGACCGAATATCATAGGAAAGGATGTTCGCAGCATAGCTTAAAAGGTGAATATGAGTATCATGAAATGGAGGAACTAGGGTCAGGCCCCGCCCATCAAATGTCTTTGCTTTTAAACCCGTATTTGAAATAGGGGCCGCCCGGGAGTCTAGTTTGATGCTCCCGTCGCGATTCACCAGTATTGAAGATACCGAACTGAACTCAACCCCGTCAAATACTGTCGGGTTTAAAAATATTCGGCCGTCCAGGTCCTCCCCCATGAGTCGGGGTCAATCCGCCTACTGAATAACAGATCGAGAAGAGGCTTCTATTCGACGGACAACTATCTTACTGCGATCCATCATGGCAGGAATTTTAGGGCCAATCTCATTTTTCCATGTATCGCTTTCATAAACTGCCTGATAGAGTTTCTCTCTTTCTTCTTCATTTTCAAACCGGCGTATCCAAATATACAAATCATCCTCTTCTTGGCCAGTGAAACTACCAAGTATTACCATCCCTTTCGATACCTGAAAAGGGATAATTTCTTCTTCCATAAATTTCACCCAATTGTCTCTTTGACCATCAAAGCATCTATATTCTCTTAGTTCAAAAAACATTTTCACTCCTACCGTACATTTTTATAATTACACATTCTTTTTTAATGAGCAGAGCTGCTGATGGAAAATACTAGGATGCTCGACACTACATAGAGGCCTAATAATACAATACATTCCAAGGTGACAATTCGGCCAAAGGAAACTCTTGCTTTACTGATAACCGGTACCAATACTACAGTCGTCATCAAAATTGCTATCACAGCTGTTATTGAGTGAACCGGGGATACCATGCTCCATAGCGGCCCATCTATATAGGCTACATCATCCAAAAACAACACAAATCCCATATTAAATAAATTACTTCCAAGTAAATTTGTTATAGCTAATTCCGGTGCCATAATACGTATTGCTGCAACGGAGGCTGCAAGTTCAGGTAAGGAGGTACTAAGCGCAAGGAATTGAGTACCCATGAAACTTTTTTCCCAACCCATCGCATCGGCAAGCTGGTCACCAGCATGAGCGAGGAAATATGCAGCCACGACAACTATAAGGGCCGATATGAGGTAAACCAAAGTGGCCCTAGTGAGACTAGCCGAGGCGTATATATTGTGTTCTTCATAGGAGTCTGAATCTCGCTCTTCTTTAAATATCGCAAAAAGAGCCACACCAAAGACTACTATCAAGGCCACCGAAACTGGGCTGACTGGCCAAGATGGCGCCAAATTTAAGTTACCGTGGATTAATATTCCCAACCCAGCTAATGCAATTACAACAATTGACAAAACCCCTACGAGAGCCGGAGTACTACCTAATGAGCTTAATATTGGTCCTCTTCGCCACATGAGATCCAACAACCCTATGATCAAGAGATTAAACATGTTACTGCCGAATGCGTCACCTGCTGCAAGGTCAGCCCCTCCAGATCCTCCGATAGACAACACAGAACTCACGCCTGTAGCCAATTCCGGCAAAGAGGTCGCAGTTGCGAGTAAAACAACACCGACAAAAGATCTACCTAAACCAGTCTTAAAGGCTATGATATCTGCATTCTTTGTAAGCTGTGTCGCCGATATCAGAATTGTTGCTGCCAGGCCGCCAAGAACCACCCATAATAAAGGCAATGACAAACTATCCAAAATAAAATCTCCGTCTGAAAAATCCCTAACATTAGGATGAGAAAATTAGAACATGGAAATATTAGAGCATAGGAGGGAGGTTGTATACGTAATTACTGGTTAGAGATCAACAGGTCCTTTCGGCCTCTCCATTTTTTAAGGAATCTACCGTAATTTTTCTTACTTAACTCGTCCCTTTCTCCTTCTGATAAAGCAGTCCATCCCCTATGCTCGTGCAATTCCATAGGTAAAGTGTGGTCAGCTATGATAGAGAACCCCTGTTCTTTAAATTGAAAACTGTAATCCAAATCCAGATTCCTGTAATATCTGAAAGATTCTCTCATTAGTCCGACTTTTTGCAGGTCTGCTCTTTTCAAAGCGAAACAATAACCCTGCATTGCATCCATATGGCCTGATTCTCCTTCGCCATCATGAAAATGTAATAAATCTTCTGTTCTAAGTCCAGCTAGACCAGCTATGCCGACCTCTGAGCCCTCCAACAAGTCTTGTATCCGCTTTATGAAATCACCTTTAATTTCTACGCTTGGATCGAGAAGAATGAAGATTTCCCCTTTTGCCTTCTTCAGTAAAATGTTTTTTGCAGACCCATCACCCAAAGTATGATCAGCATGAATAATTTGCAGATTTTCTTGACCCTTAGTCATTTCTTCTAACAGCTCTCCTGTCGAATCAATGGACCCATTGTCCAAAACAATTATTTCCGTTTGGCCAATATCAGTCCATTTAATTACACTGGAAATGCAACGTCGTGCATCGTCAGGATAGCCGTTGACAACCATCCCTATTGTGACCGGTATAAGGGATTCATGAAAAATATTAGAGGCAACTTCAGAGGAGGCAGATATTGTTTTCCACCTTTCTTCCCTAATTTCTGAGGAATCCTTGATCCTTACAATAGAGTAATCTTTAGAATCCTCCACCAAATACCCCTGTTTCTCAATCTCTGCCCTTAGTCGATCTGAGTTTTTATAATCAAACGATGTTCGCAGCGTGGCCCTTTCCGTTGATTTATCAATTATTTTTTCAGGTAAATCGTACATGTCACTAGTTGATTCCAATCCAAGTCCCATCAAAGCATCGATCGACCTCAATATTTCCACTTTATCTGCATTCTCTACATCGGGTGATTCTACTAATCTCCATATCCCATCTAGTAATCCCGGCATATTCAGGTCTTGACAGACAATTGCAATCAGCCTTTCGTTCCATTCTTTGAATACATCAATGTTTGAATTGCCTTTTTGAGAGCTCTTGTTGAATAAAATGTAATGTCTACGCAATTTATTGAGGGCTGTTTCGGAGGCCTTTAAGGAAGTGAATGTAAAATTTATCCTCGTCCGATACTTGGCAGTCATACAAAGATAACGGAATGCCAGCGGATCAATTCCCCTCTCTAACAAGTCGGATATTATGAACGCATTGCCGGCCGACTTAGCCATTTTCACACCATCGGCCAATAAATGTTGGCCATGGACCCAATGATTCACTACCTGGGAGCCGGTATACCCTTCACTCTGGGCAATTTCCCCCTCATGGTGGGGGAATATATTGTCTACACCGCCGGTATGAACATCTATGTGTCTACCTAAATATTTTATTGACATAGCGGAGCATTCAATATGCCAACCTGGAAAGCCATCGCCCCAAGGGCTAGCCCATTTTAAAGTTCTTCCTTCCTCAGCTTTCTTCCAAAGGGTAAAATCTCGAGGGTCTTTTTTCAAAGGGTCCGATTCAATTCTCACAGCTTCCTGCAGTTCTGATTCGTGAATATTACCTGACAAATTACCGTAAGTTGGAAAGGAATTAATATCGTAATAAATATTGCCGCCCTCTTCATATGCGAGAGATGATTGGAGTAGTGAACCAATAATTTCAATCATTTCATTCACATGTTCGGTTGCCTTTGGGAATTCGTTGGCAGGTAATATATTGATCGCCAATTCATCGCGCAGAAAACGCTGGGTGTAAAACTGTGCTATTTGGGCCGGAGTCTTACCTTCCGCTATAGCGGCCGCTATTACTTTATCCTCACCCTGTTCAAGAACCTCCTGCCTCATATGCCCGACGTCGGTTATGTTCTTTATATGGGTAACTTCATTGCCAAGAACTTGCAATGTCCGTCGAATCCAATCCGCCATCAAATATGATCGCAGGTTTCCGATATGGGCGTCTCGGTAGACTGTTGGCCCACATGTATAAACACTGAATTTGCCTTTTTCGTGCGGTACTAAGGCAGATTGTTTTCTTGTGAGAGTGTTATATAGCTCTAACACCCGCACCTCCTCGTATGCATATTAGAATTTTCCTAACCCACTAGCCCAATTGTAGTACTCTAAGCATATTAGTTGAACCTGGCACACCTATAGGAGTTCCAGCCACTAATACAACCGTTCCCTTTTTATCCCCGCCCATAAATTTCCTAGCTTCATTTTCTCCCACCGTAAAAAATTCATCCACGTCGGTAGGGCTATCTACAATAACTGGATATACGCCCCATCTCAGGGTCAGGACTCTACATACTTCTTCCCATGGAGTTAAGGCTAATATCCGTGATTCTGGTCGGTATCGTGACACCCGGCCTGCAGAATTCCCTGACTCAGTAAAAGCGATTATGAATTTTGAACCGAGCAAATTTGACGTTTGGCAGGCCGCGTAACTTATAGCGTCATCAATTTTGGGTTCCAATTGAAGAAACCGTTCTTCCATCATTTTGCGATATGGCAATGCCGCCTCCGCTTCCTTGGAAATATCAACCATTATCTTCACAGCTTCGATTGGAAATTTTCCTATCGAAGTTTCGCCTGACAGCATGATCGCATCTGATCCATCAAACACAGCGTTAGCAACGTCAGTTACTTCTGCCCGAGTCGGGGAGGAAGAATGAACCATAGACTCAAGCATTTGAGTTGCTGTTATCACAGGTTTGCCAGCAGAATTACTTTTTCGAATCAATTCTTTCTGAACCACGGGTACTCTGTATAGAGGGATTTCTACACCCATATCACCTCTGGCAACCATTAGAGCATCGCTGGCTTCGACGACCTCATCCAGATTGTCTATGGCTTCAGCTCTCTCCACCTTCGATATTATTAGCGGCTTTTTCATACCGTTCTCACGAAGGATTGACCTAGCGGTCCATATATCTTCTCTCCGAGTTACAGTGGACAAAGCCACAAAATCTGCGCCGATGTCGGCTGCAAATTTAAGACATTCAATAGCTTTTTCGTCAGGAAATTTTTGAGATGGGGCCCGTCCTGGAGTCACCACACCCCGTCTTTCCGTCAGCCTTCCACCCCGAACGACGGTACAATTTACATTCCCATCCAATATGCCATCAACAAAAAGTTCGATGTTCCCATCATCCACCATGATAGTGCCACCTAGTTCAGCGTCTATATGAATGCCAGGAGGAGCAACAGTAACCAGGTCTTTATCGCCGACAACGTCATCACTGGTTAAAGTGATTTTATCTCCTTCTTCAAGTTCCAAGGCTCCTGGGTCCGTAGGGCCTGTACGGTATTTAGCGCCTGGCACATCCACCATTATGCCTACTGGTATACCCAGCTCTTTAGATACTTTTCTAACCCTGTTGAAAACTACCTCATGGGCACTTTTTTCACCATGGGACATATTAAGGCGTGCCACATTCATACCAGTTTTAATTAATTCTATTAAAACTTCCTCAGTATCAGAGGATGGGCCCAGCGTACAAACAATTTTTGTCTTAGGTTTATCTTGAAAAAGATCCACGGGATTAGTGTAGGACATATAAACCTTTTTAAATTTATCTAAATCCAATATTTTCGGGACAGTCTACACAACTATACATTACACCCCCAAGCGTTCTTCACGTGTACTTATGGATTTAAGTAAAAGCATGACGTACCCATTTTTCACATTTGCCTGAAACTCTGGGTTCAATTACAGTTCCTCTAAAGGATTCTTGGTGAAATATGTATGACGTATCTTTGCTCTTAAATCTACAAACCCTGGACAGGTCCATTTCTAATTTACGAAAAGATCTGTCGGAAACTAAAACCTCTATTGGTGACGATAGTGCCGTTGTTAAAGCAGGAAACATATTTCAACAAATTTCAACTGCACACCAAACGGTCAACAAAAACCAGAGAGAAATCGAACGAGAAATAGAGCGATTATCCGATCGAAAAAACTCCATTGAATCCAAAATTTACGCCGGTGAAATAAACAGCCCGAAAGAGTTGACCGCCTTGCAAGACGAAGTAGGTAATTTAAGTGATTTAATCAATGCTAAAGAAGAAGTGTTGCTAGCTCGTATGGAAGAAACAGAAAGGTACGATCAAGGTCTAGAAAAAGCTACAACACAGCTGGAAAGCGCTGAAATTAATCATCAGAAGAAGGTAGCGAACCTTCAATTAAAACAGCAACAATTGATAAATCAACTAAATACAGAAGAACCAGCTCAACAAATTGCTCGCGAGAGATGTTCGGTGAACCTCCTTCACATCTACGACAGGGTCGGCAAGGAAAATAAAGGCATAGCGATCGCGTTGGTGGAAAGTGATAGGTGCTCTGAATGCCGCCTCTCTATCCCCAAGAAACTGCTAGACACCCTTAAAACGGCCGATGAATTCGTGTATTGCAATTCTTGTGGGAGAATACTTTATAGGGACGCCTATAAATGAGAGTAATAGGATATTGCAATAATTTAGTGGACTCTTGGGAAGAACAAAATGATTTCCACTCGTCAGTTGGTAATTTCTCGGACCAATATAATCATCAAATCAATTCGATCGTGCAAGATGAGGTTGCCCCTATCGGGGCTAGTTCAAATTTAAGAAACCTTATAGATGTCGTTGAGAAAGATTCCGCAGGCTACCTAATTGTAATTCCTGATGCCCGGCACATAGGGTCTGATTTAGAGTCTGTGGCCAGAAATATGATTTCAGTAGAAAAAGCCAATTCATCATTTTATTGTTTAAATGATGATTATCCCGATGTGTTACAGAATGCGCTTATACACATAAATGCCCCGGGGGTTTCCGTTTCAAAAAGTAACAACATCAAAAACGGAATGCAAAGCAGAGCAATGTCGGGAAAATCCTTAGGGAAACCTCCCTTTGGCTACATTACTAATGAGTCAGGTGAATTTACAATCACAGACCCAGAAGCTATGGTGGTTCGGCAAATTTTTGAAATGTATGTGAACAAGGATATGGGTCTCAGAAAAGTAGTCCAATTCTTGAATGACTCAAATATTCGGACGAGGAGAGGCAAATCATGGAATATAGTCACCGTACGAGATATATTGAAAAATTCTTCCTACATCGGGACCTATCAACGCTTCGGACTGAAGCTTACTAGAAACCACGATGCCGTCATAGATACAGGCTTGTTTAGAGCTGCTCAAGACAAGGTTAGGGAAAGAAGAAAATACAAAGGATTTCCTACCCTTGAACCTTATTTGCTTTCTAGTCTGTGCCAGTGTGGGTATTGCGGCAACACCATGATGGGAGTAACTAGAAAACAAGTTTGGAAAAGGCAAGGGGGAGAAAGAGTTAAAAATACGTATCGGTATTACCAATGTCAGTCAAAGGGGAATCAGGGAACTTGCGGCTACCATACTTGGACCACCGACAAATTGGAAACCAGAGTCTTGAAAATGTTAGTCACCATGGTACAGAACGGAAAATTAGAGGAAAGTGTCTCAGGCGAAAAAGGGGAAAGTAAACTCCGACTGGCGGCAGAAAACAGGTTCACTAAAGTAGTAAGTGCTGAGAAAAGATTCGTGGAGTTCATGAAGAAAACGGCTCGAGGACAGTCGGTAGTTGGAAGGTTGGAACTCTACCTTAAGGCCTTGGACAATGCGAGAGAGCAGGCTTTCTTGAGTTGCACGCCAGAGGAAGTTGTACCTTTTATCGAGACGTGGATGGAGCAATCTTTTACCAAGCAGCAGGCTTTCCTCAACGAATACGTATCTCTTATTACTGTCAAGGACCGATCGGTCAAAATTTCCCTATGATTATCAAGGATTTACCAAACCCAATGATGGTAAAATACCAGTAGTTTTGAGGGGAATGGACGGCCGCTGGGTGTATATACACCGAGAGGAAAGTCCGAGCTCCACTCGGAAGGATGCCCGTTAACGGCGGGGCGGGGTGACCCGACGGAAAGTGCCACAGAAACAAACCGCTGCTAAGCAGTAAGGGTGAAAAGGTGAGGTAAGAGCTCACCGCGTAATTGGTAACAGTTGCGGTCCAGGCAAACCCCATCCGGAGCAAGGCCTAATAGAGGTCTATAAGGTTCCGAACCTGACCTGGGTTGGCCGCTTGATCCTATCGGCAACGGTAGGACTAGATAGATGGTCGTCGCTCAGCCTATATGGCTGACTACAGAACTCGGCTTACAGTTCCCCTCAAACGACGTGGGAAAAATGCAAAATTCCCATGTTCAATGACGTACATTTATGCTTTATTTATGGGGCGACCTCTATTTTAATCAAAGGAAAGACGATCTATACCAACTGCGGATCCACCACAGACTGTCCCCAAATACAGTGAATATCATTAGCCTCCCAGCAATTACATGGGTGCCCTAATTCGAGTTACCTAAATATTCTTCTAGGCCTATAATTCTCTAGTACTACCGGAATATGTACCTACAATTAGAATAATAACAAAAACGATGGGTTAATTTGAAATAATATTCTCGCCTCCGGTTTTTAACTCAGGTTCTCCTATTCGTCGTAACTGCCGGACTTTTTCTCTCTTGCGGAAGTTCGGAAGCGGAAACAGTCGAATGCGAGAAAGTCTTCAATGCCGCTGAAGGAACATGGGAATGTGAAATGGAACCTGGTAGTGCTGACGCAGTGAAGGGAACTAATTTCAGCAACGGAAATACCAATGCAGTACTTGAACCAAGCCTCGTGCCTACCCCGGCTATTACAAATGAAACTACAGCTGGTAAAGAACTTTGGGTCTTTCTCACGAAATGTATTTCAATAGACGTTGGGCACCTCACGGTGAATACTCCCAATAAGGGAAATTGGCTGGTCACCCCAGCAACGGACTCCCCACAGGAATTCGGCACCTGGCCAATAAAACCATCAGATGAGCTTGTGCCTCACAACAGTAAGGCTGAATTATGGAACATTTATTTAAATGGGAACTGTGATAACAACATAATGTCACCTGCCGCAACCGATGTGATAACCCAGATTGATGCATCCACTGTTCTCTGGACTCAATTAGCAAAATGTCACCCCGAAATGCCGGTCTCTATGTTGATAGCTCAAAAAAGTCAGCAAACAGGGGATTGGGTCATTGTATCTGATCCCAATTATTCGATGGACAATTACGGAGTTTGGAGTGTTGAGCGAGACGCCACAATAAATCCGTTGAATGACAGGGCAAAAGAAGTATGGTCGGCCCTTTCATTATCCAGTCCATCGATAGGTAATTCTTCGAATACAACTGAGATCGCGGCAGACTGCATCCCAGTTATACGAAACGAGCAAGAGGTAACCGACAGGATGTATTCCCACCTCTCGTCCTGTTATCCGGATTTACGTCAGGCTGAGATGATAACAACGAGAGACCCAAAGAAAAATGTGTGGTTAGTTGTTACCAACGAGCCTTCAGCTAACAACACTCCAGAATGGAAGAACTAAGTCTGGTCGGTTGATGGGAGTGGAAGGGTGTTGCCGAAAAATACCGGCGCTATCGCGACTAATGCGATTGTAGAAAGAGGTAAGTGTTAACCAGAAAACTAGTTTATAAACCGTGGTAGTTTGGCGTTCCCACTTAGCAAAACCCTTTGCAGCATCCCTTAAAAAATATCAGGGCCAACTAAAAACCGCCCGTGCAAATGCCGATCGGAAATTTTAGTGTTTAACGCAGCAGGGTCTGACGGTACCAAAAAGTACGTCACTACTAGCGAAGCTCCTAGCCCTAGAGAAAGCAAACTCAGTACAGTTAATATTGAATCCATTTAAGTCCTCCATTCAAAATTTGTTAGAAGGATATTATATCATGAATCTTAATGGGTTTTCTTTTTTCCATTGCAATTCATAATAATATTAATATCAATATGATTTTTGATATAGTTTTATACTCTGGAATCACTAAACACAGGGGTGTAGCTCAGTTGGTAGAGCGATGGTCTCCAAAACCATAGGTCGTGGGTTCGAACCCTGCCACCCCTGCCACAAATTCAGTCGACACTCCGAGCATTCGACGTTAAATGGAAAAGATTAGTAACATGACAGGTTCAGATTTAATCGCTCAGATACTCAAATCGGAAGGTGTGGATTTTATGGGAGTAATCCCATTCAATCGTTTGGAGGAATCAGGGGCCAAGGTCGGGATACGACCACTTATTTTCAGACAAGAGCGTGTTGGAGTTAACCTCGCTGACGGGTACAGTCGCATAACTAATGGAGATAAAATCGGGGTTTTCGCTATGCAGGCCGGACCGGGCGCGGAAAACGCATTCGCCGGGGTAGCAACTGCATATGCAGATTCCGTACCTATTTTGCTTCTTCCTGGCTCCAATCCGAGATCTCGACATGGAGTTCATCCTACATTCAGTCCCAGTGAGACATACCGCACCGTGACTAAATGGTCCGGTAAAGTTTCAATGCCAGAAAACATTCCAGATATGATGAGGCGGACTTTCAGCCAGATTAGATTGGGAAGGCCGGGTCCCGTTCTTCTGGAAATACCCAGCGATATCCTCAGCGAAGAATTACCCGAAGGTATGAACACTAGTTATACAAATGTCGAAAACAGGAAAAGTGCTGGAGACCCTCAAGATATAAAAACAGCAGCAAAAATGTTACTGGGCGCCAGCAGACCTGTCATACAGGCAGGCCAAGGAGTCTTATACGGCAAGGCATCACAGTTACTAATAGAACTCGCAGAGTTAGCTCGAGTTCCGGTCATGACGTCAATGGCAGGCAAAAGCGCTTTCCCGGAAACACATGAATTGGCCCTTGGAACAAGAAGTAGTTCTACAACCGATATGGTTGTCCACTTTATTGGTAAGGCTGACATGATTTTTGGAATCGGCACAAGTTTCACCCGAATTCATTATGGGATGAATGAATTAGACAAAAAGACACTCGTTCAGATCACAAACAGCCCTGATGACCTAAACAAAGATTATTCACCAGACCACGCAGTCCTTGGTGATGTTCAATTGGTATTAGAAGAATTAATCAAAGAGGTAAAAGAATTATTAGGCTCCAGCAACCGAAATGAATCATTCAAATTTGAAGATGAGATTGCCTCGGTAAGAAAGGATTGGTTTAAAGAATGGATGCCACACCTTCAATCTGATGAAACCCCCATCAGCCCTTACCGAGTCATCTGGGAATTAATGCAAAACACAAACCCTGCCGAAACTATAGTGACTCACGATTCTGGTAGCCCAAGAGATCAAATAATTCCCTTCTATAACACTGTGAACCCAAACGGATTCATAGCCTGGGGTAAATCAACTCAGTTGGGTTACAGTCTTGGCTTGGCGATGGGTGCCAGCATGGCAGAACCGAATAAAGTCGCTGTCAACTTGATCGGAGACTATGGTTTTGGAATGGTAGGTCTCGATATTGAGACAGCAGTCAGGGAAAAAATCCCCGTATTCACCATAATTCTAAACAATTCAGCAATGGGAATTTACAGACCGCATAATTTCCCGACGGCAAACGAACTATATGGAACTAAATATACAACAGGTGACTATGCCAAAATAGCTGATGCTCTTGGCAGCTATAACGAAATGGTCGATAACCCTGATGAAGTTGGCGCAGCCATTAAAAGATGTGTGGACACGGCCAAATCCGGGAATACGGCAGTGCTAGAAGTAATGACAAAAGAAGAGCCTGCAATGCCGCACAGAATGTTTTAAATATTAGGGATTCCATACCGTTGCCGCGATGTATCGTTCTCCATCGGCAACATCATTGTGGTAATAGACTGCAACCAGGTTTCCGTCGGCTCTTTCTACTACTCTTGAATATCCGATGTCGTGGTTCCCTGCGTTTTCCCGAAGAATCATCTCCTCTCCTAATGTTTCACCTTCATCTTCACTTACAACCTACCTGACCCCCGAACTTTCATCCCTATAGCCATAAATCAAACATACTCTGCCATCAGAAAGACAAAGCATCGCAGGAGGGTTCCCGCGTAGCGTTAGCAAATCTACTCTCAGCAGGCCGGTTGGCGTCTCTTCGCCGAACAATAGCATAACGAGGATTTAGAGTAACCAGATAAACAGCGGAGGTTTTCAACTTTAAATGGTATATATCCGGTTGCTGTTTACTAACAACATCATCACATATGGGTACAAATCCGTGAGACAGGTATGAATTGGCTAGGGCACATTGGTTTCGAACGTTCAGGTCGATCTGTAAATCTGCCTCAGAGGTTGGTTTTCCGTAAAGCAATACATTTCCCGAGATTATTTGAGTTTGCAATTCATCTCTGCCAATAACAGCTGCCTTAGCAAAGGTTTCCACAAGTGTTTTTGAAGTATTAGTTTTACCTGCTGCTAGGAATCCGCTGATAATCCTTACGCCCTGTTAATTTTCCATGACAAGCGTTCTTCAATTACTTATCTACCACCAAGCAAACTTCGGGAAGTCACCCCTTTCTCATACAAGTCTTCAACATCTTTTTGCGAGTAACCTAATTCATTTAATACATCATCACTGTCGGCACCGAAACAGGGGCCTGATTTTGTCGGCAATTCTGTCCGTCTTTTGGCTCGCCATGATGGTCTTGACACCAGGTGTTTCCCAGCGATATCGTGAGTCACAGTTATAAAGCTTTCTCTTTCTAGCATATGAGCATCATTCATCAATAGAGCTGGGGACATCACTGGGGCTGCACAGACTCCGGCATTCTGAAATATTTTAGATATCTCTTCTGCGTCTTGATTCTTGGCCCATTCTGAAATCACCTCGTCAATGTCTTCAATATATTTTCTTCTGTTTACAGCTATCTGAAATTTTTCATCCTTCAATCGATCGTCGCCTACAATTCCGACGATACTTTTCCATTCCGCATCATTTTGGCAGTCAATTGTTACCCATCTATCAAAGGCATAGTCGAGAATTTCCGGATTTGGAGTCCGTGCTGTGATTCCCATTACTGGCCTCCCTTCTTTATCGGGAAGGGTTTCATACACATTATGTGGTGCTGATTTGAGGTGTCTCGAGCCAGTCCGGATAGGAAGTTCAATTCCTAGAGATTCAGCGACAAAATACTCACCAACCAATCCCGTGACCCCATCTCTCTGCGGGATCACACAGTACATCCCTTCACCTGTCTTTTCTCTGTTCACTAGAGAAGCTATGACAGAGGCTGCGCAGGTCGAGCCTGCAATCGGGTCTCCATAAGAAATTCCTGATTTATGAGGTGGGCCTCCTTCATATCCCTGCAAAGCTACTAACCCACCCATTTGTTCAATTGTAGGACCGAACCCTACCCTCGAAGAATCAGGACCTTGATGACCAAATCCCGGCATAGATATATAGACCAAGTCGGGTTTCATCGCTTTCAAGTCGTCATATGACAACCCGTTTCTTTCAGCAACACCTGAGGACCAATTTTCGACGAACACATCTGCTGTTGCTACAAGTTCCTTTAGAACTTTCATGCCTTCGGGTTTTTTTATATCGAGCGATAATCCCTTTTTACCTCTGTTGTATTCATTAAAATATGGAGCCAAATCTATATCCGGATTTTTCCTGGCACCTCCTGCTGTTCTTACAGGATCAGGAAATGTCGGTCCCTCTATTTTTACAACATCGGCTCCCATATCAGCCAAGAAGCGGCATCCATACGGGCCTGACCACACCTGGGTCATATCAATTACCCTAACACCAAATAAAGGCATAGGAAGATTTCCAACTTCCAAAGGTAAGGTCTCATTACTTCCTTCAAATTTTGAAAGCGTTCCAACTATTTCATCAGAGTGTTGCCCAATCGTAGGAGCAGGTTCGAAATCCCCTTTATCACCATCAAATACTATTGGTCCGGAAGGGTAAAGGTGAGTTCCCAAAACAGGATGATTAACCTCGTTCCAAAACCCAGTCACTGCATGGTTAGGCCATTCAATCAGTTCCTTAGGGGTCGGTATCATTCCAAAGGGAGCACGATGCCGGTCTGCTATTTCAAAAATCTCTTTTGCCGTCCGCGTTGCAGTAAATTCGGGAACAAGTATTTTCAAGAGGTCATCTGACTCTTGATTCCAACCTCCAGTGTTAAATATAGGATCGTCCTTCATTCCTGAATGCCCCATAGCATCCAATACAGATTTAGTTTGTCTCGGCATCGAAGCAACACCTATCCAGCCATCCAAACATTCATAAATACCCCAAAGAGCTCTAGGGTTATTACTACTCCGAGTCTGTTCACCGCCATACCACATTGCGGCCGGCCCTCCGCCTTCTAAAGTGGACGCCTGAATTTCCTGTATGGAAAGATCGAAAATTTCACCGATACCAGTACTCTTACTAGAATAAATGCCTGCCAGTAAGGCACCAAACCCTTGAACACCGCTTTGATAATAGGCCTGATGTCCTACGGTGAAAAGAGGTGGTTTATCAATATCACCGGCCAGGTACATCTGACCTCCCGATGCTGCCGCTGTTATTGAGGATGCCTTCCATTTAGCTTGAGGTCCAAATTGTCCGTATGGGCTAATTTGGGCGACCGACAAATCTTTCTTTTTATCGCACATATCGTTTAAATCTAATCCATAGCTCGCAAGATACCCTGGAGGATAACTATCTAGAACTCCGTGGGAAGACAATAAGAGATTTCGTAGAATATCCAAGTCGGACTCACTATCGAAATCAATTACAACTGACTTCTTTCCTCCACCAAGATAAGCAAACAATAAACTCTTTTCTGGATCTGGAATATTCTCAGGCCATGGCGGCTGCCATCTTATGCTGTGGCCTTCTGGGGGTTCTATAACAATCACTTCGGCCCCATAAATAGCGAAAAACCTTGCAGCATAGGCAGTGGATACATCCCTGCCAATCTCGATTATTCTTAGGTCACTTAAAACCTGGGTATTACCTAAACTCACGTGTTCAACCTTTATGAGAAAATTACTTTCCCTGGATAATTCCTCGAATGTATCCTATTTGACCAAGATGCTGACATGGTTCGACTACCATGTGGGCTAAAACACCACCTTTAGTCACTTCTGGGTGTTGTCGATGTAAACGCTCAAAAGGAGATCTTTTGTCCATTTCATCGGGCTCGATAGTCCTCACACATTCAAGTGTCTCCGCCCTAACAGCCTTAAAATAGGAAAGTAAATCATCGAGAGAAATTACCGGCATATCTTTTACTTGCTGGCCGGTGTACCCAAGGCCGGTGTCAGCTGGTGGGATACCCAATTTTTCTGCCCATCCACCTCTGATCCATAATTGTTCCTCTTCTCGCACCCCGTAATTCAAAAGAATATCCTCAGCTCTTGATGCATGCCATAAAGCGAAATCTATATGATGTGATTCTTCAGAAGGCATGAATCGTCTTTCTTCCTGACTTAATCCATCCATCAGCTTTTCTGTTGCTGATTGGTATTCGTCAAATTGAAGCTTCAATATTTCCCTGAAATCCATAGAATTACCTTTTAGTATATGTATTAGTCTTTTCCTGACATTTGCCAGGATTCAAAGCATAATACAAAATAATTAATGGATGAGCTACAACCAAGCTCGTGTTTGGAGGTAAATATGAGATTGAAAGGTAAAACAGCTATAGTCACGGGAGCAAGCAATGGAATGGGGTCTTCAGAATCTAAATTGTTTGCTAGTGAAGGAGCGAATGTTGTCTTAGCCGACGTAGATTCTGAATCTGGACAGCGCTTGGTTGAGGAAATAACTGAAGCAGGAGGCAACGCACATTTCGAAATTTGTGATGTTTCCAGTGAAGAGAATTGGGAATCAATGTCTAACAATGTACTAAGTAAATATGGTTCCGTAGACATCTTAGTAAACAACGCCGGCATTAGTAGTACTTCTACCTCCGATTTGTTGAATACTGATGATTGGAACAACATAATGAATATCAATTCAACCGGAGTTTTTTTGGGAACAAAAACAGCTGCGGAAATTATGAAGTCCCAAGGTGGAGGCTCAATAGTAAACATATCTTCAATCATGGGTTTTGTTGGAGGAGAATACGGGCATCCCGCCTATCACGCCTCTAAAGGCTCAGTCAGAATTTTTAGTAAAGCCATGGCAGTAAGATATGGACCATATAGAGTTCGTGTAAACACGGTGCATCCCGGTTTCATGCCTCCTATGACCTCTTCGAATCATGGTATTGCTAGCAAACGGGACGAATATGTCGCCCAGACACCTTTGCGAAGAACCGGAGAATCAATTGAAGTAGCCTATGGAGTTCTATTTCTAGCCTCTGACGAAGCTTCCTTTGTGACGGGAACTGAACTCGTTATAGATGGTGGTTACATAGCTCAATAATCTTAAAAAATTGCGTTCTATGTAGCTTCGATTAGAATATCAATAAATGAGACGGAGGACAAAATATGACCAGAATTAACAAGTGCATAGAACTCATTCAACAGAATCAAGCTATTTTCGCTGTCTCCGCCCCGGAATTGACTTACGAGTGCGGAAAAGAAATGTCACAGACCTGGGCAGATCTTATCCAATTTGATTTTGAACACCATCCATTTGACACCGTTGGCTTAAGTAAATTCATGAAAGGATTAAAGGATGGTGGCCCTACTCCAAGTGGGCATCTCACACCAACGGTTATCACAACCGTTCCATCAAACTGTATGACCCCAGAAGAGGTCATATATAATGCCTGGCAAATCAGGCATGTCCTATCAACAGGGATACACGGTATCCTACATACTCATACTAGAAGAACAGACGCCGTTGCAATGTTTGTGGCCGCCTCACGATATGTCTTCCAAACGATAGGAAGAGATCAAGGCATACCGGAAGGTTTACGTGGTGGGGGCGGACAACGAGAACCAGCGGCGATATGGGATATGGATCCGACAGATTATATGAGGAAGGCTGACCCATGGCCGTTGAATCCAAATGGTGAACTCCTATTGGGTCTTAAAATTGAAGACAGGTTTTGTTTACCAGACGCGGACAATATTGCCGCAGTACCGGGAATTTCATTTGCTGAATGGGGGCCTGGTGATATGGGCATGTCTCATGGGGACCCAGACCTTCACGACCCTCCATACACTCTAGAAATGGACGAGGCCAGAAACATTGTAAAGAATGCATGTGACAAATCTGGGTTAACTTTCTTGTGTAGTTGGCAAGATGAAAACCTAACGATTGAAGAAAGGGCAAGGCATGCTCTCCACCAAATAGGAGCCAGGATCTTACATGTTCCTGACGAGGCAATAGCGGATAAATTACGGAAGGAAATGGACCGCCAAATGCCCTGGTAAAACTCAAACACAATCTAATTGAAGACCGCGGTTAAGATTGTGATCTCTTTTTGTTACAAGGATTTTATTTTTGAAAGAGCCTAAAACGATTGAAATTCCCATAAGAAGTTATCAGAACACTGTCTACGAGTGGGAAGGAGACAGTCCAACTCTAGTGTTCTGCCATGCAACAGGTTTTCATGGTCGCATATGGGACCGTGTCATTGAAAAACTTGAAGGATATCATTGCATATCCATCGACCTAAGAGGCCACGGTAAAAGTACAAACACAGAACCTCCATATCCCTGGGATTCCTTTGTTCCTGACGTGATGGAGATAATTAAGACTTTAAAATTATCAAATGTCGTAGGCATAGGCCACTCTATGGGAGGACACGTAATAACGTCTGTGGCTGCAAAAATGAATACAGTAGTGAAAGGATTGGTTCTTTGTGATCCAAGTTTATTTGTAGACCATCGGTATGGTAAAAAGAAGCAGGATATTGATCCAGAATATTCACACCCCGTTTCAAAAAGAAGAAATAAATGGAAAAGCCCTTCTGAAATGTATGACCGTCTAATACAACACAAAACTTTTGCCTCTTGGGAACCCGCTGTTTTAATGGATTACTGTTTCCATGGACTAGAAAAGAATGACGGTTCTTACATGCTCTCATGTCCACCGTTAGCCGAAGCTGCCATGTACGGAGCCTATATTGACCCCAAGGTGTTGCAAGACTTGAAGACTTATAAAAATCCGGTCTCGATTTTGTTAGCTAGGGCCATGAAGTCAACTGACAACTTCGATAACTTTGGCCCATCCATCACAAGAAATGACCTAGGGGACATGTTCCCAGACGCTGTAGTACAAAGGTATTCTAAGCACTCGCATTTTTTGCCAATGGAAAACACAAAACTAGTGGCCGATGCGATAGTACAACTTTGTGAGACACTGAATAAATAAAAGACAAAGTCGATATATGTAAAGTACCCCGACAAACTCAATCTGAATCAATTAAATTAAGAGGTGAAGGAATGGCACCCAGAATCATAGAAAACAAAGTCACCGCTTACCTGGGTCATGAAGACAGTCCCGATATTTCTAATCCGATACATTCTTCAGAGGTCGCAAAGGCCTATGGTTTCCCAGGAGCCCTTGTTGGTGGAGTGACTGTTTGGGGCTGGGCTACTGACACTATCCTGGAGGCTTTAGGGGAAGATTGGCTGAAGGTAGGCTGGTCAGAATTTTCTTTCCGGCAACCTACAATACCCGGTGATGAAATTCTCATAAGGGCCATTGAAGATAATGCATCAGGATCCTGGTCTGTAGAAATGGTTAACCAAGACGATGTCATATGTGTGGTTGGAAAAGTTGGTCTAGGAAAATCAGAGTGGTCCAATGAGTTTGTTCGCTCCACATCGTTAAATCCAACTGGAGATGAACAAACCAAAAAATCTTTGACTCTGGAAACTGCTGAGATTGGAGCCGACTGGGCTGGAATGAAAGTTGATTTCACTAAGGCTCTCGCAAACGAATTCACCACAGTGAAGCAACAAACAGACAATCCTTTGTTTGTAGGCGCGAATCCAATCGCCCATCCATCGTGGACCGCAGGATGGGCGGAACAACTGATGAGACATAATTACGCCATTCCGAGTTCAATGCATACTCGAAGCAGAATACAACATCATAATGTTGTATCTACGGGAACTCAGGTGTTTGGTGGTGCCCACATGGTTGCTGCATATGAGAGAAAAGCCCATCATTTTATTAACTTTGATGTGCTTTTGCAGGATCAAAATGGGACAGATATTGCCCAACTAAGACATTGGACCATATTTAAAATCGCTACCCCTGAAGAAAGAGAAAATGCAATAAGTTAGGTTAGTTACTCCGTTTTACCGGCGAAGATGGGGGGGGCGTTTTTCTATAAATGCTTTTCTAGCTTCTTTCCCATCTAAACTACCCAATGATTTGCCTATATTAAGTATTTCATAGTGAAGTTGCTTTTCAACATCGATCCGATTTGCCGCCCTAAGCACCCTTTTTGTCGCCCTTGCTGTAATCGGAGATAAATTAGTCAGCGAATCTAGATAGCTGTTGAATTCATCCTCGAACAGTTCGTCAGAAACGACTCGGCTAACCATCCCCAGCTCCCTTGCTTCATCTCCTGTAGCAGTTCTGTTTTCAAGGAGAAATTTCATGGCTTGTTCATAACCTATCGCTTGAGACAATCTCATTGACAAGCCGCCGTCGGGGACCCGCCAATTCGGGGATATCCTGCCAGGAGGCGCGCCGAGGTGGCCATTATACGGATATCAGTAGCCATAGCTAAGGCCAACCCCGCTCCTACTGCAACACCGTTGATCCCACCAACAATCGGTTTGTCGCATTCTTCTCTTAAAGTCAGGTAGAAGCGGCTCACCCAACCAAGATCATCTAAATATCTATCTTGGTCTGACATTGGTATAAATCTATCTTGGTCTTCCTCAGGGGTAAGATCCAAGCCTGCACAAAAAGAATCTCCTGTACCTGTCAACCCAATAATCCATACATCGTCTTCTTTCGTTGCATTCCTTATTGCTTCAATTACTCCCCAAGCCAGTTCCAAGGAAGCCGCATTCTTTTTGCCCGGCCTATTCATTCTGATTACCCGAACATGGCCTATGTCACAAACTTGAACCTAATCAGTCATTGGAACGTCTCTGTTGAAGTCATTTGTTAGTGGATTTCGGAACAAAGGCATTTTAAAACGTAGATTATTAGTCGCCTAATGATTTTATTTGTTCTTCCACTCTGCCTAAATCTTCGTATTGTTCTAGACTTAGGTGGTAACATCTTTTGAGATACAACTCTGCGATGCCGGACGCCCTTTCTCCTTCCTTACATGCCCATTTAATCAAAATCGGCATCTGGAAAATTTCCGAGAAATAAGTAGAGATAGCATTTAGGTCCGCCTCTGTTTCAACCACGAGAGATTCTTCATCAGATTCTATGGCGTATCGCATTCGGCCGACAAGTTTTGTTAATTCGCTCAACCGATCAGGTTCACTCATCATAGAGTAAACAATATCGTTCACTTCGTAATTTGATTTTTCAGAAATTACTGCGTGTTGGTCATTAACACTGAGATCTGAGCCATCTTGGTATAGTTCCAAATAAGCCTGAACCACATCATTTACTTTCATCATTGCTGATGTCACATCCGAGGCGGTGTATCCGCCACCAAATATCAAATCGTCATGCCTTGTCTCTGCCAGGTTTTTCAAAATTTCGACATCCTCGACCTCTTCGGGAGCAGGAGGAAAAGCAAAAGCCGACATGTCGCCAGCTCCAATTTCACCTACTTGATTCATTAAAAATGGTGGGACGTATTTGCTTACATCTACAGTGATTGGAAGAAGGACTATATATGAGGCAAAGCAAGACCCCGAGGACACATCATTGAAATAGACCAATGCGTGTCCCTTTGGAGCGTCAGATTCTCCCAGTTCAAATTGCAAATCCATATTTTTTGAAGATTCCTTTCCTCTAACTATTCACTATATGCCCTTCGTCCCCACCATTATATGCCAGATAATACACAACCCATATAAGTAACCTTGTCATAATTTCAATATAATAGAGCGTGTAACGGAAACCCTTAGGGACATCACATGCAGCTGTATAAAAAATTAATAAGACCGCTTCTATTCACGTTGGAGCCAGAAACGGCTTGGCACCTATCGGACCTTGCCCTTTCTCAAACTTGGCTCTGGAAATTTATGGGGAGTGCTTTCCAACATCACAACGAGCTTTTAAAAGCAACGGTGGCAGGTATACCTATAAAAAACCCAGTTGGTATGGCGGCCGGGTATGACAAAAACTGCAGATTCTTATCCTCCCTTCAAGAGCTCGGTTTCGGATATGTTATGGGTGGCACAGTAACCAAAGAATCGAGATCCGGCAATCCCAAACCAAGGGTTATTAGACTCAAAGATCAATCAGCGTTGATAAATGCCCTAGGCTTCCCTGGAGATGGCCTTGAAAGGATTTTATCAGAAATATTCAAAATAGCATCTGTCCCAAAAAAATCAGTCCGCATCATCAGCGTTTCTGGAACAGATGTTCCTGACATTGCGGAATGCCATCACCAATTGGAGCCTTTTTGTGATGCAATAGAATTGAACATAAGTTCACCAAACACTAAAGGTCTAAGAATTTTTCAAGAGCCTAGCAAACTTAGATCACTGTTGGCTGAAGTAAATCAGAATAAATCCAAACCTCTCCTTGTAAAAATGCCTCCTTATAACTCAGAGGATGGTGATGATGAAAAGGCATTAAATTTAGGCCGAATTTGCCTGGAAGAAAAAGTGGAATCTCTGACCATATCTAACACGATACCGATTGCACATAATGGGCTTGCTGTTGGGCAAGGAGGGCTTAGCGGAAGTCCTTTATTTGAAAATACTATAGCGATGGTTAAAACTTACCAAGCAGAATTCGGGAATAGCATAGAAATTAATGCCTGTGGAGGAATTTCAAACGGATATCAAGCCTACGAGGCTTTAAAGGCAGGAGCCAGTTCGATCCAAATTCTCACCTCCCTTATCTATCAAGGACCTAGGGTTGTCCAAAGGATCAATAAGGAGCTATCTGAACTTTTTACAAATAAAGGTGATCCTAGAAATTAACTAGTCTTGCGCATCAACGAGTCTACGTCTGTCCTCAAGGGCATCGAAATTTGAGCACCCCTCTTGGTTGTTGCAAGTGCTCCAGCCGCGGAGCCCAGTTTGACAGCTGCATTAAGAGTTAAACCTTCAGATATTGCGACAGCCAACCCTGCTGTAAAGGCGTCCCCAGCAGCTACGGAGTCAACACTTAGCACCCTCAAACTAGGTACGTGTATCAGTTCGTTTACTGATAAAAAAAAGAGTCCTTCACGGCCCATGGTAATAATACATATCGCCTGAGTAAGATCCTTCATTTTCAATAAAGCTGTATGAACAGATTTCACATTATTTAATTCACAATCTAGAAGTAATTCAGCTTCTCTTTGGTTAGGGGTAAGAAAATCTACTTTTCTTATAAGTTGATCAATGCCTCGTACAAATGGTGCTGGATCCCAAATTACGGGAACATTATTACGCTGTGCTATGTTCGCTGCCTCTAGGTTAATTTCAAGCGGCACTTCGTTTTGAAGCATCAAGCAGCTCGCACCGACTATACATTCCTGAAGGGAATTCAACTCAGCTTGACCACACATCATATTGGCACCAGATGACACAACAATAGTATTTTCAGACTTTGAATCTACCGTTATCAAAGCTATACCTGTACTGTGATTTAAATCTTTTTTTATGCGACTGACATCCACCGCTTCAAATTTCAGGTCTGTTAATACTTGTCCTGAGAAAACATCGGCTCCCACTCTTCCAATCATTGTCACCTTTGCGCCTAATCTTGAGGCTGCAACTGCTTGATTGGCACCTTTACCGCCATTTTCAATAACAAATGACTCCGAAAAAATGGTTTCACCATCTTTAGGCAACTCCCCTACAGTTGAAATTAAATCAACATTTAGGCTGCCAAATACCACGAGATATGGAATCGACATGCCTTCTATAAACCTATCTGATTCTTTGATAAAAGATCTTCTAAATAGACAGCCACACCGTCTTCATTCGGGCTTTTGGCCAGGTCATCACACACTTCAAAAACAACAGATTCTCCTCCAACCATTGCAACCCCTGTGCCGGCCCACTTAAGCATTTCTACGTCATTAAACCCATTTCCAAAAGCTATCACTTCTTCAACCTTCACATCAGTCTGGGAGCAAAGCCATGCTAAAGCTTTATCCTTACCTGCATCGACACTAAGTATTTCGTAGAAATGTGGAAGTGAGCGGGTGGAGTACAGCTCAGCAGAATATTTTGATTTTAAACTTAACTCTAATTCCGCCACCACCGCTGGGTTTCCAACTCCTAAGACACGATATAAATCTCTTCCGACTTCTTCCAAAGAATCGACTAGAAATATTTTTACCCCATTTCGTTCTCCGTAGGCCTCAGCCCAGTCGCTCATTTCTTCAACATAGACATCGTCTCCTGCATAGCCCACTATCTCCACATCAGATTGGGCTAGTAATCGAACTGAAAGTGACACCTGATCGGGTGAAAGAAAACTCTCCCACACCTTTTTTTCTCCTTTATCGAAACTCACCAATGCACCTTGAAAAGACACTATTGTGTCTATCATGGGGGCTTGTCGGAGAAAAATCAGAGCAGATTTTAGGCTCCTACCTGTGGCGACTGAAACCAGAGCGCCTCGGCTGGCGCATTCTTGCAATATTTCCAGCATGTAGGGCGAAATCGAAGAAGAGTCCCCTTTTAAGGTGCCATCAATATCAAGTGCAATAATCTTATATTTCAAATCCTTAATTTCTCCGAAACTGAGATAGTCTGTGCTAAGATCACCGTGATTTTTGCTAATCCACATACAGGTATATTTATGCACATCACACCCAGATTAATACTATGGGCCTGTATTGCCCCCTTAGTAGTTTATTTGATAATACAGGCCTTTGGATAAAAATATAAATATCCACTGGATAAGAACAGTTGAGGGAGAAGATCAGTTGAGTGAAAAAAAAATCCTGATAACAGGGTTGGCAGGAAAAATAGGTGGAATAATCCGATCAAACTTATCACCTAAATACTCATTAAGTGGTCTTGACCTTAAAAAAGTACCGGGATTCCCTACCACTGTTGCTAATCTTTCAAATTTGGATGAAATAATGCCTGCCTTCCAAGGTATTAACACAGTTGTCCATTTGGCAGCAGATCCGAACCATCAAGGTGATTGGGAAACCAATTTGGAAAACAACATAATAGGTACCCGGAACGTATATGAAGCTGCTCGCCTTTCAGGAGTAAAACGAATTGTTTTTGCCAGCAGTAATCATGCCCTGGGGTTTTATCCATTAAAGGATAATCCATATAAACAAATCTATGAGGGAGACTTCCGAAAAGTACGTCACCCAATTATTCCTTTATCCACCAATCTGGTACGGCCCGACGGCTATTATGGGGTGAGCAAAGCATTCGGAGAATCCTTAGGTAGCTATTTCCATGACGAGTACGGAATGTCGGTTATATGCATGCGCATAGGATGGGTGATGGAACCAGACGATCCTACCTTTGCACCGTCCGCCCTGTCTTTATGGATGAGTCATAAAGACACGGCCAGTCTGATCGCCTGCAGCATAGATGCACCAGAGTCTGTGGGATTTGCTATCGTCTACGGGATGTCAGATAACATTTATGGGATATGGGATATGGAAGAAGGGCGAAAAACAATAGGCTTTGAACCTGAAGATAACGCAGGTACGCAATGGGCTCCATCAAAAAACCAGTCTTCAGTCATGAAGTCTAGAGACCCACAAGAATGATTGATTGCAAAGGGAGAAAAGGAAATGAAAATACAGAGATTTGAAACTGGTGTCGTCAGCCTGCCTAGAGAGGAAGGCCCTCTGTCAGGAGGGGTTGGAAGTAGAGCAGAATTTATAACTATAAAGATCATTACCGATGACGGTATTGAGGGAATAGGCTACTCAGGGTTCGCGAGTTCAATAATGGTAAAGGCATTGAAAGAAACCGTTGATGCATTGCTTGAACAGATTATTGGAGAAGACCCCAGGCGAGTAGAACATATTAATACTTATCTGAGAAATCTGGCAGGAGGTGGGGCTCCGGCGGGCCTTGTGACGCGAGGAGTTTCAGGAATTGATGTTGCCCTATGGGATATTAAAGGTAAAGCTGCGTCAGAACCCGTACACAGATTACTCGGAGGATTCAGAGATACTGTGCCAACTTATGCCAGCGGTTATTTATGGCGGACGTTCGACTTGGGCCGGTTAGAAAGTACAAGTAAAGAACTTGTATCTCAGGGTTTCAAGGCGATGAAGTTTCGCATGGGAGCTGAAGATAGTGCTCAGAAAGAAATTGCTAGAATGGAAACGATGAGAAATTCGGTGGGTCCGGACATTACTGTCATGCTGGACATCAATCAAGGCTGGGACGTCAACACCGCTATTTCCATAGGGAGAGAACTTGCAGCATATAATCTTTTTTGGCTAGAAGACCCAATCAACCATCAGGATTTTGAGGGTTTATCCCGCATCGCCGATGCCCTAGACACGCCAATTGCAGCTGGAGAATACCATTACGGGGTAGAGCCATTTAGGACTCAATTAGAACGAAGATCAATCGATATTGTGATGGTAGATTTACTCAGGGTCGGAGGTATAACGCAATGGATGAAAGCAGCTCATCTTGCCGAGGCTTACAATTTACCAGTTGTCACACATTTGGCAACCGAGATTTTGATGCACTGTTTGGCTGCTTGCCCGAATGGTACATATGTGGAGCACATGCCATGGACCTTTGCCATGTTCAATGAGGAACCCGAGATTGTCGGAGGGGAAATTGTCTTACCCCAAACCCCTGGATTAGGACTGTCATTTAACGAAGATAATTTGCGAAAATTTGCGGTTTCTTGATTTTCAAGGGTACCTAACAATAATTTCATGCCTACTTAGACCAAAGCAGTATGGTAAACTGAGGGGTGGATTTATACCTCGGTTTTCACTTTTTAGAATCTCTGAAGGAGTTTTGTATTGGCAACGCATACACCAACAAATTACAGCGTTATTGGAAAGAGACCTATCCGTCACGATGGAGCAGATAAAGTTACAGGAAAAGCTCAATATGGGGCGGATTTAAACCTACCTAGAATGTTATTTGGCAAGGTTTTACGAAGTCCGCACGCACATGCCCGTATTAAGTCGATAGATCTCTCTGCAGCCCTTGCTCACCCGGACGTCAAGGCTATAGTCACTTCCAGTGACTTATCTCCTTTGCCCGATAAACCTGCAGAGGTTGGTGAAGATCTATATGCGAATATGAAATATGTGAGAGATAGAATTTTAGCTTCTGATAAAGTTTTATTCAAAGGCCACCCCATAGCAGCCATCGCTGCTACTGGGCTTCATGACGCAGAAGAACTTTTATCTTTGATAAAAGTGGAATATGAAGTTCTGGAATCAGTGACAGATGTCGAATCTGCGATGGCTGAAAATGCTCCCATTCTCCATGACACTATTAAATTTGCCTCGATGTCAGGGAACGAAGTTCATAACTCCAACATTGCTAGTCACGACCAATACATACTCGGTGATATAGATCAGGGGTTTAAAAAGGCAGACCTGACCATTGAAAGAGAATATCGCACTAAAACAGTTCATCAGGGTTATATCGAACCACAAAACGGTACAGCTTCCTGGAGATCAGATGGGCACGTTACTATTTGGTGCAGCAGCCAAGGACATTTTGGGATTAGAGATCAAGTCTCCACTGTACTAGGCATGCCTGTATCAAAAGTAACTATAGTACCGATGGAAATCGGCGGCGGTTTCGGAGGGAAGCTTCCATGCTACTTGGAACCATTAGCCGCCCTTCTATCCAAAAAAACTGGCAACCCAGTTAAGATGTTCATGACACGATCCGAAGTTATTGAGGCATCTGGGCCAACATCTGGAAGTTTTGTTAGGGTGAAGATAGGTGTCACAAATGACGGAAAAATTACTGCTGCCCAAGGTTATCTTGCTTTTGAAGCAGGAGCATTCCCAGGCTCTCCCATAGGAGGGGCTACAGCATGTATGCTTTCCCCTTATGACATCGAGAATCTACAGTTGGATGGATATGATGTGGTCGACAACAAACCGAAAACTACAGCATATCGAGCGCCCGGGGCTCCAATAGGCGCCTTAGCGGTAGAAACTATTATGGACGAGATCGCGGAGAAGCTAAAAATTGACCCTGTGGATCTGCGATTATTGAATGCTGCCAAGGAAGGAACGAGAAGATCAGACGGGGTTGTCAACGGTAAAATTGGAATGATTGAGCTTTCGGAGATTGTAAAAAATCATGAGCATTACCAAACACCATTGGAAAAAGTTGGAGGTAAGTTAAAAGGAAGAGGGATAGCTTTCGGGTACTGGAGAAATAACACCGGACCCGCGGCATGCGTTGCTACTGTTACACCGGATGGAGTAGTCAATCTATCCGAAGGTTCTGTTGATGTCGGAGGTTCCAGAACTGCAATATCACAGCAACTTGCCGAGGTTCTCTCCATACCTGTGGAAGACGTCAACCCACAAGTTGCAGATACTGATTCCATAGGATATACATCAGTAACCGGTGGCAGTGGGGTTGCTTTCAAATCTGGGTGGGCTGCATTTGAAGCGGCACAAGAAGTTAAAAAAGAAATGTTAAAAAGAGCTAGTTTGGTATGGGACGCGAAGGAAGAGGAAATTGAATATACTAACGGAATTGCCCAACACAAATCCGATCCTGAGCTCAAACTGACTTTTAAGGAAATTGCAGCCGCTTCAAATGGGACAGGTGGACCCATTGTTGGTAGCGCCGGAGTCAACCCCAGCGGCGTCGGAGGATCATTCGCGGCAATGCTGGTAGACGTAGAAGTAGATGGGGAAACTGGCAAGACGACAATCCTTCGCTGCACTCCTTTCACCGACGTAGGCAAGGCAATTCATCCAGATTACGTGGAAGGCCAAATACAGGGAGGTACAGCACAAGGTATCGGCTGGGCTTTAAACGAGGAGTATTTTATGAGTGACGACGGTAAAGTCATGAATTCAAGTCTTTTAGATTACAGAATGCCCACAAGTTTGGACCTGCCCATGATAGATTCTGTGATCGTAGAGGTATTCAATCCTGGGCACCCTTTCGGTGTGAGAGGGGTAGGAGAATCCCCTCTAGTACCATCGCTCGCTGCAATGGCCAATGCTGTATCTGATGCCATCGGAGTGAGAATGCGGGAATTACCAATGTCTCCTACAGCCGTAAAAAAGGCCATAGATGACGCAAAACTTTAAGTTCAGAGCTATATTTAATATCATTTAAAGTATGAACCAAAAGAAATTAACGAGGTTTAATAATGCCAAAACAATTCCAATTTAAAGAAGATGCCCGATCTCAGTTGATGAAAGGTATCGATCTTGTCGCCCGCACCGTGGGGATAACTTTAGGACCTAATGGTCGAAATGTAATCCTAGAAAAGGAGTTCGGGCCTCCTCAGGTATGTAGTGATGGAGTAACCATTGCCAAAGAGATCAACCTACCAGAACCATTCCCCAATATGGGCGCACAGTTGCTCAAAGAAGCCGCCTCGAAAACAAATGACGATGTCGGAGATGGTACAACCACCTCAACTATTTTAGCCCAGGCTATATTAAAGAACGGTTTCAAGAATATAGCGGCAGGTGCTGACCCCATGGCCTTAAAAAGAGGTATTGACAAAGTAGTCGACGTAATAGCAAAAGAATTAATAAATGTCTCAAAAGATGTTACCGGAGACGAACAGATTGCTCAGGTAGCCGTACTCTCAGCACATGATGAGAAAATGGGCCAATTGATAGGCCAAGTGATGAGTAAGGTTGGAAAAGACGGCGTCGTCACTGTTGAAGAATCACCCGGCCTAGACTATGAAGTTGAGTATGTAGAAGGCATGGAAATAGACCGCGGATATTTGTCTCCTTATTTCGTGACTGATCAGGACAGAATGGTCACAGAGCTTAATGAGCCGTACATCCTTATTACTTCTGAAAAAATAACCAGTCTGGAAGAATTACTCCCATTTCTTGAAAAGTTTAGTGCTGTCGGCAGAGAACTAGTCCTGATAGCTGAAGATATAGAGGAGCAGGCGCTGGCAACACTTGTTGTAAACAAAATGAAAGGGACACTAAATTGCCTTGGGGTAAAAGCTCCTGCCTTTGGGGATAGAAGAAAAGCGATTCTCGAGGATATGTCCATTCTTTTTGGTGGGACTGTCATAAGTAGCGAAACAGGTAGGAATCTTAACTCTATCGAAATTTCAGACCTGGGAAGATGCAGAAGAGTCATATCCACCAAGGACTCCACCACTTTTGTAGAAGGGAGTGGAGAGGCGAGCCTTATCGATGCAAGAGTTAGCAATATAAAGTCTCAAGCTCAAGAAACTAAATCTGATTATGATCGCGAAAAATTGGAAGAGCGTGCAGCAAAGCTATCTGGTGGTGTATCTATAATAAAAGTCGGAGCTTCAACGGAAATTGAATTGAAGGAAAAGAAACAAAGGGTAGAAGATGCCTTATCCGCTACTCGAGCAGCTATGGCAGAGGGAATACTCCCTGGAGGCGGCACCTCACTTATTCGAATCGCCGCTGATTTACGTGCCAATTACTCAGATAGCTCCGACGAGGCGACTGGGGCCAGAATTGTGTTGGATTCTGTAGATGCCCCTGTTGTCCTTCTGGTACAAAATGCCGGGTTTAGTGGCGCTGTAGTACTGGAGGCCATCAAACAAGGAAGTGGCGACTATGGGTTTGATGCTGAAAATAATAGGTATGGGAGTATGTATGAATTCGGTGTAATAGACCCCGTGAAGGTCACCAGGTCAGCTCTTGAAAATGCTGCAAGTATAGCTGGTATGGTCCTAACCACAGAATCTCTTGTTACAGAGCTGGACCCTCCTAAATTACCCGCACCATTTGACGACTAATTTTTAATTCTCGACAGGGCGGATTAAAAAACCGCCCCAAAGGGAAAACCCTATGCCAACCGATAAAGACATTGAAACCCCTATAGACCCGAACGTTACTATTTCCGTGGAAATGGTGAGTAAAAACTTCGGGCCTCATAAGGCTGTATCCAACTTATCCTTCTCGATCAAAAGAGGTGAGATTGTCGGGTTTCTTGGCCCGAATGGTGCCGGTAAGACAACCACCATGAGACTGTTGACTTCCTACTACACTCCAGACACCGGTAAAGTGCTTATTAACGGAATAGACAATTCAGAGAACGATTTAGAAACCAGAAAAAGCATTGGATATTTAGCAGAAAACAATCCCTTGTATGAAGATTTATTAGTCAGTGAATATCTCGATTTTATAGCGGACCTAAGGGGACTTTCAGGCAATGAAAGAACCCACAACTTGGAACAAACCGTCGAAGAAGCCGGCTTACAAGAGGTTTTCTATCGGCCTATAAGTGAACTTTCCAAAGGATATCACCAAAGGGTTGGACTGGCAGGTGCAATAATTCATCGCCCTTCCATTCTGATACTGGACGAACCTACAGAAGGGTTAGACCCAAACCAACGTTTATCAATGAGGGATCTAATCAAGTCTTTGGGTCAAGAACGGACTGTTTTAGTAACAACTCACGTCATGCAAGAAGTGGAAAATACTTGTGAGAGAGTTCTCCTTATAAACAGAGGTGAACTTGTTGCCGACAGCCCAGTCGATGAAATCTTCCAACTTACCCCTGGCCTCAGAAAAATATATGTTGAGGCAGAAGGCAATCAGATTGAATCTGGCCTTGCATCTCTAGATGCAGTGGAATCCGTAGAAAGATTGGAACCTGTCGGTAAAAGGAAAAGATATATAGTTAATTTGTCAGGCTCTGAAGATCCGAGACCCGATATCTTTCGTTTAGCGACCATTCAAGAATGGGTTTTGTGGGAACTGCATGAAGAACGTATACACCTTGAGAATGTGTTCCATTCCCTCACATCAGAAAATGAGGCCGAGAGGACGTTACAGGGATCATGAAATCTCCTTTTATAGCTTTAATAAAAAAAGATCTCAAAGGCTATTTTGACCAACCCACAGGATATATCCTGATAGTCGTTTTTGTAGCTATGCTTTCGTGGTCGTTTTTTCAGTCAGCTTTTTTAATTGGCGAAGCTTCTTTACGGCCACTATTTACTGTTGATTTCGCAATTGATAAGCCTTCTTTACCATGGCTGTTGGCCCTATTTATACCAGCAGCAACGATGAGGTTACTATCTGAAGAGCAGCGAGATGGCACATTAGAAACACTGCTTACACAGCCAATAAGAGGTTGGGTTGTCCTTTTAGCCAAATTTACTTCCGGACTATTGTTTGTATCAATAGCTATCTTGGCGACAATTGGGATACCTCTAACTCTTACCAGTGCAGGTGATTTAGATTGGGGAGCTTCAATATCTCAATACATTGGCAGTATTTTTCTGGCCGGCTCCTTGGTGTCTATTGGACTATTCACCTCTAGCCTCACCAGAAACCAAATCGTTTCCTTTATCCTGGGTTTAACTGTGAGTATGGCTCTGATGATTATGGGGCTAGAAATCGTGGCCATAACCCTACCGTCAACAGCCGCTAACTTACTGCAATTATTAAGCCCTATAACTCACTTTGAAAATATTGGGAGAGGCATAATTGACCTCCGGGACATTCTATATTTCCTTTCTCTAATATCAACGTTCCTAAGTGCTACTTTCTTGATAATAAGAAGTCGTACTCTCAGTCACAAAACACCTCAATATCGCAACCTGCAACTTGGGGTTGCGGGTTTCATAATATTGAGTCTTTTGATCGGATGGTTTGGTACATCAATCAAAGGAAGGTTGGACCTAACCGGGGACAAAATATTTACTCTTAGCCCAGCAACTGAGGAAATAATTGGTCAGTTAGACGACCTGCTAACGATTGATGTTTTCATGTCCTCAGACCCGCCTGTTCAAATCGCCCTTGTCTCAAGAGATATGAATGATTTTCTTGATGATGTTGAATCCAGTTCAAATGGAATGATAAAGGTTGCCAGACATTATCCAGAAGGTGATGAGAAGGCATTTGTGAAATCGAAAAACGCAGGGATTTCACCCATGGAATTTACTACTATTTCTCAAGGAGAATTCCAAAGCAAACGAGGGTATTTAGGAATGGCCTTGACATATCTGGACCGCCGAGAAAGAGTTCCTAGCATTCAAACCGTTGATGGCTTCGAATATCGTCTTGCAAGTCTTTTGAATAAGATACTTGATGACCGGTCTGAAAAGAAAACCATCGGATTTTTATCCGGTCATCAGGAAATGGAAATTTCAGGGAACCTACGATTTTTCGCGTCAATCTTGAACGAGCAGTACCAGGTGCAAAGTATCTCAACAGAAGAAAGTTTGCCCATAAATCTGGAATCTATCGATATCTTAATGATCATTTCTCCTAAATCGAGAATTGGGGATACTCACCGTAATTCAATAAAAAAATACATAGAATCAGGTGGAAAAGCTTTCATTGCCATAGAGCCAATTCTCGTTGATTATAACCAATTGGCCGGCATACCTAATAGGGATAGCGCTGCCGAATTTATACTCTCCGAATTTGGGATTTCAATTGAATCTGATCTGGTTTTCGATCTCCAATCAAATGAGCCTATTTCTGTTGATGGTGGGGCCGGAACTGTTTTGCGTAGTTATCCTTACTGGGTCAAAGCAGATGTAGTGGATCGCAAAATCGGGGGAGAAGTGGAAAGTGTGGTTATGCCCTGGGCGAGTACCTTAGGGATACTAAACCTATCTGACTCACCCTTCACTGTAAACCCCTTAATCTCCACCACCGAATATGCCCATATAGATATGGATATGAGGAATTTACGGCCAGATTCCCCTGCATTTTCTCAGGTGTCTTCAGATAATCAAGTGCTAAGTGATCTAGCTGTGGCCTTGGAGAATCGCGAGGGGTCAAGATTAATAATTACTGGAGATGCTGATTGGATATCAGACTTCGCCAGAAGTAACGTCAGAAATAATGGCGATAATTTTCTATTATCTCTCAATCTCGTTGATTGGCTTGCTCAGGAAGATAATTTAGCTTCAGTGAGGACAAAAATAATATCAGAACGCAATTTAGTTTTTTCCTCTGATAAACACCGTAACATAGTCCGTTATGCTAATACTGCAGGAGTACCTCTCGCTTTTGTACTCCTGGGACTCGTCAGGTTCATGCAACGGAGAAGTAAAGGGTTTAGGAATCGTTGGACTGTTGGGTCAAACGGAAAAGACGGCAACGCTAAACAGCAAAGGGATTCAGTAAATGAAAAGTAGGCAAGTGGGTTATGTGCTTATAGCCTTAATAGTTATCGGGTTGTCAGGACTCCTATACAGAATCATTCTTGGTGGGGCCGATGAGTTTGTCCTTGAAGGCATGCTGCCTATCAATGAGGCGATCATTAGCCAGGTAGACATAACAACAAATGACGGGGTAACGTCAGAATTAATAAAAGTGAATGATTCTTATTGGGAGGTATCGAATAACGGAATTTTTGCACCAAAATTACGACTCTTTTGGGAACATGTAGATTTCGTGTCAGGCGCACAACTAGTCGCACGGAAATCCAAACACCACCAACTTCTAGGAGTGGATGAGGAAAACAGTACAAAGGTTTCCTTTTTTGTTGGGCCTTCAATGCAGGAACAAATACACATTGGCAAATGGGTTGATGAGGTTAAACTCTGCTATGTTCGAAAATCCGGTAGGGATGAGGTGTACTCTATTCCCTGTCCAGAAAATGGAATATTTTCGTCTGACCCTGACTCCTGGAGAAACCCGATCGTTATACAAATACCGCGCAACGATATAGATTCTTTTGATTTTATTTATCCTGACAGCACTGAAAATTTTTCCTTGGTCAGAACACCAGAAAACGATTGGATGGTACGTAACTCACAATCTGAAATCGAAGGGCCCGCCAACCTTCAAGTCATATCTTATTTAATGGGTTTAATGCAGATGATTCCTGCCACGGGGTTTGAAGATGACAACATTGCCAAGTCATTGGACTTTGACGCTCCTGACGGATCAATCCGCGTAAACACAGTGAAGGAATCAAATTCCCCTACTACAAGATTAAAATTGATTAAAAAAGACGAACAATCTTACTATGTGAAAATACCCAGCCAATCAACTGTTTTTCTCATCGGCTATATACCAGAAACTACCTTTCTGTTGGGTGATTTCTTATTGATGAAGAAATCAGATATTTTAGTATCTGATTAACGCATCCAATTTATTCGGACTGCCTGGCAATTTTTCTTCTCCGAGCGTGGCCTCTCATTGCGTGAGTCAAAATCAACAGGACAACTGCAGTAAATCCAACAGCAATATCTTCATCCTTGTTAAAGAGATGAGTAAGGAACAAAAGAGACAAATAGGCGAAGATTATGCTGGTTAAAGAAGTTAGCCAAAGTTTCTGAGTTAAAATCGTGACTATACATGCTACAAACAAAGCAAAGAAACCTATCCCACCAAATAGGGCGATAGCAATTCCCCCAGCAATGGCCATTCCATCCCCTCCCTTAAAGCGAGTGAATATAGAATTCCAATGGCCAAATATTGCAGCACTTGCTGGGAGCAATATTAGAGGTCCCTCCACACCCATCATGTCTGACACGATGACTGCCAAGGCTCCTTTTGCTATATCAAAAAAAAGAACTATTATAGCCGGCAACCGCCCTACATTCTTCATGACATTGGAGGCCCCTGCCAACCCAGTGCCAATAGAAAATATATCTATTCCTTTTCTTCGACTAATTCTGTGGGCAAAAGGCAGGGCGCCAAATATATAACTAACCAAGCAGGCTAATATAAGTGTCAAACATTCTTCCATTTATAACACTCTCATATATAAATTCAGAAACCAATATTAACTTAATTCTGTAAAACTATCATTAAAGTAAAGAATTGATTTTTAAATTTGCAAAATTACTTGATCGATTCTTGGATGAAAGTAACTATATCTGAAGTTGTTGTACCTGGGCCAAAAATCCCTTTTATGCCTATATCCGTAAGATAGTGATGGTCTGACTCAGGTATTATCCCGCCTGCGACAATCAGGACATCCCCCATTTCCCTATTATTTAATTCATTAATTATCTGAGGGAAAAGTTCAATATGGGCACCCGACAAAATGCTGAGACCAATTACATCTACATCTTCTTGCATTGCTGCTTGAGCTATCATTTCCGGGGTTTGTCTTATCCCGGTGTAAATAACCTCCATACCAGCATCACGTAGCGCCCTCGCTATCACTTTGGCACCTCTATCGTGACCATCTAACCCCGGCTTTGCAACCAGTACTCTAATAATTTTGGAAGTCATATCATCTCCGGGCCGTTTTTTGATCGACTAATTCTATTAAAACGCCTCTAGTGGCTTTTGGATGTATAAACCCTATGGTTCCTGATAAACCGTCCCGTGGTTCTTTATCTATCAGCTGCACTCCGGCTAGTTCTAGGTCATTGAGTTTGGATTCAAGATTTTCTACCTCAAAGCATATATGGTGAACCCCTTCGCCTTTTTTTTCTATGAATTTAGCGACTCCATTTTCATTGTCAATAGGTTGAATAAATTCCAACTGAGAAGCACCAACTCTCACTAAGGCTGCTTTGACACCCTGATCTTCGATAGTTTCTATCTCCCCGGACTTTGTAACTCCGAACAGGTTTTCATAAAATTCCAGGGTTTCTTCAATATTCAAAACAGCAATGCACACATGATTTATATGCCTTGCGCTGCATGTAGATTCGTTATTCATTTAATTATCCTTGTCTTTTTAAAATGTTTCTTGCAATAACTAGTTTTTGAATTTCGGAAGTCCCTTCATATATTTCCGTGACCCTAGCATCCCTAAAGTATCTCTCTACCGGTGTTGGGGCAAAGTACCCTGCACCTCCATGTATTTGAACAGCTTTGTGAGCACTCTCCATTGCAACTTTTGATGCGTACAATTTTGACATAGAGGCTTCCGTTGCAAATGGTAGATTCGCGTCTCTAAGGGATGCGGATTTCATAACCAATTGCCTAGCTGCCTCAATTTCGGTAGCCATCTCTGCAATCATCCATTGGATCCCCTGTAAATCTGAAAGGGGCCCGCCAAAAGCCTCTCGATGTATTGCATAGTCAACAGCCGCTTCCAAGGCTGCTTGTGCTATCCCAACGCATTGAGCTCCAATCGAAATTCTACTTGCATTTAAAACTTCCATAGTTTGCCCAAACCCTTGTTCATCCCCGCCCATTCTATTATTTTCTGGGACCAGCACGTTATCGAAAATGATCTCCCCAACAGTAGAAGCCCGGACTCCCATTTTTCCATGAATTTGGTTTGTCGCTATCCCTCCGGTGTCCGATTCCACTATTAAGGCTTCTATACCTCTATGTTTTTTAGATGTATCCGAGGTTGCTAAAGTCACCAATATAGAGGCCTCAGGAGCGTTACTAATCCAAGTTTTTATGCCATTCACTACATAATGCCCATTAGATTTAATAGCCGAGGTTTTTATAGCAGCAGCATCACTCCCGGCTCCGGGTTCGGACAAAGCAAAGGCTCCGATCTTTTTACCCGATGTAAGATCCGGTAAATAGTTACGTTTTTGTTCTTCATTACCAAACATGTTTATAAATTGGGTGCATAAAGACAGGTGGGCTATATAAATTACCGAAGTAGCAGCACATCCTTTCGCTATTTCCTCCGCGGCTATTGCCAATTGCCTTGTCGTCCCACCACTACCGCCGTATTCCTCAGGTATCGTCAGGCCGAATAAACCCAAATCGCCTATCCCAGACACGTTATCCCAAGGAAACAATGCACTTTCATCGTACCCAGCCGCTCTAGGGGCCAATTCATTTTTTGAATAATCGGATACTGTGTTTTTTAATAAAATTTCGTCATCACTTAAAAGCAGATCAGACATTTTTTAACTCCTCTCAGTCTATTAAAATGGGGTGAATTCTGTTTGTTCTCCAAAAATGTCGCGGAATACATCAGATATTTCTCCAACTGTGGCATATGATTCCACACATTTTATTAATACTGGCATTGTATTTGATCCACTTTTTGTTACAGCCCTTAAATTTTCTAGGGATTCCTGTACCTTTTTATCATTTCGTTCCGATTTCACTTTTGCCAATCTTGCCAGTTGATTTTGAGTTTCATTAGGTGATATTGTTTGCAATTTTTTAATGGGGGGTGTTGGTGACTGATATTGATTAACCCCGACCACCACCCTATCTAAGCTTTCTACTTCTTTCTGGTGTTGGTAGGCACTGTTATGAATTTCTTGTATCTGAAATCCTTCTCTGAGGGCCTCCACAGCCCCTCCCATCCCATCCATAGATTCAATGTACCTAAATGCTTGGGATTCCAATTCATCCGTTAGATGCTCAACATAATAGGAGCCAGCCAGTGGGTCCACCGATTCAGACACTCCGCTTTCATGGGCCAGTATTTGTTGGGTCCTGAGAGATATTTGAACCGATTCTTCTGTAGGTAAGGCTAATGCTTCATCCTTGGAATTGACATGCAGTGACTGGGTCCCCCCCAATACAGCTGCCAAGGCTTGGATCGTCGTTCTTATTACATTGTTATCAGGCTGTTGAGCAGTCAATGTCACGCCTGCTGTCTGTGTATGGAAGCGCATCATACAAGAACGGTCATTCTTGGCATTGAACCTTTCCCTCATTATTTTGGCCCACATCCTTCTAGCTGCTCGATATTTGGCGACTTCCTCAAACAAATTGTTTTGCGCAACAAAGAAAAATGACAGGCGTCCTGCAAAAGCGTCAACGTCCAAGCCTGAGGATATAGCTGCCTCAACGTAGGCGATAGCATTTGAAAAAGTAAAGGCTAATTCTTGCACTGCGTTGGCTCCGGCCTCACTCATATGGTAGCCACTGATACTTATAGTGTTCCATTTCGGAACATTCTTGCTGCAAAACTGGAAAACATCAGTTATCAGACGCATTGATGGTTCTGGGGGATAGATATACGTACCCCTAGCTATATATTCTTTGAGAATATCGTTTTGGATAGTTCCACTTAACGCCTCTGGCTTTACTCCTTGTTTTTTGCCAACCGCAATATACAAAGCAAGAAGAACCGAAGCAGTGGCATTTATAGTCATCGATGTACTTACTTTGTCCAAGGGAATCTTATCGAACAAAATTTCCATATCAGCCAGACTAGATATCGGTACACCAGTACGACCTACCTCGCCTGTTGCCATTGGGTGATCTGAGTCATATCCCGTCTGAGTTGGTAAATCAAAAGCTACACTCAATCCCGTCTGACCTTGATCCAGTAAGTAGCGATACCTGCGGTTTGATTCCTCCGGAGAAGCTAGCCCGGCGTACTGCCTCATGGTCCAGAGACGCCCCCTGTACATATTTGGCTGAACTCCACGTGTAAAAGGGAATTCCCCTGGGTATTCATCTGTAAATTCAGTGACCGCCTTGGTTTGTTCCGTATATATGGTGTTTATCGGTATCCCTGACATTGTTTCAAAGGATTCTTTTCTTTCCCCGAATCTTTTCTTTAAAGGCCCCAGTGTAGTCTCTTCCCATTCTTCTATTGTTCTTTTTGCCATAAAACAGATTCTCCAACACAATTAGGTGATATTTTCATTGTGAGTTTATTGGGTTATAAAAAAAACGTGTCAAACTGATCACTACGGTGTAATGTTGTAATTACTTTAAGTTTTAATTGGTATTGAGTTTATATCAAACCTAGAATTTGGCAAAATAGAAACTTTAACAAAGGACTATCAAACACTTGGACGATAGACTCGTTTCTGGCAGTACTCACGAAGAGGATCATAGCCTCGACACAAATTTACGTCCCAAGAATTTATCTACTTATGTGGGTCAGGATGGTATAAAAAATACCCTTTCGATATCAATAACGGCAGCCAAACAGAGGGGTGAACCATTGGATCACCTTCTGCTTTATGGCCCTCCCGGACTAGGAAAAACAACCCTATCAAATATCGTAGCTACCGAGATGGAAGTTAGAATAAAAACCACATCTGGACCAGCCATCGAAAGAGCTGGAGACATGGTGGCAATATTAAGCCAACTCCAACAAGATGATGTTCTTTTTATAGATGAAATACACCGTTTGAGTCGAGTAGTAGAGGAAGTTCTGTATCCAGCAATGGAAGATTTTTTTGTCACTTGGGTTATAGATAAAGGACTCAAGGCGAGGAGCATGAATCTCTCTCTAAAACCTTTTACCCTCATTGGTGCAACTACCCGTTATGGAATGCTTAGTTCACCGCTTAGGGATAGGTTCGGTTCCGTTCATCGACTGGATTTTTATACCGTACAGGACATGGAACAGATTCTTCTTCGATCAGCAAGAATTCTTGATGTAGCGTACAGTCCAGACGGCCTTCATGAAATTGCAAAACGGGCGCGAGGAACCCCAAGGGTCGCAAACAGGTTATTAAGACGAGTGAGGGATTATGCCCAAGTCGTAGCTGACAACATAATAACCCAAGATGTAGCACTCAAAGCTTTAACTGATTTAAAAATAGATGATTTAGGCCTCGATGGCGTGGATGTGAACGTAGTTAAATGTATTATTGAAAAATTTGACGGAGGGCCGGTCGGCATAGACACAATAGCTGCCTCAATTAATGAAGAGTCTGAAACTATTGAGGATGTGTACGAACCATATTTGATTCAAATGGGATTCCTAGATCGTACACAAAGAGGAAGGGTAGCCACCAGAAGGGCCTATGAACATTTAGGATATAAATTTAATCAGCCATCTTCGAGTCGGATTCAATCTCGTATGGAACTTTGATTTACTACACATATTATTATTTTTTCGTAGAACTCTGTTTAGTTTTCCATTTAATAAGTATCACAACAAAGAGAACGGAAGCCAGTACAGCGACGCCGGCCAACAAAGTAAGAGTCTCAAATTGTTCTTCAACAAAATTCTGGACATTTTCACCGAACAAATATATAAGAACACCAAGGCTAAGGAACCTCATCCCCCGCCCAATAATAGATACAATAAGAAACCGTTTCATATCTAGCTTCAGTACACCAGCCAGTATAGTAAACACTTTATAAGGTATAGGCGTGACAGCGGCCACCAAAACAGCCCAAATACCATATTTATCGAACAACGCTTCTCCTGATTGAATCCTACTTTCAGAGACAAATCTACCAAGTAAAGGTCTCCCGAATTGGGATCCAAGCCGATGTCCGAGTACAGCCCCCAACACAGAAGCCAATGTGCACAGGGCAGCAAACCATATGGCCGAGCTGGGTTTCATGATGCCCATAGGAATCAGTAACGGGTCAGGAGGAATGGGAGAAATAGTGGATTCTAAGAAAGCTGTTACAAACAGTATTAGAATTGCCCAATCTGTTTCGGCAAATTCTCTGATCCAATTCGACAACTCATGAAGAATTTCAAACATACTTCTTTATCTAATTCCCGCTCTAGATAAAACCTCTTTAATATTTAGCACATCCGGTTGTCTCACGCCTCGGTCAATTTCATCCACTACAAAGGTGATAGCAGTATTAACTGGCGTCGGTATTCCAGCCAAGGTACCTTGTTCTGAAATATATCCATTCATCAAGGTAACTTCAGTCTTCCGGCCTTTGCTTACGTCCTGTGACATAGACGATTTCCAATCACTTACTCCTGGACTTGGTAAGAATTTTTCATCTAATTCTTCATAATTATCGCCTTCATTCGCTCGTGACCAAACGTCTGCAGTAATACCTTTTATTGGTTCAACATCAAAATTTTGAGCTAAGGCAACTCGACAAGATTCTTTTGAAATTTCGATTTGCAATCTTCTCGCTTCCGGTAGCTCTGCCGCGCCGTTTGAACCAAGCCCTGTCATCGCAGTTATAGGATTTGAGGAGGCATTTGTAGTGAGTTTTGACCATCTCTCGCCCCATATGTTTGATGTAGCCTTTGAGCCATCGATACAAGACAAAAGTTCCGCAATCTCCTCTGCTCTCGGGGTAATCCTGCCGTGCAATTCCCCGACCCTGAAAACATCATGCCCACGATCTCTACCTGGCTGGCCACCGCGATTTACATGACCTGGTTCCCAAAGCCCCACTGTTATTCCCGACATAACGCAACCAATTTCTCTTTCAAAGCCTACTATTGAAGCTAAGGTTAAGTCATTCATACAGTTCTGGTTGCTCACAAGCACACCATTACTGGCCAACAGTTTTTTTGCAAAATGGGCCGCCCACACAGTGTCATATGATTTCATAGCAAAAAATATAATGTCGTATTGATCTTTGAGTTGGGAGGCATCGGAAAAATGATGGGCCCGTACAGGAACATTAAACGGGCCTTGAGAACCCGAAACGTCGATCCCGTCAGCATTCATTTTATCCACATGTTCCCCCCACATGTCGATGAGGACGAGGTCGTGCCCTTCTCGCGTGAGGAAAGCTCCGATATAACTTCCAGCCGCACCTGTTCCGACCACTGCCATTTTCTTACCCATATGTTTGCCTCACAATTTCATTCAGCTATTTCCAATTCTATTTGATGATCTTTATGGCCGTCGGACACTACTGTTTTGTAAGTAACGTGTTTTACATTAATTCCCATTGCTGGCTGATCCTCATCGTCAACTATATCCACTCGCACACCATTCACTTTAATATTTAAGGGGACTCTCCCATCTATTAATAGTGAGGAGAGTAATTCCTCTTGGTCTCTTAATAAATTAACGGCTTTCCCCTGGCTAACCACTTCAAAATTAATATTTCCTCCTGGTATTAGCTGAGCTAATTTACTCCTATCAGCAGATATAACGGTGGCTATCTTAGTGTACCCACCAGTAGTCCCTCTATCAGAGAGTAAAATAATGGGCTTGCCGTCACCTGGAACTTGAATGACTCCAAATGCAGTCCCATCAGATATGACATCAGGGCCTTCCAAATGTTCCAACATCGGTCCATCCAACCTACAGCCCATCCGATCTGAATTGGGAGTAACTTCATAGGAACTTGAAGTCAGAGTTTGAATGGCTGCTGGAGTAAACATACCATCTTGCGGACCTAGTATGATTCTAAGTGTTTCATCATCTCCAAAGGAAGGTGGGTTTTCCAAAACAAGTTCCCCTGCAAAGTTTTCCTTTGCTATACCAATATTAAGGAAATCTCCGTCCTTTAATGCCCTACCTCCGTAACCCCCAAACCCGCCCGGCAGATAAGTCGAATAGCTCCCCATCACCGATCGAATTTTATCTCCGACAAATCCTCCTGCAATCGATACATAAGACCGTATCCCATTACCTGTTGGTCCAGAAAAAGAAAGTATTGATCCTGCACTGACTAGCAATGTCTCCCACAAATTCACCTCGGTACCATCTACAGTGGGAGAAAGATCTCCCCCTGTTATGGCGATAAAAGAATCATCCGAAAATTTAATCTCTGGGCCGAATAAGACAGCCTCCATAGCTGGAGTATTTTCATGGTTTCCAGTCAGTAAATTGGCACAGCGAAATGAAAATTTGTCCAGAGCTCCTGTTTCGGGAACACCTAATTCTTGGTAGCCTGAGCGGCCGGCATCTTGAATCGTAGTTAGTGTACCGGCCTTTAAAATCTCTATCATAGTACTTGAACCTCATAGGTGCCATTCGAAGACATTTCAAATATTTCCTCATATTCAGCCTCAGAGCTGATGGGTACAAAACGTATGTAATCCCCCGGGTTCACTATGGATGGATGGGACCTATTCGGATCGAACATAGTAACTGGGGTCTGGCCTATCAGTCGCCACCCTCCCGGACTAGAAACTGGATATACACCGGTTTGATAATCCGCAATAGCCACAGAACCTTTAGGAACACTTATCCTGGGCGTTTCCAGTCTTGGGCAATGAATTCTTGAGTCTAAACCTCCCAAATACGGAAATCCAGGACTAAAACCTAAGGCGTAGACTAGATACTCCGTTTCGGAATGGATACCAATGACCTCTTCCACTGACAAGTTTGTCAATGCAGACACTGACTCAAGGTCAAGGCCATAATCTGATCCATAAAGAGTGGGAATCAAAACAGTTTTGGTATTGGTGTCTTCTGAAACTTCCTTGCATTCCCAAAGATCAGCTATACATTCAGTCAAACCGTCAAACGAAAATATCAACGGGTCGAAATGAATCACAAATGAACTATATGTTGGCACAATTTCTTTTATACCGGGCCAATCCTGTACTTTAATAATGGAAATCATATTTTGAACTTTTTGGTTGACTTCAACCGAGATATTATTGCCTGCCACCACCATCAAAGCGGAGTCACCCATAGGGGCAAAATCAGGAGAGATATTTACCGTTGTTTCATCCATGTATTTCCTTTAAACGATATTTGATAGTGGGGTAATTTCCACCCCATTCGCCACGAATTGTTCCTTCAGTGTTTGGGCCATATCAACTGCTCCGGGGGTGTCCCCATGAAGGCATATTGAATCTGCTTGAACTTCAATCATATCGCCTTCCACAGACACAATTTTGCCTTCAGTGACCATCTGTAAACTTCTATCAACCACCTCATTAAGATCATGAATAACAGATCCTTCTTGAGATCTGGACACTAAAGTACCATCGCTATGCACAGCTCGATCTGCAAAAACTTCCCTAGCAACCCGCATTCCAATATTTTTTGCGACATCTATCCATGCTGATCCCGCCAGTGCTAGCAAAATAATTTTGGAATCCACCTCAAGTACTGCTTCACATATTGATTTCCCTAAATCAGCATCACCTACGGCTTGGTTGTACATAGCTCCATGAGGTTTTACATGCTGCAAATTCCGGCCCGCTGTGAACGCTTTTAAAGCTCCAGCTTGATATACCACATCATTGCGTACTTCTTCAGGAGTGGCATTCATGTTTCTTCTACCGAACCCATTAAGATCAGGGTAACTGGGGTGTGCCCCAACCCCTACCCCATGAGATTCTGCCAATTCAACGGTTTTACGCATCCACATTGGATCTCCTGCATGAAATCCACAGGCGATATTGGCTGAAGAAATGTGTTTTATCACTTCTTCATCAAATCCCATTTTATACATGCCAAAACTTTCACCCATGTCACAATTAAAATCTATCTTTAAATTCAATTTAGATTTGCCTCCTCGAAAAAACCTTGTAACTTTTTTCACATTGCCAAAATTAAGGCTTGACGACACTCCCATCCGCCCTACGTACCGTGTCCCAAGCACCACCATAAGCTCTATCTTTGAAGGGGAATTTTGCCGCAAGCGCCTCATTAATATCAATACCCAGACCAGGAGACCCGTTAGGCCACATATATCCGTCTTTCACCTCGGGACACCCAGGAAACACCTCTTTGCTATTGTCACCAAATATTGCGTATTCCTGAATCCCGAAATTAATAGTGTTTAGATCCAGCATAAGATTTGCGGAATGGCCCACCGGGGAGGTATCACCTGGGCCATGCCAAGCCGTACGCACATTAAAAGCTTCGCACAAAGCTGCTAATTTCCTTGCAGGAGTGATTCCACCTATCTGGGATATGTGGATCCTCAAAAAATCGATAAGTCGGTCTTTCACCATAGGAATAACTTCATGAGGGTTGTTGTAAAGTTCACCCATTGCTATTGGAGTACTGGTTTGATGCCTCACCATTTTGAAGTAATCGTTATCTTCAGGGGAAAATAGATCTTCCAGAAAATAAAGTTTGTACTGCTCAACTTCCTTAGCAAACCCAATCGCTTGGATCGGCGGTATCCGTTCGTGAACATCGTGAAGTATTTCAATATCCCAACCAACTTTTGACCTTATATATTCAAAAAGTCCCAACGCTGATTTCATGTAGGGTCCAGGCTCAAATATTCCACCAGGGTGGGCATGTAAAGTATCTGGTAACGGCTCGAATATTCGATCAGTTCCCAATCTTGGGCCATATTTCGAGTAAGTAGATTCACCAGACGAACCTTTATTACCATATGTCACATAGCCTGGAGTAGCAACCTGGACACGAATATGGTGGAATCCTTCTTCCATATACATTCGCACATCATCCTCTACTTCCTGATATTCACTCCCATTCGCGTGAACATAAACAGCAGCTGAACTTCTAGCCTTCCCACCGAGCAAATCATAAACAGGCATTCCTGCCAATTTACCCTTAATATCCCACAAAGCCTGGTCAATCCCACTTAAAGCGTTATTTAACACTGGCCCGTTTCGCCAGTAGGATGAAACGTAGGAAGATTGCCATATGTCTTCTATATCTGCTGGATCTTTGCCAATCAAAAATGGTTTTAAGTAATCCTCAACAGCTGCAAGCACCGCTGTCGGCCTTTGAGTAAAAGTCGCGCACCCTACCCCGTATATTTCTGGTTCGCTTGTCTCAATTTTTACTATCACTAGGCGAATATCGTCGGGCTCAGTAAATATGGTGCGAATGTTTCTGATTCTCAAGTTACTCATAACGTCCCATTAACACGGTTATTCTTGTTTTGAAAATTAAAGTAAAAAATTTTTGGAGCGGCAGAAGGGATTCGAACCCTCGGCCTTTTGCTTGGGAAGCAAATGCTCTACCCCTGAGCTACTGCCGCGCGAAAGTCCCATTATAGGATAAATTTAGCTACGAAATCCAGTAATTTCATCCAAAGGTTGAATACCTCTCAAAAAAGGGTAAAACCTGTCATGAAAATATTCTCTAAAATCACACTTCCATTAAAATATGGCTGTTTCCCAATGATTGAAATCCAGAGTATTTGCTCGATCAGTTAGAATTACTTTGAGTCAAAAGTCATTAAATAGTTTAGATCGGAGAATAACTATGGCACTAAAGCCTTTAATACTCGAAATGGGTACAGGAATAGATCTGCATGGGCAAAATGCAACCGAGGCCGCTCGAAGAGCTGTCTGGAATGCCGTACATCAAAGTAGCATCATGGGGTTGGGTTTGTTTGGCCCTGACACTTCAAAAAACATGGTGGTTGAAGTTACGATTGCCACAACCAGACCAGATGAAGTAGATGAAGATATCGTGTTGGGAGTCTTACCTCATGGAATCGGAAAATTGAAAATTATACAAGGTGGTATGGAAATTGAAGGTACTGAAGGGTCTGGAGATTTTACTTTAATAGTCAATGCTGCCGTAATTGCTAAAGTTGATATTTAATTTAAGAGTTTTTTTTGTGGGAGTTTATTTAAACCATGACATCAAAATACGATACTGAATGCCAGGTTGTTAAAAAAGGTAACCTGGAAGTTGAAATATCATCTGGCCAAATGACAAGGTTAGCAGGGGTATCGGAGGGGCTCGTGGGGGCTGAAGGCATACACCTCGCAGTGGCCACAGTACCACCTGGATGTGCCTCTAGTCCCCATCATCATGTGAATTGCGAATCAGCGATATATGTGTCGAAGGGAAAAGGAAGATTTCTAACTGGGCCTAGCTTGGGCACCACCTTGGAGATTGAAGCTGGTGATTTTCTATATGTACCACAAAACTCGATCCACCAGCCAATCAACGATAGTTTGACAGAACCTCTGGAACTGATCGTGGCGAGAAACACTCCAGTGGAGATAGTGGAAGAATACACCCCGTAAAGGGTCTTTCTAAAAGTATCTAACCCGATTGAAGTTCACGGCGAACTTTATTTGCTTTTTGCTCAAGATGTTCCAATTGTTTCTGCTTATCCTCTGGCCAAGTAGGAGCATCTGATTTGACCATTAAAATTACATCATCAACCGCGGAGAGCAGTTGTATAGTAGCAAGTTTGGTTTGATCTGAATTTACTACCTCATCCGATTTAATGTCACAATCAGTACATAATGGGAACCGGGCAAATTTACCCTTTTTGCATATTGGACATTCATCAATATCACCGATTTGAAACCATTCAAAGTGATCCCCACAAAACGTGTGAACAGGGGATATATTTTCAAAACAATCCCAAAACTTGCACTGATTACTCAAAAGAAACCCTTAACCCGCTACAGATAGATATAATTGGAATGTATAATACCAAGCTGACGCTGAAATTAGCTATCGGGTCTTAATAGTGGCAAAGACCCTTTTCCCATAGCTAAATTCTAAGAAATGGGCCTGTAGCTCAGCCCGGTTAGAGCGCAGTCCTGATAAGACTGAGGTCCCTGGTTCGAGTCCAGGCAGGCCCACCATTTCATCTAATCACGGTACTAGTTCTCTCAATAAGAAGGTGGCAAAATGGCCCGAGTTCCTTACATCAAAAGAGACGACTTACCAGAATCCCAGCAAAATATTTATGACAACATATCGAAAACAAGAGGGCATGTGCCAAACGTATTTTCTGCTCTTCTGAACAATCCTGAAGCCACAAAGGCCGTGACCACAGTAGGGGAATACATTCGGTATAACTCCCACCTGGACCCTATCATTAGGGAGACTGCCATACTCACCACTGCCAACGAGATGAACAACGGATACGAATGGGCACAACACGAACCGATAGCACGGGAGGTCGGGGTAAGGGATGAAGTGATTGATTCCATTATGTCTGGCAAGGGCCCTATGGGATTGCCAGCAAAAGAAGGAATATTTATCCAGTCAGCGAAAGAATTAGTTAAAAACGGCACCTTAACTTCCCGAACATACCAGGCGCTTGAGCACCTGCTTGGGCCTCAAGTGACAATAGATTTTCTAGTCACAGTCGGGTATTACTCAATGCTCTCACGGCTCATCCACTCGTTAGACGTAGATTTCGACGAAGGTCTCACTCTGAATGACCAATTTCAGACTAACTAATTCCCATTGTTGTTAGGGTGAGATGACCATTCCATAGTTCGCTAAGCTCCACCATTTTTGGGGTTTCATATATGCTGTATCAATGAAAATAACGTCTGTTGAAATATCTGTCTTTGAGCTTCCCATGTACCCGATCGTCACACAAGTCGTGCCAGTGGGAAATCCCTCAGAACTAAGGTGGCAACAAGCTTTTCCTAAAGGTGGACCGGTTCCCGTACAGGTTATGCAAGTTATGACTGACGAAGGTATCCATGGAATTTGTACTGTAGGGGATTGGAGATATACCGAACTAACATGGAGACAAATAGCACAACTGAGAGAACTAGTAGTCGGAGAAAATCCTCTCGGAAGAGATCACCTTTTATCTAAACTAAAATCAGTAAGCCGTTTTTTTGAACCGGGTTGGTATGGAGGATTTGATAACTGCCTTTGGGATATAGAAGGAAAGGTCAAAAATTTACCTGTATCTGAACTACTTGGCGGAGCAAAGGGCAAAATACAAGCCTATTACAACACTACCGGGGTCACTCCCGAAGAACTGCTCCTTGATGGAGAAGCCGGAATTGAGGCGGGATTCACGGCACTAAAAGATCATCTTCCATTTGGTGTCGAGAAAAACATAGAGACGTTTAAAGCATTTAGAAAAGTATTTGGTGACAGTATAGGTTTAATGCATGACGCAGCTTTGGTGAATTACACTTTCGACGAAGCTCTAGAAATCGGGAAGGAATTGGAAGACCTAAATTTCATATGGCTTGAAGAACCTTTACCAGACCGCCATCATGAAGATTATGTAAATTTATGTCAGCAACTAAAAATACCTGTTGCTGGAGCTGAGACTCTTATGAATGAACCAGAAATCAGCCAGCTGTGGTTGAAAACAGGTGCAATTGATATTCTCAGAGTAAATGGCAGACATGGAACAACCCCCATTCTGAATGCATCCAAATTCGCAGCCCAATTGAATACAACTGTTGAACCTAATGCCTATGGCCCTCTTTTTGGCATAGTTCATGCACATATTAATTGCGGAATTTCAAACATAGATTGGTTTGAGAATGCCCCTCCCGCAAGAGGAGCTGAATTGGGTGAGGAAATAGGTTTACTTAACCCCATTAGACCTGTATCTGGATGGGTAACCCCGCCATCAGGACCCGGTTGGGGTTCAGAATGGGATTGGAATCAATTCGAAAAGAAAAGGATAGCTGTTATTTAACCTACGGTCACCCTAGAAAAATTCAGTGTAAGGTTCAGAATCTACTGGCGTGTAATCAGATGGTGGAAACTCCTTTAGGGCCTCTTCATTTATGTCCGTCCCCCACCCTGGACCGACTGGAGGGGTGGCAAAGCCTTTGTGAATTGGAATCTGATTCGTCAATATAGCTTCATATCTGGCCAAAAAACTCACAAATATCTCTTGTTTGAAACAGTTAGGAATATTCATATCCAAATGAAGGCTTGCTGCGGTCGATATTGGGCCGTTGGAATTATGCCGTGCCACACTAACATATTGTGTTTCTGCGGCAGAGGCTATTTTTCTAAGTTCCGAAATTCCTCCAGCGTGACATATATCTGGCTGGATAATAGAAATAGCTTTTTCATCTAGCAATGGTTGGAAATCCCAACGGTTGTACAGCTGTTCACCAGTTGATACCGGGATCCTAGATTTTCTTGCAAATTCGCCCATCAACTTTGGATTATCAAACTGTATCGGCTCCTCAATCCAGGAGATCTTATAAGGGATAAGTTCTTCGGCAACTTGCAAGGCACTCCAAAAATCCAATCTAGCCCTGACATCGATTCCTATCTGTATATCTGGTCCAATCGCATCTCTTACAGCCTTTACTAACTCAACTCCCTTTTTTATTCTCTCAAGAGTAGTTACATATTGACCTTTGAATGGATAAAACTTTAGGCATGGATACCCCGATTGCACTGTTTGTACAGCCGCCTCGGCGTGGTCTTTAGGGGTAACAGCATTCTCAAACCAGCCATTTGCGTATAATGGGACGGCATCCCGAACTTTCCCACCTAACAATTCGTACACCGGTACTCCTAGGGCCTTACCTTTTAAATCCCATAACGCTAGATCTATAGCACTTATAGCACTCATAGTTACCGCACCACCCGTCCATGTCACTCTTCGATACAAGGATGTCCAAATAAATTCGATCGCGAAAGGGTCTTTTCCAATCAGAAATTTGGAAAAATCTTCGATTTCTGCTGTGAGGCCTAGATCTTTGTATTGAAGACTACCCTCACCTACACCGTAAATACCTGTGTCAGTATAAATTTTCAGGAACAACCAGTTGTTCGCGTCTGATTTATGTGGGGTTGCAGACATATGAAATGTTTTAATTTCTGTGATTTTCAATTACCGTACTCCCATGAAGTGCATATATTATGACTTGGCCTTTTATATCACTTAGGAGGGGCGAAGTCATATTTGATAGAGGTTAAAATCGTAGTTAAATGACAAAAATATCAGAAATAAGCGAATTTGACCTTATAGCCAGACTGGAAGCAGTGCTGGAACAAAACGTTACACCCAATACGAAAAGTAAAATACAAGTCGCCATCGGAGATGACGCTGCGGTAATAGGTAACCTGGGTAATCTGCAGGTTGTCACTACCGATGCTATGGTGGAAAAGGTACATTTCGTCAGTAATGAAGTAGATATGCGGAACCTCGGCTGGAAATCGCTTGCTGTAAATTACAGCGACATAGCCTCCATGGGATGTGAACCAGTATATTCAGTAGTTACCCTAGGATTGAGGGCAGACATATTGGTCGAACAATTAGAAAATCTCTATTTAGGTTTCTCAGATCTCTTAAATATCTACGGGGGAGAATTGGTCGGTGGCGATATAGTGAAGTCGGACACATTTTTCATTTCCATTACAGTAGTTGGTTCCACAGACAAGCCCGAAACTATGAAAAGGAAGGCAGCCGTTCCTGGGGATGTTATCGCTGTCACGGGTGCTCTTGGTTGCTCGAACGCTGGCCTAAGACTCCTTTTAAATGGCGAGCTCAATAAATCATCACATTTCTATGAGGCGCATTATTTGCCAAAACCACGAATTCCGGAAGGTATCAATCTCTTGGATATGGGAATTAAGACAGCCATGGACATTAGTGATGGATTCTTAAATGATCTTAAGAAATTGTGTGTCGCCAGCAGCGTTAATGCCACTATAAATCTAGATTCCATTCCCGTACACGAGGAGCTGAAATTATCATTTCCTGATAATTTCAAGGAAATGGCAGTAAGTGGTGGTGAAGACTACGAATTATTGATCACGGGCCACGAATCTCTTATAAGATACATCTCTAAATCGACCAAAATGGATCTGCACATTGTTGGAGAAATAGAAATTGGTTCCGGGCATGTAAATGCCGTGGATAATTCCGGGACCCAAATATCAATAAAAACAGGCGGATGGGACCACTTCACGGAGAAATAAAAAATGGAAGAAGTCACTCTTGATGTCACGGGGCAGGGAACTTTAAGGGCCACAGAAATTATTTCGGACCTTCGTATCGTTGCAGAAACGTTCTATGGGCCTATGAAAATGGTGGGTTTTTGGGATTACCAAAAGGACATGCATTTATGTCCTCACATGGAACGTAGGCAAGATTGTCCTCATACCTTGAAAGAAGATGATCCAAATTTTGTCAGTTACACGAGCACGCTGGAAAGAGAGCGCCATTGCAATCTTGCTGTATCATTCCCGCATGCAGAAATAACACTTTATCTTTCATAAATAGAAACCTAAGAGGTGTCATATGCCAGCAAATATCACAAGGCCTTCATTGAAACCATATGGTATTTATCCGGTCCATGATATTCTGACAAAAGCGTCGATAAAGTTCCCTGATAAGACCGCTATAATTGATGGTGATAACACCTACACTTTCTCTGAATTGGAAGAATATAGCTCACAATTTTCAGGTGCATTGAAAACATTAGGAGTCTCGAAAGGTGATCGGGTTGGGATTCTTGCCCCCAATTGCGCTGAATTTGTCATAGCATTCCACGGGATAAGCCGATCAGGAGCAATAGTATCAACGATAAATTCGGGATATCGGGAAAGGGAAATTGCGCACCAGGTGCAGGACAGTGGATGCAATATTTTAGTGGTTCATGAATCGCTAAATGAAATCCTAGATGAAGCCAAAAAATTGATCGAAAATGATGTCAGATCAATTGCTATAACATCCAATAAAGCTATTCTCGGATCATTTTGGGAATTATTGGGCCAATCTGAAGCATATACAACAACAAATATAAACCCTGAAAATGATTTGGCAGCCCTTCCGTATTCATCAGGAACGACGGGCCTTAGCAAAGGGGTAATGCTGTCTCATTTCAATGTGATAAGCAATGTGGAACAGATCCTAGGCCTTACAGGCGGGGCGTCTATGGCGGAAGACGATGTGATTCTTGTACACCTTCCACTCTTTCATATATACGGTATGAATGTTTTGATGAATCCTTGTATAGCTGCTGGTTCAACCCAAGTGATGATGGGACGATTCGATATGGAAGAGTTTTTAGACTTAATCGAAACTCATCGGGTAACGAAGCTTTTCACCGTACCGCCAGTAGGATTAGGGTTGAGTCAGTATCCAGGGGTGGCATCAAGGGACTTGTCATGCATCAAATTTGCCATGTTCGGAGCAGCACCCCTTTCTTCCGAATTACAGTTAAAAATATCTGAAGTTTTGAATTGCCCTGTTATTCAAGGATATGGAATGACTGAGTCATCTCCTGTAACGAATATAGATTTCACAGAACCGGATCTTTTAAAAGCCGGCTCAATTGGACCGGCGGTATCAGATACTGAAGAAAAAATAGTCGATGTTGAAGACCCTACTAAGGAATTGAACCATGGGGAGATAGGAGAGTTGGTAATCAGGGGCCCCCAAGTCATGAAAGGGTATTTTAATAACCCCGAAGCTACACAGGAAACTATTACGGCGGATGGATGGTTGCACACTGGTGACATAGGTAAAATGGATGAGGACGGTTATGTTTGGATTCTTGATAGGAAGAAGGAATTAATCAAATATAAAGGGTTCCAAGTACCACCGGCTGAGCTAGAAGGTTTGTTAATAGAACATCCAGAAATATGTGACGCAGCCGTGATTGGAAAACCAGATGAAGAATCCGGAGAGATTCCTAAAGCCTTCGTAGTCAAGACAAAAGGAAGTAATATCTCTGAAGATGCTGTTATGTCTTTCGTCTCATCAAAGGTAGCGACTTTTAAGTACGTTAGAGAAGTAGAATTTATCGATGCAATTCCTAAGAATGCATCCGGTAAGATTTTGAGGAGACTCTTAAAGGATCAGCAAGAGTCGACCGGTATCTAAAATTTAGTGCCATATGTGTTGCATGTGTCGAATGACACTCCCTCTATAGCAGCACCTGTCAGATCAGCCATGGCCAAATTAGATCGTGAGAGATTAGCTCCCACAAGAGATGCTCCAGAAAGATTGGTTCTCCTTAAATCCCCATCACTTAAATTGACCCGTGCGAGTATTGATCCTGAAACATTTGCCTCTAGCAATCCAATAGATTGCATGTCGGAATCAGTGAAATCGGAATTTTTCAGAATTCCCCAACGCAAATCCACGTTCTTTAAGTTAGCTCTCTTCAGTGAAGCCAAGGACAAGTCCGCTGCTCCCATATTTGAGTGACTCAAATTAGCTGAATTTAAAACCGCGCCAGTTAAGTCTGTATATCTCATATCACATGAACTCATATCCACAGCGGAAAAATCTATACCTGACAGATTGGTTTCAGATAGATCTGACCCAGCTAAGGAACTTCCTGACGCAAGAAGTATTTCCACCTCAGCCCGGTTCAATTTTTGCATAGACAAACACCAACCTATCTCTAAAACGTCTAGTTAACAATAATAAACAAGGTGTATTTTATTCGAACTGAGTCCATATAAGTGTAAACACCCGTGACTAAATCGCTCATATGTAATCTAATATTAAGTGAGATTTTATTTAATGTCAGTAAAACTATACTCATATGCAAATTAGAAGAATCGGTCGATACCAACTTCTTGAGATCGTTGGGAAAGGCGGTCAAGGAACCGTTTATCGTGGACACGACCCTTCCACCGGTCAGATAGTTGCGGTCAAAATTCTTGCCGAAGAACACAGTGATGGTGACTTCCTCGAGAGGTTCCAGCGAGAAGCCTCAATTCTTGCATCCCTTGAACATCCACATGTTATAAAGGTGTTCGATCACGGTGAAGAAGAGGGCCGGCATTTTATAGTCACCGAATACGTCCCCGAGAACTTAGCTCGAATAATTGAGCAAGGTGATCCACTTCCAATAAGAAGAGGCTTAACAGTCGCGGCTCAAATCGCCTCGGCTTTAGCAGTAACACATGAAAACGGTGTGACCCATCGAGATGTTAAGCCAGCAAACGTTCTAATTTCTGATTCCGGAGACGTGAAATTAACTGATTTTGGAATCGCCACCGCTGATGTGATGACAACTGTAACCACTCCTGACGCAACGGTTGGAACTCCGCTGTATATGTCGCCAGAACAAATTCAAAGTCGTGACATAGATGGCAGGTCTGATATTTATTCGCTTGGCTGTCTGCTTTACCAAATTCTCACCGGAAGGTCTCCTTTCCAAGGAGAAAGTGCCTACGACATATTCAATGCCCATATGAACGGTGAGTACGAACCTCTCTCTAAGGTTATAGAAGACTGTCCAGAAGAACTAGACAATCTCCTCAGCAAAGCTTTAGAGAAAAGTCTAAACGACAGGTTTCAATCGGCCGATGAATTCATGAACGCTATTCATAACGTTGCAGATCAGCTACCAGATACCGGTGATCAAACATTAGGAACCAGGGTTATGCCTAGGACAATAAGATCATTGTCTAGACGTAATTCTATTTGGAAAAGAAAAAACACATGGGTGACAGGAGTTGCCGCTGTAGCCGTTTTGGCTATCATTGGATTCGCTGCCACCACAATGTTGAGAGGGGGGTCTGCCGTCGGTCTGGCAACAGGTATGACGGATGCAGCAGAATCCTCTTTGGTGCCTCAAGCCTCAATTATAATACCTGAAGAACCCGAATTGGCCGCTGATCTACCAATCGCAGAAAATGTCGTTTTTTCTTCCGGCCCCAATCCTGACTACCTATACGCACAAATCTCGATTCCAGCTGTTGCTGATGTAGGTCACCTATCCAATATCTCTGCCTCTACAAGAGACTTTGACGGTAATGAGGCAAAGTTGAACGTAGAAAGTGTAAAAACAGATGGATTAAGGGCGCCTCTAAACGTTATTTTCCTTAGAGCAATGGAAATAACCGTTGATGCGGGTGAAGTTGTTACAGACACTTTACCGGGCATAATTGAGTTCCAAGTCAAAAGACAATGGATAGAAGAAGCCGGAATCCAAAAAAATGATATCAGCCTTTACCGATTCAAAGATGAGTGGCAGAGTTTGCCAACAATACATGAAGGTTCGTTTATTGGATCTGAAGATTTATTTTACGAAAGATTTTCAGCCAAAACTCCAGGGTTTTCTAGATTCGCCATAGGCCTAATCCTTCAAACTCAAGATGTTCAGTCTATTGAACCTGATTTAAGCAAAGAGGCTGCTTCCCCACAACAACCTCCAGCTGTTCCGCTTATACAACCTTCAAGAACCCAATCAGCCAACGAATTTCCGACTCCTACGCCCCTTGCAATAGTTGGTTTACAGACAACTAAAGTCCCAACACCAGAACCTCTGACTCCCCAATCAGTGCCGACACCGATCCCAGCCGTTGTAACACCTCAGATCCCTGTAGAGGCACCATCAACACAAAAACCACTCCCTACAGCTACTCCCATACCTCCAACACAAGTTCCTACCCCAACACGAGTCCCTCCAACATCGACTCCTACCCCGAGCCCCACACCTATCATTACCGAAAAAGTGAAAGACGGGTCTTTAATTCAATTGTCGACTATCCAACCAGCTAATATCGAATATCCAGGGGACGTTGATGAATGGATATATGTTCCAAGTTCCTCCATGATCGGCAAGTCCGTAAACATTTCAGTAATCACTGATAATCCTGACTCAGATGGGTATTTGGAATTCCTATCACCTTCAGGCGATGTCGTTGAGGAAGATGACGACAGCGGATTCAACCTGAATCCTTTTATCAGCAACGCATTATTATCTGAAAGCGGGGTCTACACCATACGGTTAATGTTCTTAGACGGAACCTCAGGAGGTTACACACTTCAGATAGAACCGATGGACCTTACTCTGCAGACTTCTACAGCCACCCCAACACCTGTTGTAACCTCTACAATGACACCAGCTAGTTCCCAAACTCCTATAGCCTCAACTTTGATCGGATATTGGGAATTTAACAATTCTGGCACCTCTTCCTGGGGACAAAGGCAATTTTCATTGGCGAACACTTCCTATCACGAAGACAGTCTGTATTTGAATGGAAATTATGAATCTCACGAAAATGGATATACAGCCGAGGTGGAAATTTCTGACTGGAACCCCGAACAGTATACCGGTTCAATTGACTTTTTGATTCACCCTGAAAGTGACCTACAATACATGCCGATTTTGGTATCTGCAGATTGTCCTGGCAAGATTATAGTTAGCTTAAAAGAAGGTAGGTTGAATTTACTATTGGGAAATCAGCCATTTGGTGAGGAATATGAACTGGAATTTTCTGACTACGATCTGGAACTGGCTAAAAACACCTGGTACAACCTCACAGTTTCTGCAGATTTCATCGATGAAAAAAGGATTAAAGCATACATAGGGGAATTTTTAGCTATTGATGAGTCTATTCCCGATGAAGCTCTATTAAATCCACCCTGCGATTACCCGTCATGGTCTGAGAGTGCCACTAAATACATATCATTTAACAACCATAACAACGCTACAGCTTTCCATGGTTTAATAGACAATTTGAAAATACATAACGGGATAGTAGGGCCATCTGGAAATCCTAATTTCTCCACAAAATTAGACGCCCAATCCACTCCGACTGTAACTCCGACTATGACTCCCACTCCTTCAGATGATGTTTACAATGAGTCTTCAGATGCCAACTCACCTCTTGCTATAGATTTTTGCGAAGAATCCTGCTCTGGGCAGATTGGTAAGGCCGCTATACAAGGAGAGATAAACTTCGTAGGCGACGTGGATCTCTACACTGTCGATATTGACCCTGGCATGTTGGTAACCGTGAAGGTCATCAATGAAGACAATTTAGACCCTATGGTAGAGCTAAAAGAATCCGATGGTACTTTTTTGCACTGGGATAGATACACAACGACCACCAACGATCTCGACAACGCTACCATCGCTGGACTACTCATAGAAAATGGAGGTAATAAGCAAATTTGGGTCAAAGCCAGCGATTGGCTACCGGACGGTTCAAACCAAAGTACAGGAACCTATTCAATTTATGTTGACATCGTAAACCCTGATGAATTGTGGTGGGCAGATCCCAACGATGATGATACAGGTGGAGGAGGGACTCAAATCCAATTTAACCAGGATACGTACGGGGCACTCGATAAATTAGGAGATATAGACGATTGGGCTTTCGAAGGTACTGCTGGTGATACCGTGGAAGTCACCTTAACTAAATTAGTAGATACTGAAACGGCTCCGATGTATCCGATGATACAACTTTTTAATCCAGATATGGAATGGTATTACTCTAATTCAGAACTTCAAAAAAGTTGGGATCACGAGTATATTCACTATGGGAATTACACCATGAGTTCTGTGGTCGAATCTTTTGAATGGTCCTTAGAGAAAACTGGCCCATACGTTCTTCGAATAACCACTTTTAATTGGGAATCTGGTTACGGACCATATAGGCTTAGGGTCAATATTGATTCGCCAGAACCCACCGCAACTCCAAGTCCCACCCCCACCATGACACAAACACCAATCCCGGCATCCACTCTTACCACAAGTACGAGCATGTGGAATGGCACTCACGGGACAACAGTATTTACTGACAGTGCCTCTCATAATATCGGGGATGGAAGCAGGATGTGGTGGTCTGAAGGTGATGGCAGGAAAACATCATTTTTTTATTCTCGAAATGGTGTGGAAGTGGCCCAGGTGAAAGCCCAAGGCCACTATGCTTGTAACGGCACTCCTTCTTACCCAAATATCGTTGCCATGTACTCCACTTACACCTCATACGACGGATTTGATGGCTTTTCCGAGTTAAGTAATGTGGCAAGTTTTGATTACACCGGCAACACTGTTATTGTATTTTGCACCAAAGATGTGGCGGAACATCATAGTAATATCGCAAATAACCCGGAACTTAAAAACAACGGGCTAATGGTCTACAGGAAAGGCACGCAGTATGGGGTGGTTGAATTTGTAAACATGTACAACGGGGATTCAAATTACCCTAAATACATGACTATAAAATGGTGGCTTGGTGCCCCTGGCATAACTGATTTCTCCAACGCACCGCCCCAATAGCAATCAGTCTAGAAAACTCAACTGGTTTAGTACAACCCACAAGGAACGGTATTTGGCATCGGTAATCTTCTTAATAATTGTTCCAAAATTCGCATAGTTCCTACTCATTTTCTTGCAATAATGGTTCCAAGTGGTTTCAAAATCACGGCTATTGTAAATAGGCTTAGGACAATCATATGGCTAGATGTGAAAACTGCGGTCACGACAACCCTGGTTCGAATCTATTCTGTACGAGTTGCGGGACCAGTTTAGCTACAGAAAATATCTCTAGCCATTCTGTTTCAATTACCCCAGAAGAAACTCTAAAAAACCCCATATCGACCCTGAACAACAATCTTAATACGGTTCTGGAAGAATTACGGAACGTCCTTTTTTCTATAGATGCCCTTAGAAGTTCTGATAACGAAATACTGGATGATAGCAAGTCTAACCTTGAAAGTCGGAAATCAGAGCTACTAATTACTTTAAATCGTATTCTTGAATCAGAATCTAAATTCAAAACTCCAACCCGAATAGAGTTTTTATCTAATTTACTACAGGAAGTTTTAGAGTCAGATAATTCGCTCAAATCAGAATCAGAATTATTGGATATCATAAGGTCCACTGACCTTACGAACACATCAGATAACGAATCCAAAAGGATAACGGTTAGCACTCAATCAAACCCGGCCGGTATAGATCCGTCGGTTGTAGAACAAGCAATACCGCCATTCTTTGGTTGGTCTCGCCTTTGGACAACTCTTTTCTCAGAAAATGCCATGTCCACTTTTCTTGGCCTGGGAATATTACTTATGACAGTGAGTTCTCTAATTCTATTAGTAAATTGGTGGTCAGATCAAAATTTGCGACCTTATTTAGTTTTGTTAGCAACGGGGCAAATGCTGGCTTTCATCATGATTGGCCACATAGTGAAATGGAGGATTGGTCTTCATCTATCTGGCCTTGCCTTTATTACTATTGGTGCTGTGTGGTCCATATTCGTCGCTGGAATGCTTGCTTACCTGACATTTGATCCTCTTACGGAATATCCCCGAATACCAGGGATTGACCTACAAATAAATTTGCAGCCATTGGCATGGCTGATGGTCGGCGGTATAGCAACACCTATATGGGTTATTCTTGCATACAGATACCAAGGTCATATATTGACACAAGGTGCCGCAATATTATCCACCATAACCTCAGTTTTAATTATTGCCTCATTTGGGAATAGGTGGGAATTATGGGAATGGGCAATCCTCGCACTACCCTTAATCGCATTGGTTATTCTGTATCTGAGAAAATATGTTCATAGCCTCAATCAAACTAATGCTATAGATCAACTGTTATGGACGGCGCTTGCGATAGGAATTACATCTCCTTTCATTCTCACCGCAAATTATCTTGGAAATTCAGTTCAACATCCTGGCCCAATAGCTTTTTCTTTCTTTCTAACAGCAGTCAGCTGCGTTTTAGGCATTAGAATCAGCGGAGTTCGTTGGCTAGAGCATGTAGCCGCATTGTTCCTCCCTGTGTCCGCGTATTTGTTTTTTTATAGCTGGATAGGCCATACCGCCCCGTACATCAAAATAATTCTCAGCCCAATCGGACTTATATATTTTTATATAGGTCTCAAACTAAGGTTTACTGAATTAAATAAAATAGAACGAGAATGGCCGATACTTCGTCCTTGGTTTTTGGTTTCTCTCCTTACAATCATTTTCGTTTCTATGCCTTACGATGTTCCTACGTGGACAAGTGTAACCAGCATGATCATAGGAGCTGTAATTGCTTTTTGGATGGCCAATAAATGGCAAGGAGCTCTTTGGCTGTGGATCCCAGTCCTGCCTCTCATAACAGTCAGCTTATATTTCTTATCGTCGATGCCAGAGTATTTATCGATATCTTTCATTGACTGTGGATTTTGCGATACACAGCCTTTCCGCCCATTGGTAGCAGCCTTACTTGCCGCAGCAGGGCTTTTGGGCTTGCGATTGATCAAAGGCAAGTTCAACGCCGCCAATGGAGTTATTTCATGGTCAATTTTACTTATATTCACCTCTCTAATCTTATCGCTGCCACAGGATCAGGAAGGAGAGCTTTCAGGAATAGTTACCAAATCCTATGTGACTACTCTGCCAATTATCATTTTGTCTCTACTGTCGGTTTCAAAGTTGCTGCGCTATGCCTACATCAAACCTAGGTTGGTCTCTTTAAAGTTATTCTTACGGCTACCACCAAAATTAACCTTTAATAAGGTGGTTCCTGAACGGTCTATCTCATTATCTGAATTTCATATCGTCGCAAAATTTGCTGCCATGTTATTAATACCCGTATGGATAATTTCCGGGCTTCGATTTGTTTTTGAAATTCAATCCTGGTTGCCATTTTTCGTACCTGTAGTTTGGTGGATTAGTTCGACAGGGTTTGGATTGGCAGTTATTAGAGGCCAAAACCGTTTATGGCTTTATCTTTGCTCAGTAACAATGCATGCCGCCGTTTACACAACATTAACCTATTCCGGATTTGAAATCAGTACTAATGTAGCTGGATTACTACTTTCGGTTTTCGCTGTATTTTATGCCCTATTTATCTTCCTATGTTTCCAGAACGAACTCAATTCCAACAACAAAAACTATCGCTCGTTGCTACCAATTTATGTCCCAGTTGGCATGGCTGTACTTTTCGATGCCCTTCTAAGTATTGTGTTATCTGGCTGGGACACTTGGGATAGCTGGGAGGGGTTAACTGTATGTGTAATATACGCCATACTTTCTATTTTAGTCGCTACAATTAGTAAGTCTCGCTTCATACCCTATCTCACTATGGGCTTGATATTCCTAGTAAATATTTTTGCAATCGGAATTGTCGGAGGCACTTGGGGGACACGAGCGGTGGGATGGGCAATGCAAGGTTTTGTTTTTTGGTGGCTCGCAATCGGGATCAGAAAATTTCTAACCTTTAGGACAGAATCTCATCTAGCAATATGGATCAATCCTCTAAATAACTCTGCTCACCGTACAGCCTTATTTGCCGCAGGATTCACGTTTTTATCTTTCCTCTTTGAATTCCAAGGATCTGGTGCAAAGTTACTTGCCCCAACATCGGTAATTTCCATCTTGGGATTACTCTATCTTGGGAAAGCAATTAGTGAGCGCAATTTGACCAATGGTTACATTGCGGCAATTTCTTTATTAATTAGCTGGTACATACAAGTACTCGGAAGAGATTTATCAGGTATCCAGTACTACACTATTCCTGCAGGCTTGTATCTCTTAGCTTTAGCTTTCTTCGAAGTTCGGCGAAGTAATGCGAAACCGAGCCTTAGTACCGCAGCCAATATACTGGGGGTCCTAATCTTAGGTTGCTCTTCATTCCTCCAGTCTTCACTATATTCACAAGAAAACGTTCTTTTCTTTGTGTTACTCGCTGGGATTGAAGGCGTGTTACTAACCTTATGGGGGTTGTTTGCAAAATTCAAAACCGTCTTTATCGGCGGAACATTAATATTCATATTCAATATCCTTTATCAAGTTGCTTTCCTACTATCAGATTTGAACGGGGCGCTGGTGGCTTTGGGAGTCGGAATATTGATTATCTTGACTGTGGTTGTCATAGAACGTACTAAAACTCGGCTGATTGCAAAGAGTAACGAGTGGTCTGAGGGCCTGGAAAGCTGGCACTGGTGAAATCAACTGGCACTCTATTTTAATCTTAAAATATAGCCGATATTGACACTAAACCCTACCCAATATAAAGTCGTTCGACTTCGTGAATTTTGGAAAAACGGGAGAACCTATGAAAGTAACAGGTGTAAAGACTTATGTTATCGAAAATGAAGCAGGAGTAAGAACTGGCGGAGGCGGTCAACCTGAACAATGGTACGTTGGCGGTAAATACTTCCTTATTTTGGAACTATCTACGGATGAAGGAATAGTGGGAATCGGAGAAAAACTCACTGGAAGCTCTTTTACAGGAAAAATGACCTGGAAGGATTTTAAATCTCAAATAGAGTTAGTTCACGAAACTGTTGAGGCTTTTGTTATAGGTCAAGATCCCTTCAATATTGAAAAGATTTACTACGATATGTATGCCGGTAGACATGATTACAGATTACCCAGCCTACACTTCGGAATGGTTATATCAGGAATAGAGATGGCCTTATGGGATATTGTAGGTAAAGCTAATAATCAACCAATTTACAATATGCTTGGTGGGAAGTGTTGGGATAAGCTCAGAGCGTATGCTTACATGCCGCCTATACCCGAAGGGAAACCTGAAAATGCAGGAGCTGTTGCGGAGCAGTTACTCAAAGAAGGTAATACTGCATGTAAGTTTGATCCTTTTCATCCAATAACTGGTGTTCCTAGAGATATAAGTTTAAAAGAAATAACTTATGCGGAAAATATTTTCAAGAGTATAAGGTCTGCTGTAGGCGATGAACTTGAGGTTGGGCTAGGTACACATGGACAGTTAACGACCTACAGTGCCATAAGAGTTGCAAAGGCGATAGAACCATACCAACCATTTTGGTTTGAAGAACCTGTTTCACCTGAAAACATAGACGAGATGGCTAGAGTAGCTGCTCATACTAGCATCCCAATTGCTACTGGTGAGAGGCTAGCCACTATTTTTCAGTTTTCAGAGATATTGAGAAAGCAGGCGGCACAGATTATTCAGATTGATATTGGTCAAGCAGGAGGAATATTAGTAGGGAAAAAAGTTGCTGCTATGGCAGAGGCAAGCTATGCAGTAATTGCACCTCATATGTATTGTGGGCCCGTGGCAGCCGCAGCGGCCATACAGGTGGCTACTTGTTCCCCAAACTTTATGATTGCTGAAGCAAACCAAGGATCTTTGCATAAGAAAATATTTAAGGATCCTATAGTCTTTGAGAATGGATATATAGAAATTCCCACAGGACCAGGTCTAGGAGTAGAGTTTGACCCTAAGGTTCTAGAAAAACATTTGGTAGGCTGATCGCTGACTGGGGGATAATAAGATGTGATCTCGGTTATTCCCCAGGCAAACCCAGAAATCTAAGGTCTTTGGGGATAGTAGATGCGACCCAATCCAATCCTAGGGACCGGTCCCAATAAGTTCTCGAAATTTTGACATTCTAGGACTACTCACAATTTCCTTTTAATTTTATATGAAGATGAACTGTTACTATGCCATTTCAAGCAAATCCGGTTTATTCCAAACTTAAATAATGGTGCCTTAACCCCGTACCGTCTAGATCGACAATTCTAATACCGGATGGATCGTGGGCTAATGGATATCCAACCGGGCCTGTCGAAACATATTCGATCCCCTTAAGGTTTCGATAGTTATTTCTATGAAGATGGCCCGAAAACACGGCAGAGGCCTCATTTTGATCCAAAAGAGAAATAATTTCCTGCCTTCTCGGGAAAGGGATAACGAAATAATTATCCGGCTCATCTGGAGTTTCTAAAAACAGAGGGTGATGAAGGAAAACTATTTTATGGGTTGCATTCATATTCGATGCTTTCTCGAGTTCGTTTTTTAAAAACACAATTAATGAATCCCATTCCCCAGGAATTAGCGCAGGGTCCGAGCATACTGAGCTATTTATGGTGATAAAGTAATAATTTTCCATTTGAAATGAGTAATTATCCTCACCAAATAACCTCCTGTAGCTATTTAAAGAATCTGGGGTTGGAGTATTCCCAACATCATGGTTCCCAGCCACCCAGTAGATCGGGATGTCTTTGTTTAATTGAGAAGTTATCCTGAACAGTTCCTTTCTCTGGTCATCTGAGTCAGCTTCATTGACCATATCTCCACATATAACTACAAAATCAGGTTTGTATTCATTCGCATACTGAATAGCCTTCGTGAATAGTTTTGTCTCCGGTTCAAACCCATCGAATGCCTGTTCCACATAGTTTAGGGTCAATCCTTCACGTGACCTTGAAATTGCTTCCTCTTCCGTCAATTTACTAATAGAAGAGAACATTCCAAATTGAGGGTCTGCCATTTGGATAAAGCGAATTGACATGTAATCACTCCATACTAGGTTAATCTAATATTGCCGAAGCTAATTGTTCCAAAGCCCTACCTTCGATAGGAGGATTAAACAAGCCGCTCCTGACATCTCTAAAGTATCGTTCAAGTGGGCGAGATTTCTCTAACCCTACTCCCCCGACTATCTTAATCGCTAGATCTGTGATTTCTATCGCCGAGTCGATGGATTTTGTCTTAATAGTACCAATTTCACGGAAAAGCTCTGGTTGGGATTCAGGGTAATTTTCCCAGTCTTCCGAAAAAGAAAATAGAGCTCTTTTAGATATGATGAGCTTGGATTCCATACGACCGATTTGGTCCCTGACGTGAGGTATTTTTGATATCGGACCTGAGGCTCCCGTTGGCTTTCGATTCATGGCGAAATTTATTGCATAATTTCGAGCTGCATTCGCAACCCCTAAATTTGCGGCACTCGTCATGAGAGGAAACCAGGCTGAGCCACCAATCGGGTCACCGATAGAATTCTTATGATTCGACCTGAATAGAAAGTCCTCATCCTTTACCCTTACAGCTTTATAAATAATGTCATGAGATCCTGTGGAGCGCATTGACATTGAATCCCAAGTCTCCTCTATGAAAACCCCTTTAGCATCCATGCTTTGCAGCACCCGTGCAGTATCACCTGTCCCGTCTTCTACAGCTGCAAAAATTATGGCATATGTTAATTCTGGAGCAAGTGTAGACCAGGTTTTACGCCCTTCTAAATCCCACTTACCTTCCCCATTCGGAATTAGCGTGGTGGAAGGCCTTCCTCCTCCTTGAGGTGAACCCAGGTCGGGTTCAGAGGCAATGTTGTTAAGGAGAGCACCTTTTGAAATCACTTCACTAAAAACTCTTTTCCTTATTGAATCGGGCCATTTTTTAGCAATCGCCTCGGTTCCAACTACCATATGATGCATACCCACCGCTAAGGCAGTCGATCCATCCCCAGTACCAATTTCAAATTGGGCGAGAAGAATATCAGTCAACCCATAGCCGGGACCACCATAAGTTTCCGGAACGGCCGCCGCTAGATATCCTATTTCGCGCATAAATTGGAAATGCTCATGTGGAAATGAACCATCGCGGTCATGCTTGAAAGAAGTTGGAGATATGTAATTTGCTATTCTTTTGGACTTTTCCAAAAGCTGTTTTTGCTTTTCATTCTTAGGCCACATAATTAACTACTGACCAAAATAGATTGAGCAATAATTTCCAGCTCTTCAAAAATTTCCTCTTGTGTGGCTGAAACGACCCCTACAAGTACTCTATCGACCTCGACTTCTTGGAACCTAGAAATCAATCCTTTATCGGGAGGAAGGCTATGCATAGTTATTTGAATAGTAGAAGGGTCCCTGTCTTCAACATCACAAAGTTCTATAAGCTCCTGTTTAGCCTTAACAATATCTTCAGGAGATAGGCTAATAGGAAGCCATCCGTCCCCCCACTTTGCTACCCGTTTCAAAACATTTTTAGCGTTGCCTCCCAGCAATACTGGAGGGTGAGGAGTCTGAGCTGGCTTAGGGTTGCAAACTATCGGAGGGAAATCTATATATTTACCATGAAATTCAGCTTCTTCTTTGGTCCAAATTTCCTTCATAGCTAAAACATATTCTTTAGCCTGCGTCCATCTGTGATCAAAATCAGCCCCCATAATATCAGCCTCCTCTCTAAACCACCCGGTCCCTATTCCAAATAAAAACCTACCGCCTGAATAAAAATCCAATGTAGCAATTAGTTTGGCCAAATCCAAAGGATTATGTTCTGTAATTAAATTAACGGCTGTTCCGATTCCTAAATTTGTTGTTACAGATGAGGCCCTAGAAAGAGCAATCAACGGATTGACTCCGAGATACATCTGCTTCGGGATTGATCCGTCAGAAGTTCCTCCGTAGACAGATTTATGATTTACAGGCATTACCGGATGCTCTGGTAACCATACTGAATCAAAACCTAAATCTTCAATCTTCCTGGCTATTACCCCGAAATCTCCCATTGAGGTCGTCGCACTCATACTAATACCAATTTTCATTCTTCCTCCTATCAAACGTGACTCATGTTAATACATCAACTTATATAGTAAAAGAAAGCATGAAGACACCTTCTGTTAATCTAATCGATAAAGATGGTAAAACCACATTGGAAATATTTGAGGATATAGATGACAGAACAAGATCAGAATCGAGTCCAATGGGTCTATTCCTCTAGGAATAACTCAGAATTAACTAAAAGGTATGACGAATGGTCCAAGAATTATGATAAAGATTTGACAGAAAATTTTGGCTGGACTGCACCCAAAACAGCAGCCGACTTTCTAGCCAAACACGTTCGACCCGACTCGCTCGTTCTTGATGCCGGAGCAGGAACTGGCCTAGTCGGTATGGCATTAGCTACGCATGGATTCCAAAATCTAACAGGAATGGATATGTCGAGAGGTATGCTGGAGCAAGCTGACCGTAAAGGTGTTTATGCACAGCTTGATCAAATGACCCTTGGCGAACCTCTAGAATATGATTCTGCCGTATTCGGCGGCGTGATCAGTGTGGGGGTAATGACCCTAGGCCACGCCACTCCTGAATCCTTTGACGAATTGGTGAGAATAACCAAACCCAACGGATATATTGTATTCACAATACGAACCGATGTGTATTTAAATAATGGATTCAAAGAAAAACAAGAAGAAATGGCAAAGAAAAAAATTTGGAAGATTATAGAAGTTAGTGAGGAGTTCCGACCGTTGCCGGTTGGAGAACCTGACGTTATGCATCAAGTTTGGGTGTACCAAGTCTTAGATTACTAATATCGGGTCATTTTTCCAATACCTTTGGATTCTTGTGCAACAAAATTAATCCAGCTTTGGAAAAAAGTGTTTCTGTGCATACGCCATCTATTCAGTGGGTTGTCGAAATCGAAATTTTCAATATTTGGTACCTTCGGATTTCCTTGGTCACGCCTAGCTTCGTGGGCGAGACGCCCTTTGTTATATTCAGGATGCCCAATGTGCATTAAGTGCTTATGATCAGGGGTCTCGAGGATCGAGTAGCCTGATTCCTTCCCATATGCCAAAGCATTAAGGTCCCCTCTATCGACAGCTTCTATTACCTCTTGATCTTCAAACCCAGCAAACCTGCTTTGCGGACACACAAATTTATCATCCAGAGCTCCCATAATCGGATGATTAAGGGCCAGATTATCTAATTCATAAACGCCAAATAATTTTCTTTCAAAGGTTATTTTTTCAACCCCTGAAAGTTTGGCAAGTGCAAAGCCAGCCCAACACAAGCCTAATGTACTATAGGAATGATGCCTGGCATCCCCAATAAGTTCGGATATTTCATCCCAATAATTGACTTCTTCAAAATCCAGGTGTTCAACTGGAGCTCCCGTCACTATTAGTCCATCCAACTTTTCGTCTTTAACAGCCTCAGAATAAGTGAAGTACAAACGTTCAACATGGCCTTCTGGCCATGTTTTATAAGAGTGAGACTCTAGTTTTATCCACACAGGTGCGATATCTACAAGAGATAAACCGAGGGGATTCAATATATTCATCTCATATTGTTCGCCGAGGGGCATGATGTTTAATATTCCGATGCGCAGGGGGGTCCGGCCCTGTTTGTTAGATTCCTGTGTTGAAATCCAGTCAAGGCCATTTTTTTCTATCGTGGGTATTGCATGATAATCCGGTCTTACTACAAGAGCCATTGCACACCTTAAAGCTAATTTAGGGTCGTATGATCTTTGGATAAGATCATACGACCCTACAATCCCCTATTTTATAGAATCCAAAGCTTGTTGGAAATCCTCTTTAATATCATCAATATGTTCAAGTCCTACAGAGACTCTAACCATTGTAGGCTCAACTCCTGAAGATAATTGTTCTTCTTCAGACAACTGCTGGTGGGTTGTTGAGGCAGGGTGAATTACCAAAGTCTTGGCATCTCCGACATTAGCAAGGTGGCTTGCCAGTTCAAGATTATCAATAAATTGGACTGCATCTTCGTAACCGCCTTTGAGACTTACAGTCAACATAGAACCATATCCTCTTTCAACATATCTCTCGGCAGCTGCTTTATATGGACTAGAATCCAACCCTGGGTAATTTACTGATTCAACTTTCGCGTTGGATTCCAACCATTTCGCAAGTTCGAGAGCATTAGATCCATGTCTTTCGACTCTCAAGGACAGTGTCTCTAAACCTTGAATCAATAGAAAAGAGTTGAAAGGGCTCAGCGCAGCACCATAGTCTCGGAGCACTTCTATTCTGGACCTTAATCCAAAGGCTATATTACGGTCTTCAGGAACGCCAAGCATTTTGCAAATGTCACTGCCAAAACCAAATGCATCCCAGTGGACCAAACCGTGGTAGGCTTCGCTAGGTTCTGTATATAGGGGAAATTTGCCATTACCCCAATCAAATGTCCCAGCGTCCACTACGATACCACCAATACTGGTCCCATGGCCTCCTATCCATTTTGTTGCACTTTGTACAACTACGTCGGCACCATGATCGATGGGTCTGATGAGAGCACCCGCCGCGCCTAAAGTGTTATCTACTACCAAAGGTATTCCATGAGAATGTGCTAATTCAGCTAAGGCTTCAAAATCAGGGATATTGAATTTTGGATTTCCCATAGATTCGACATAAAGAGCCTTTGTGTTCTCTTTAATTAGTGCTTCGAATTTCTCGGGTTCATCCCCGTCAGTAAAACTTACGTTTATGCCCAATCTTGGGAATTGCACTTTGAATTGATTGTATGTACCGCCATATAAGTATGAGGTGGAGACCATATGATCTCCAGCCTGCATCATGTTTGCAATTGCAGCGAATTGAGATGCTTGTCCTGAAGCAGTCGCCAGTCCAATCACTCCCCCTTCCAATGCAGCTACCCTTTTCTCAAACACGTCTGTGGTGGGATTCATAATACGTGTATAAATATTCCCGAATTCTTTCAGCGCGAAAAGATTAGCCCCATGTTCCGCATTATCAAACACAAATGAAGTTGTTTGATATATTGGGACAGCCCGTGCATTAGTCGCTGGGTCTGGGCTTTGACCGGCATGCAATTGCAAAGTTTCAAATCTCTGTTCACTCATAGTATCTCCTTAATTTTTGAACTTCATCCGATTTACCTATCTGAATTTTCAACAAACTCATAGGACAAAAAAAAACCCCGCCTAATGACTCAGGAGGGGTTTTGTTTTATCGATTCCCCGCTGAATCAGGTCATACAGCTTCCCATAACGCAACACATCATATGCGCGAAAATAATGTTGTAATCCTGACTTAATTCGTGCGGTTTCATAGGGCGCAAACTTTACCTTCCCTTGCCCGACATGTCAAATTGAGGAAGGACAAAAAATGTATCTACCCTTCAGGAAAAGCAATTTAATTCTTCAAATTAGACTATTTATCAGCTTTGAATATCTTGAGCTTACCGAATTTGGCTTTGATCCGAGATGTCGCTCCTTCCTCCAAGACATTTCCTTTGCTACTGTCTCCACCAAAAATTCCCTTTATTTCAGCACTGGTAGAACCAACGGTCCCTTTGTCTGCGGAGGCATTTTTTACTTTGTTTAGTACCTCTAAATCCCATCCAGATTCTGCCTTTTGATCGGAGGCTCCAGGGTCAGAATCCATTCTTTGTGTAATGAATTCGGAGAACGATCCGACCCCTCCTAATAATCTGACCTTATCTTTAACGAGTTCTTTTTTCACTGAAATATCAAAACTCTCAAATGAAGAAACACTATCCTTTAAACCTTCCTTTGAGCTTTGGTTAAGGTTCTTAACTTGCTCGACATTGATTTCAGCCAAGGCTTCTTGAGAAATCCTCTTCATATGTTTCCGGTTAAATCCTTTGACCGCATTGGGATCCAAATTCTTGATGTGACCCCCGGAAAGCCCCTCGGCAGCGTCAGGATCTAGATTTTCCAGATGCTCTTTCTTCAATTTTGACACAGATACATCTTCTATATTTTTTAGATG
>Ga0114993_10000154_pt1 | contig 74832 bp, 66 predicted proteins | sample ArcticOcean_MG_C_FD_87042 | JGI IMG/M metagenome (GOLD analysis project Ga0114993, IMG submission 87042) | Marine microbial communities from western Arctic Ocean - ArcticOcean_MG_CB2_150 | ecosystem: Environmental > Aquatic > Marine > Oceanic | place: Arctic Ocean: Canada Basin | collected... | reverse complement strand
TAAGAAGGATCGCATGTTCGAGATCGCTCGCGAGCAGCGGCTGCCGGTGGTCATCTTTACCGAGGGCGGGGGAGGGCGGCCCGGCGACACCGACGCGCCCGGCGTGGCCGGTCTCGACTGCCTGGCCTTTCGCTACTTCGGTGAGCTCAGCGGGCTGGTTCCGCTGGTGGGCGTGAACTCGGGTTACTGTTTTGCCGGCAACGCCGCGTTGCTCGGTTGCTGCGACGTCATCATCGCCACGCGCAACTCGAGCATCGGCATGGGCGGGCCGGCCATGATAGAGGGCGGCGGCCTGGGTGTCTTTCACCCCACCGAGGTTGGCCCGGCTGCCGTGCAATCGGCCAACGGCGTGGTTGACGTGCTGGTAGACGACGAAGAGGAGGCCGTGGCAACGGCCAAGCGCTACCTTTCTTACTTCCAGGGTCCGGTTGATGACTGGCAGGCAGCCGACCAGCGCCTGCTCAGGGAGGCCATACCCGAAAACCGCCTGCGCGTTTACGACGTGCGCTCGGTCATAGAGACGCTGGCCGACGAGAACTCGGTGCTCGAGCTGCGCGCGGGCTTCGGAGCGGGCATGGTCACGGCGCTCGCGCGCATAGAGGGGCGCCCGCTGGGCATACTGGCCAACAACCCCGGCCACCTTGCCGGGGCCATAGACCCCGACGGGGCCGACAAGGCCGCGCGTTTCATGCAGCTGTGCGATGCTTTTGACCTGCCCGTGCTCAGCCTCTGCGACACGCCGGGCATCATGGTCGGACCCGAGATAGAAAAACTCGCCAATGTCAGGCACGCCTCGCGCATGTTCGTAGTTGGTGCGAGCATGACGGTGCCCTTCATGACCATAGTGCTGCGCAAGGGCTACGGCCTGGGGGCGCAGGCCATGGCGGCCGGCAGCTTTCACGCGCCGCTGTTCACGGTGTCCTGGCCCACCGGGGAGTTTGGCGGCATGGGACTGGAGGGAGCCGTCAAGCTGGGATTTCGCAAGGAACTCGAGGCCGTCGACGATCCACAGGAGCGCCGTGAGCTTTACGAAAAGATGGTCGCGCGCGCCTACGAGGTGGGCAAGGCCGTCAACATGGCGTCGCACTTCGAGATCGACGACGTAATTGATCCCGCCGATTCGAGACAACGCGTGGTGTCGGCGCTCAGGTCGGTACCGGATCCCCCGCCGCGCGTTGGAAAGAAGCGTCCCTGTATTGATACCTGGTAGACCGCGGTAAATAAGGAGGCAGGTTGTGCTGCAACGATTTTTTCCTAAACGGGCGGACAACGACTACCGTGGCCACCCGCTGGCCTTGTGGCTGTTCTACCCGATAACGCTGATCACGGTGGGTCGCAGCCTGGTGCACATCTTCCGCGACGACGGCGGTGCGCAGTCAATTGCCACCATACCGCTGGACAGTTTCACGCCCGACGGGGCCGCGGGGGTGGTAACGATCTTCGCCTTGTGGGGGCTGTCGCAGCTGTTGATCGGCCTGTTCTACGTGCTGGTGCTGTGGCGCTACCGGGTGCTGTTGCCGCTGATGTACCTGTCGCTGATCGTCGAATGCCTGTCGCGCATCGTCATTGGCAACTGGAAACCGATAGTCACGCTTGAGACTCCGCCGGCCGTTCCGGGCGGTTACCTTATCATTGTCGTGTCGCTGGTAATGCTGGTGTTGTCGCTGCGTCGGACCCCGGCAGCAGAGGGCTGATTGCTGCGGCCGCGGATCAGTCGCGGCCCAGTATGGCGATGCCGCAGGCAGTGGGATGGCCGCCCAGGTTGTGTGACAGGGCCAGCCGGGGGTTTTTGACCTGGCGCTTTTCGGCGCGGCCCTGCAGTTGCAGTGTGTTCTCGTAGATCATGCGTACGCCGGTAGCCCCGGTGGGGTGTCCGAAGGCCTTCAGGCCTCCGTCGGTGTTCACCGGCAGGTCGCCGTCCAGTTCGAATTTGCCGTCGGCTATATGTTCCTTGGCGCTGCCCTTGTCGCAGAATCCGAGATCCTCGTATGCGAGCAGCTCGGTCAGTGAAAAACAGTCGTGGACCTGGGCTACGCCGATCTCGCTGCGTGGATCGCTTATGCCGGCCTGCTCGTAGGCATCGGCCGCGGCCCAGCCGTTGGGTTTCCACGAGAGGAAGTCGTTGCCGGGGTCTTTCTGGGGATTGGGGCCCGAGCTGATGGTGACGGCCTTGACCAGCACCGGGTCGTCTCGGAAGCCACGCGCGAGGTCGCTGCGTGACAGGACCACCGCCGCCGCACCGTCGGTCTGCGCGGCACAGTCGTACAGGCCGAAGGGCCAGGAGATCATGCGCGCGCCGAGCACGTCGTCGACTGTGATTTCGCGCTTGAGCCAGCTTTTCGGTGCCAGCGTGCCGTTGTGGTGGTTCTTGACGGCTATGCGTGCCAGGTCCTCGCGGCCGGCACCGTAGCGGTCAAAGTAGGTCGCCGCGCAAAGAGAGAACCAGCCGGCGGGTGTCCTGGGCAGGTCGCGCACGCCGTCCATCATCACCGAGGGGCCCGAAACGCCGCGGTCCTTGGGCTTGTCGTAGCCCACTACCAGCACGGTGTCGTACAGCCCAGAGGCGATAGACATCACCCCGAAGCGAAAAGCGTCGGTGCCGGTGGCGCAGTAATTGGAAACCATGCTGACCGGCCGCTCAAACAACTTAAGCGCATCGGCGCACTCATGTGGGCCCTGCGTGGTGTAGAGGCTACCGGTAAATACCGCCTCGATTCTCTTCTGCGGTTCATCGATGCCGGCGTCGGCGTAGGCCTCGTAGGCGGCGTCAACTATCATGTCGGACGGAGACTGATCCCAGTTCTCACCAAAGTGACAGCAGCCAACACCCACTACCGAAACCTTGTCGCGAAGCGCATCCTTGCCCATTACCGGCCCTCGCTTGTTGCCGGCTCAGCGGCCGGCGTTGCTTTCCAGTAGTAATTCGGTCGCCCGCCCGCGCGGTGCATGCATCGAAACTCGAATTCCAACGGCATGCCAAGCCTGACATCGTCGGGCGCACAGTTGACCAGCTGCATGTGTACGCGGGCGCCGCCGATGTCTACTATGCCTACCACCGTGGGCGGGGCGGGCGTGGGAAAAAAGTAGTCAAAGGTCCAGGTCACGAGCTTCCCGCTGCGGTCCGACAGGCGGGTGCCGTCGAAATCGTCGCGGGCGAAGCAGCTTTCACACACGCGTTGGACGGGAAACTGGACCGCGCCACAGGCTCGGCAACGCTGGCCGCAAAACGACAGGTTGCTGTCGCGCTCGCGGAAGTGGACGGTGGCCGAGAGTCCCGGTCCGGCCTGGGCTTCCCACTCGCTTGTCCCCAGGTCCCTGGCCTTGAGATACTGGTCGTAGCTTGTCACGGGTTGTCGCCTTTCCAGGTGCCAACCCACTGCCCGGCGCGCCGGCAGTTGCTCGATCCCGTCGTTGACCTTCAGCGCGAGTGCATCGGCACCGTCGCCGTAGTTGGCTACCAGTATACGTTCGCCTGGTCGGCCGTTCTCGAGCGCTGCTACCAGTTGCAGGGGTGCGAAGGCCACGCCGGCGTTGCCCAGGCGACCAAAGAAAGCGTCGGTGAGCTGCCCCTCGGCAAGACCGAGGGTGCGTGCGACGCCCGCCCGGCTGCGGTGGTCGGGGCCGTACAGGGCGACCTTGTCGTAGTCGCTTACCGAGTCGTCGCCGTCGGCCAGCAGGCCATCGACCGCCTCGGTCATGCGCGGCGCGTAGCCTTCCTGCACGACAAAGCGGTCTTCCCAGCTGTGCACGAAGTCATCCCCCTCGCTGCGCCACACGTCGATGATCTCGTCGGTGACAGCTCGAGAAGCTTCCATGGTGGCTATGGCCGAATCCTTCGACACGAGGAACGCGGCTGCGCCGTCACCACTGTTGCGCTCCAGGCTGGAACCCGGGGCACCCATTCGGCAATCGGACGCGATGACCAGGACGCAGGTGGCCGACCCCGCGTCGATGGCATCGGCCGCCGCCCGCAGGGCGGTCGTGCCGGCGCGCAGCGAGTTTGAGTAGTCGGTGGCCTGGAGCTCACGCCCGAGGTCCAGGGCCCGGGCGATCAGTGCCGCGCCCTGTTTCTCCCTGAACGGGTAACTGGTCGATGCGAAGTAGACCGCGTCGACGAGTTTGCGGTCAAAGCCGGCCAGGCAGTCAACACCGGCCGCCACCGCCATGGTGACGCTGTCCTCGTCGTTCCACGCCACTGCTTTTTCAGGACCGCCGTCGAGCGGGGCACGACCGGACAGGGCGTCCAGGGAAAGCCGGTGGGGCGGTATGTAGGCGCCGTAAGAACTTATTCCTGCCATGGCGATTTCGCTGCTTCAGCCACCCATCTTGAGGCCGGCTACGCTGCTGCCGAAAATGTCGGTGGCGACCGCGTCGCCAATGCGACGCGCGTCCCAGCGCTGTGGTTCTTTTCCTGCTTTTACGGGTGAGCCCAGTTGCCACGAACGGTAGTGTGCTATTTCGTCCCCCACCGCGCGGAAGACCTGCCCGGTAACGTGCGAGGCTTCGTCGCTGGCGAGCCACGCCACCACCGGGGCCGAGTTCCCGGGGTTAAGTTTGCTAAACTCTTCACCTGCTTCGTTGGCCTCCACGGTTTCCATGCCCTGGAATGTTTCGGTGACAAGGCGCGTGGCTCCACCCGGTGCCACCGCGTTGGCTCGCACGCCGTAGCGCTTGCCCTCCAGCGCGGTGATCATGGTGAGCGAAGCAATGCCTCCCTTGGCAGCGCCGTAGTTGGCCTGGCCCTTGTTACCCTGCAGGCCCGCCGAGCTGACGGTGTTTACGATTGCTGCCCGGCGCGGCCGGCCGGCCTTGGACTCGGCCTGCCAGTAGACGCACGCGTGGTGGGTCATGTTGAACGTGCCCTTCAGGTGTACGGCGATCACGCTGTCGAAGTCTTCCTCTGTCATTCGGACTATAGAGGCGTCACGCAGTATACCCGCGTTGTTGACCACGATGTCCAGTCCACCCCAGGTGTCGATGGCCTGGGCTACGCAGGCCTCGGTGTCGTTCCAGGACGATACGTTGGCATTGTTGACGACCGCTTCGCCGCCGGCGGCCTTGATGAGGCCGGCGGTCTCCGCGGCCGGACTGTCGTCACTGCCCTGGCCACCGGAGTCGGTGCCGAGGTCGCTGACGACCACGCGCGCGCCGTGCGCGGCGAGTTCCATGGCCTCGCCGCGGCCTATACCGCGGCCAGCGCCGGTCACGATCGCGATCTTTCCTTCAAGCAGGGCCATCTTCAAGAGCCTCCAGCGGGTTCATCGTTCCGTTTCCAATTAAGTCGGTCACGCGCGGCCGTACATGGCAACCACGCAGGCCCCGCCCAGGCCGAGGTTGTGTTGCAGTGCGGCGCTGACGTTGTCGACCTGCCGCTTGTCCGCTTGGCCGCGCAGCTGCCAGGTCAGCTCGGCGCACTGGGCCAGCCCGGTCGCACCTATGGGGTGTCCCTTGGAGAGCAGGCCACCCGAGGGGTTGACCACCCAGCGCCCACCGTAGGTGCAGGCGTTTTCTTCCACCAGCCGTTCGCCTTCGCCCTCGGGGCACAGGCCGAGCGCCTCGTAGGTGATCAGTTCGTTGGTGCTGAAGCAGTCGTGCAGTTCTATGACCTGCACGTCGTCGGGGCCCAGGCCGGATTCTTCGTAAACCTGCCGGGCCGCGCGCTCGGCCATGCCCATGCCGGCCACGCCTATGGCACCGCGCTCGAAGTCCTCGGCCCGATCGGTGGTAAGCGCCATTGCGAGTATATCGATCGCGCCGGGGTGGGGGTGGGCCTGCAGGTAGCGCTCGGACACGACCACCGCAGCTGCCGCACCGTCGCTGGTCGGGCAGGCCTGCAGCAGGGTTAGCGGGTCGTAAACCATTCGGGAGGCCAGGACCTCATCCAGCGTGCAGGCTTCCTGGTACTGCGAGCGCGGGTTGTTTACCGAGTGGCCGTGATTTTTTACCGAGATCTTGGCGAAGGTTTCCGGCTTGGTGCCGTACTTCTCCATGTGGTCGCGGCCGGCATCTCCGAAAACCCGGGCGGCGACCGGGGCTTTCTTTTCTCTCTCGGTCTCCTCGGCGACCGCCTCCATGCCGGGCATCTGTTTTTCGATCGGGCCCTTCTTCATCTTTTCAAAGCCCAGGGCCAGCGCGGCGTCGGCCTGCCCGCTGCGCACGGCGCAGTAAGCCATGTAAAGGGCCGTCGAACCGGTGGAACAGTTGTTGTTGACGTTGAACACGGGGATCCCGGTCATGCCGATTTCGTATAGCGACTGCTGGCCCAGCGTGCTCATGCCGTTGAGGTAACCGCAGTAGGCCATCTCGATGTCTTCGTACGCGGTGCCGGAGTCGGCCAGGGCATCGCGGGTGGCGCTGCGCGCGAGGTCCTTGGCGTCGCTATCGCAGCGAGCGAACCTGGTCATGCCAACTCCAATGACGAATGCGCGTTGGGTGAAATTACTGGCCATTGTTTTCTACTCCAGGCTGTTTGAATCGAGGCGGTCGCCTATGTCGGCCAGTGTTGTCGGTGGGCAAGGGTGCGTCAAGAACGCGATCGGCCCAGTAGTGACCGCTAACCGCTGAAAAGCAGTTGCCCGAGGCGGTCCAGGTGGTAGCCGGAGGGGCCCATGAAGGCATCACCGGCGTAAGCCCGGCGCAACCTGAAGTGCAGGCCGTGTTCAAAGGTGTACCCCGTGCCAGCGTGAACCTGCATCGCGGTGCGCGCCACGCTGCGGGCGGCAAGGCCGGCCTCTGCCTTGGCCACGTGTACGGCCCGGTCGCGGTCGGAGTCGTCGGCGTCTACACACATGGCTGCGTAGGCCACCGAGGCGTCGGCGCGTTCGAGCAAGAGCGCGGCGTCGACCAGCATCCACTGCAGTCCCTGGAATGACCCTATGGGTTGGCCGAACTGCTCGCGTTCGCAGGCATACTCCACCGAGGTCTCGAGCAGCCAGCGACCTGTTCCTATCAGTTCGGCGGCCGTGGTAACCAGCGCACGGTCGACGGCATGGGCAAAGGCTGTCGGATCCACTGGTATCCCGCGGGGCGGGCCGGGCAACTCGACGGTGTACATTGGTCGCAAGCGGTCGAGCTGGTCCACCTCGGTCAGTGTTGCCGATGCAGTGGGCACAAGCGCCATCGTGGGTGCGGCCAGCGAACCGGCGACCCACAGTATTTCGTCTGCATCGCCGGCCGAGGGAACGTGATGCCTGGCATTGCCATCGTGGGGTATCCACAGGCCGTTTTCGCCGGCCACGGCCACCGTCGCCGAGCCCGCGGCTACGAGCCCGGTCGGGGCTGCCAACTGCGCAGCCTGCAGCGACGCGAAGAACACACCGGGGGCAGCCGCTCGTCCGTGTTCCCCCATGAACAACACCAGGTCTACCAGGTCGGCACCGGCCAGCTCCACCCACTGGTACAGGTGCTCGTCCCACAGCGGGGCGGCCGCCCGCTTGTCGTCCCAGGCAGCCTGCAACAGCCCGGCGGGGCATTGGCCTTCGAACAGCGAGTGGGCCGTCGATCGCACCATTTCCTGCTCGGCGCTGAGCGAGAAGTCCATTTCAGCTTCCCCTGGGCAGGCCGAGCACCCGCTGGGCTATTACGTTGCGTTGCACCTCGGATGTCCCACCCCCGATGGTTGCCGCCAGTACCTTGATAAAAGACCTCTGCCAGCGTCCGCCTTCCTCGGAACGTTCGGGGTCGGTCACGGCCAGCGACGCACCCTGCAGGTCAAGGGCGAGCTCGACCAGCTCCTGCTGTAACTCGGAAGTAGCCACTTTCATGAGCGAGTGTTCGGGCGCGCTTCCTCCCTGCGCAAACGAGGCGAATCCCTTGTAGCCCAGTGCGCGCAGTCCACGCACGCGGGCGTACAACTCGGCGACTCTGCGGCGGATCACCGGGTCGTCGCCCAGTCCGCGACGGCGGGCCATGGCCACGATGTCGTCTATCGACCTTTGGCAGATCGCGACACCCTCAACCCAAAGTCCGCTGCGCTCGTGGGCCAGCGCACCGATGGTTATCTGCCACCCGTGGTTCAGTTCGCCCAGCAGGTTGGCCGCAGGGACGCGAACGTCGGTGAAGAAGACCTCGGCAAACTCGGCGTGGCCGCTTATGTCGCGCAGCGGCCGTACCTCGAGGCCGGGCGTATCCATGTCGATGATGAGTGCGGATATTCCCTTGTGCCTGGGAGCGTCGGGCTCGGTGCGCACGTAGCACAGGCATTTAGAGGCCAGCATGGCGTAGCTTGTCCACACCTTCTGCCCGTTGACGACGTACTCGTCTCCTTGTCTCTCTGCGCGGGTGGAAAGGGAGGCCAGGTCCGAGCCGGCGCCGGGTTCCGACATTCCGGCGCACCAGATTGTGTCGCCGCGTATCGCGGCCGGTGCCAACCGCCGCTGCTCATCGCTACCGAACTCCAGGAGAGATGGCCCCGCGATAGCATAGCCAACAAAATGCAGTGAGCGGGGTATTCCCCGGCCAGTCATTTCCTCGAAGTAGACCAGCGTTTGTGAAGGGGTGGCGTTGCATCCGCCCAGCTCGGGGGGATATCCGGGGATCATCCAGCCGTGGTCAAACAGGCAGGCCTGCCATTTACGAGCCCAGTCGGGAATGGAGACAACCCCGTCATCGCCTGCCTCGCTGCTGGCGATGAAGTCGTTACTCAACCGGGCCTCGGGCGGGCAGTGCTCTTCGAGAAATTCCGCCAGTCGTTTTCTGAAGGCCTCGTCGTCTGCCGAGCGGGCGAGTTTCATTTCCTGCTAGAGGCCAGCTTCGTACTGAGTTCGCGTTCGCGTGCCATTGCCTCGGCCATGGTAGAGGCGGGGCCCTGTCGAAGGGCGCGCTTAGCAGCAGCCAGGACCTCTGGCCGTTTTTCCGCCATTGATCCGGCAAGTGCACGCGCTTCGTCGGCCAGCCGGTCAGGAGCGACCACCCGCTGCACAAGTCCCGCCACCCCGGCCTCGTCAGCGGTTATCACCGCTCCCGACAATACCCACTCAAGGGCTTTGGGCGTACCGACCAGTTGCGGCAACAGGTGCGTGCTACCCAGGCCCGGCAGCATGCCCAGGCCGGTAAAGTTAAGACCGAGGCGGGCACCGTCGGCCGCCAGCCGGACGTCGCAGCCAAGAGTCATCGTGACCCCGACACCGAAGGCGTCGCCGTTGATGGCCGCGATGACCGGCTTGGCATACGACAGCAGCTCCAGGGGGAACTCGCGCACGAAAGACTCCTGGCCCAGGGCGGGCCCGGGTCCGGCCTTGCGGCCGGCCATGTGTTCTTTCATGTAATCGAGATCCACGCCTGCGCAGAAGGCCCGGCCACGACCGGTCAGTACTACCACCCGCGCAAGGTCTTCGTCGCGTGCGCGGGAGAAGGCATCGACGATTTCTTCACCCATCTCGGGCGTGTAGGCGTTGAGCTTGTCGGCGCGGTCAAGCGTTATGGTGGCTATGCCGTCGGCCAGTTCGTAGGAAATTTTTTCGTACATCGTCTCGCGTATTGCCCCGCGCCCGGTCTACTTGCCGTCGTAGGGTGCCCAGCGCGGCTGCCGTTTTTCGACCATGGCTGCCGGGCCCTCGGAGTGATCGGGGTGGGCTGTGTGTTGGCGTATGGTCTGCCAGGTGTTTTTCAGTGCGTCGTCCAGGCCCACCTGCAGGCTCTGCCAGATGGCCTGCTTGGAGCGGGCCAGCGCGGTGGGCGAGTGCTGGGATATCATGGCGGCAAGCTCGCGTGCCCTGGGCATGAGCTCGGCCTGGGGCACCACCTCGCCGACCAACCCCAGCGCCAGTGCCTGCGCGGCGGTCATGCGTTCTGAGCCTCCGAGCAACGCTAGTCGCATGACCGCCTCAAGCGGTATGCGCCGGGCCAGGCCCACGGGTTCCAGGCCCGAGATGACGCCGAGCTTGACGTGGGTGTCAAAGAAGGTGGCGTTGTCGGCGGCGACGATGAGGTCGCTGTCGGCCACAAAATGCAGGCCACCGCCGCAGCACATTCCGTTGACGGCCGTGATGACCGGTTTCCAGCAGGCGTTCTGTATCGCGGTGATGTGCAGGAAGGGCGTGTCCTCGGGCGGAGGGCCCGTCTGATCAAAGCCGCCTTCGGCTACCACTGCCTCCACGTCCACGCCCGTGCACAGGGCTTTTTCGCCGGCGCCGGTCAGTATGACGCAGGTCGTTTCGGGATCGTCCTTGATCGCCTGCCACGCCTGCGCGAGCTCGCGGGCCATCAAGCTGTTGAAGGCGTTACGACGTTCGGGTCGGTTGAGCGTGATCGTGGTCACGCGGTTCTCGGTCTGGTAGAGCAGTGTCTCGAAATCCATGGTGGCGCCCGCCAGTCGATACTAGGGCGCGCTACGGATTAAGTCGAAGCCGTCGAGTTCAAGCGACGCGGTCGGCGCGTTCAGGCCTCGGCGCCGCGGGCCTTAGCCCCACCACTGCCCAGGTGTTCGTCGGCCATGAGCACGGTGGCGGGCAGCGTGATCAGCGCGCCCCCGAGCGATCCCGCCAGCACCAGGGCAGTGAGCAGTCCGAAAACCCGGGTGGGCACCAGGTCGGAAAACCCAAGCACGACGAAGGCAAGGCAGAGTACTATGGCGGTATAGAGCACAGGCCGGCCGACGACGGTGACGCTCTGCTCTATGGCCGTGGCTACCTCGCTGCCTGCCGCCCGCAGGCGGCGGTAGCGAGTGAGCAGGTGAATGGCGTTATCAACGGCCACGCCCAGTGCGACGTTGGCCATCATTATCGACATTGGCCCGAGCGGTTGTCCGACCCAGCCTGTCATTCCCAGCACGAGGCTCAGCGGCAGTATGGCCGGTATCATGGCCAGCAGGCCGTGGCGTATGTTACGCAGCACGAGCATCATCATCAGGCTGACGGCGCCCAGTGCTACCGAGAAACCCAGCACCATGCCGCTTATCATCTGTCGTTCTATCTCGCTGAACAGTATGACCATGCCGGTGGGCACTATGTTGCCGCCCTCAATACCGGAGGCGAGCGTGCGAACGCGTTCGACGAGGCCGCGGTCGCTCGAAGCGCTGGAGATGCGTGCCCGGGCGGTAATCCGTGCGCGGGTGAAATCGAAATTCATGTACTGGTACATGTCGCCGTCGGGTGCATCCATCTCGTACATGAGCATGAGCTGGGAGACCTGGTCTCGCCGGTTGGGAAGGCGCAACCATTGCGGGTCACCGTTGTTCATGGTGCGGTTCATCGTTTCGACGAATTGGGCGGGCGACAGCGCCGATTCAATCTGGGGGTCTGCCACCAGGCCCCGGTACGCTTCGTTCATGGCCCTTAGTAAGTGGGGCTCTTTCATCGGCTCTACCGTGTCGGCCAGCTCAGGGCCCGGTCGAACCAGCAGTTCAAGCGTGTAAACGCCCCCGATGTTGTTTTCGACGAAGTCGGTGGCAATGCGGGTCGGGTTTTCCGGCGCGAGGTACTCGTACCAGTTGGCCTCGGGTTTTACCCGGGGCAGGCCGGCCAGCCCCACGACCATGAACACCGCGCTCAGCATCACCAGGCCTACCCGGCGGCGCGAGACCACGCCGAAAAGAGCCTTCAGGTAGCGCGAGTGGCCTTGGCTGGAGGCGGCTGCAAGTCGCCTGGGCTCAGGCAACACGCGTATCGCAGCCGGCACTATCGTCATCGTGGCAACGAATGCGAACATCGAACCCACAGCGGCAAACAATCCAAATTCAACTATGGGCTGCACGCGGATTATGACCAGGCCGAGGAAGCCCAGCGCGGTGGTGACGCTGGTAAACAGGCAGGGGATAAACACCTCGACACCGGCGTCGACAATAGCGTCTTCGCGCCGCCTACCCGCCAGTAGTTTTTCCTGGTACTCGGTCAGGAAATGGACCGAGTCGGCAACGCCTATTCCAAGCAGCACGATGGTAAGGCCGGCCGTCATCATGTTCAGCGTAAAACCGGTCAGTGCCATGGTGGCGTAGGTCCACAGAACTGCCGAGCCGACGGTTATTGTCGGCAGGAGGATTCCCGACCAGGTGCGGAACAGCGAACCCAGCAGGACCACGAAGATGCCCAGCATGATGGGAAGGAGTACGCGGTTGTCACGTTTCATTGACCGGTACATGGCAAGGTCAAACTCGACAGCGCCCGTCACGTGGAACTCGCCGTCCTCGTCGTCCATCAGTTCGTGCATGGCGACTACCATGTCCAGGCGTGGCTGGTAGTTTCCTTCGGGCATCGGTTCTAACTTGAGTGTTATAGCTCCCGCGCGTCCGTCGTCGCTGGCGAGGGTACGCGCGAACAGGGGGTCGCTGGCCAGGCGCCCGAGAAGGTCCTTTAGTTGCTCGCCGTCCACGGGCCTTCTTACCAGCGGGCCTATGCTGAGCAGGTCGTCTTCGGAGCGGATGTCCTCGACGTTGGCGAGGCTGGTCACCCGCAGCACGCCGTCCATCTTCTCGAAGGCGGTAGTAAGGCGGTCAGCGATGTCCAGGGCGGGCTCCGACAGCACGCCCTCGGCGTGACGGTAGCCGACTACCAGGTACTCGTCGTTGCCGAAGTTGTCCTTGTATTCACGGTAGGACTCCATCTCGTCGCTGCTGATCAGCAACCAGGTCTCCGGGTCGTTGTCCACGACCAGGGTCTGTACGGCGAACACGCTCGCCACCGAAGCGCCCAGCGCAATAGCCAGGACGAGCCAGGCATAACGAGTTATAAATCTGAACCAGGGCATAGCGGAACAGCGACGGCTTGGCGACAGTAGTATCTGCGTGCGGGTAATGAAACACGGCGCTTGCCCCACTGCTTGCCCCACCGGCGTGCAGCTACTAACTTTGGCGGGTCGGGAGGACAATAACTGGATGTCTAAAGTACAAGCTACCGAACTCAGGCCGGGCATGGTGATTGAGCACAAGGGTGAGCCCTACAGGGTGATGACCTTTCAGCACCGTACGCCGGGCAAGGGTAATGCGGTCATACAGGCAAAGATGCGCAACATACTGACCGGCGTGCAGCTCGAAAACCGCTACATGTCTACCGAGACCGTTGTTCGAGTAGTCGTCACGGGTCGTAAGATGGAGTACCTCTACAGGGACGGCGACGGCTACGTCTTCATGGACCAGGAGAACTACGAGCAGCTCACGCTGCAGGCTTCTACGCTGGAAGATCAGGCGCCGTGGCTCGAAGAAAACATGGAAGTCACCGTGCAGTACGTGGGCGAAGAGCCCACCGGCCTGGGCCTGCCCAAGATGGTGGAGCTGGCGGTCGAAGAAACCGAGCCGCCCATGAAGGGCGCGACCGCTTCGGGTGGATCCAAGCCCGCCCGGCTGACCAACGGCGTGACGATCAAGGTGCCGCAGTTCGTAGAGACCGGTGAAATGCTCCGCGTGGATCCCGTTGAACAGCGCTACGTGGAGCGCGTGCGTTAGCACGCGGGCGGAGAGCAGCGATGAAGCCTGGGGATGTAGTAGCGATTATAACCGGCGGGGCCTCGGGCCTGGGCCTGGCGACGGCCAAAAAAATACTCGAAGCGGGCGGCCGCGTGGCGCTGCTTGATCTCGACCGCTCCGACGGCGTGGCCGTGGCCGAGGGACTGGGCGAGAACGCCATCTTCACGCCGGCCGACGTAACCAACGAGGAGCAGGTGCAGGCGGCTGTCGATACCACGGCCGAAACTTTCGGCACGGTCAACGCCTGCGTCAACTGCGCGGGTATAGGTTCGGCCACCCGGACCACTGGCAAAAAGGGCCCGATGCCGCTTGAGTACTTCAAGTTTACCGTCGAGATCAACCTTGTGGGCACTTTCAACGTAGCGCGCCTCGCAGCCACGCGCATGCTTGACAACGACCCCGACGAAAACGGTGAGCGCGGTGTGATCATCAACACGGCGTCGGTTGCCGCCTTCGACGGGCAGGTGGGACAGGTGGCTTACAGCGCTTCGAAGGGCGGCGTGGTGGCCATGACACTGGTCATTGCCCGCGATCTCGCGCGCAGCGGAATACGTTGCAACACCATAGCCCCGGGCACCTTCGACACGCCCTTGCTTGGGCTGATGCCCGACGAGATGAAAGGTGAACTGGCGGCCAACATCCCGTTTCCAGACCGCCTGGGCGACCCCGCCGAGTTTGGCGCGTTGGCGCTGCACATGATCTCAAACGCCTATCTCAACGGAGAAACCATAAGGTTGGACGGGGCGCTGAGGATGCCGCCGCGCTGAGGGGCGTGGTCGCCATGCGGAAACAGCCCGGAAATAATTTGCGTCTGGAGGTAACCATGACCGGCTTGCAGGAGTATCTCGTTACATGAATACGGCAATAATTATGGGCAGACGGGCTCTAGCCTGGGTTTTATCGGTTTTCGGTGTGGTGCCGGTAGTGGCAGCAGTGGCGTTGACAGTGGCGTTGATGGTGGCGTTGGCCGTTCCGGCGCAGCAGGCCCTGGCCTCCACCTGGACGCCCGAGAAATCACACACCAACATAGGCTTTTCGGTCAGGCACCTGTTTACCAGCGTGCAGGGTAAATTCACCGAATTTGACGGAAGCATAGAGTTCGACCCAGCCGACCCCTCGGCCACGGTGGTGAAGGGCAGTATAGTGGCCGCCAGCATCGACACCGGTAACGAAAAACGTGACAAGCACCTGCGCAGCCCTGATTTCTTCGACGTTGAGAAGTACCCGTCGCTGGACTTTCAGAGCACCCGGGTCACCGGGGTTAAGGGAAATCACGCAACGCTCGAGGGTAAGCTCACCATTCACGGCGTTAGCAGGCCGGTGGAACTCGACGTGACTTTTCTCGGCGAGGGTAAGGATCCCTGGGGTAATCTCCTTGCCGGGTTCAAGGCGACGATCACGATAGACCGAAAAGACTTTGGCCTCACCTGGAACAAGGCGCTGGAAGCCGGCGGACTGCTGGTAGGCGAAGAAGTGGAGATACGGTTGGACGTAGAGGGCGCGTTTTCGGAATAGAGACAGCGACAACAGGGAACAACGAGAACTTGAAACACAAACGATACGAGACACAGGGGAGGACAACGCAATGGCAAAGAAAATAAACAAGAGTGGTATGCTCTTGGCTTCGGCCGTGGCCGGATTACTGGCGATGGCCGGCGGTGCGGGCACCGCGGTGGCCGATAGCCACGAGAAGGTGCCGTGTTACGGCGTCAATACGTGCAAGGGTACCGGCGCTTGCGGTGGTAAGGGATACTCCTGTGCCGGCAACAACGCTTGCAAGGGACAGGGCTACCTCAAGATGGACAAGGACGAGTGCCTGAAGATGGAAGGCGGTCGTCTTACCGCTGAATCCGAAGGCGAGTAATCCCGGCCCGCCCGGGATAATGGAAAATCGGCGCGTGGGCCAGGCAGGATCCGAGATGGGATTTGGCCTCGGCCTGCGCGCTGAGCACTACGATGACGTACTGGCGGGCGCCGCCGGTGCGCAGTGGTTCGAGGCTCTTACCGACAACTACCTGGACACCGACGGCCGCCCGTTGTGGGTGCTCGAGCAGGTCCGAAGGGATTACCCGCTGGCCCTGCACGGCGTGGCCATGTCGCTCGGTGGTTCCGACCCTATAGACGAGCGTTATCTCGAGCGACTCAAGATCCTTGTCGACAGGGTAGAGCCGGCCATCGTGAGCGACCACCTCTGTTTCAGCAGGGTGGACGGCCGCAATCTCTTTGACCTGCTCCCGCTCCCTTACACCGAGGAAGTACTTGCCCACGTCGTAGAACGAGTCGCGCGCGTGCAGGACTACCTCGGGCGCCGCGTGCTGGTCGAGAACGCGTCGACGTACGTTGAATGGCGCGCCTCGGACATCCCGGAGGCAGAGTTCCTCGCCGAGCTGGCCCGCGCGGCCGACTGTGGAATACTGCTGGACGTGAACAACGTGTACGTGAGTGCATGCAACCACGGCTTTGACCCGCGCGAATACCTGCGCACCATTCCCGCCGACCGCGTGGGACAGATACACCTCGCCGGGTTTACCGACATGGACGGCTACCTGTTCGACACCCACAGCCGGCCCGTGAGTGACGATGTCTGGGACCTGTACGAATACACGCTGTCGATGACCGCGTCGGTTCCAACGATGGTTGAGTGGGACGACGACATCCCGTCGTGGCAGGGGCTGGTCGAGGAACTGGACAAGGCCCGTGCCGTGGCCGCGCGCCCGGCGGCAAACGGTGGCCGGGGGAAAGCGGGGTGAAAGAAGAAGTCATCCGGCTGCAACGGGCCATGGCCAACGCCGTGCTTACCGGCGAAGAGGCGGGCCTGCTCGAATACCTGGCCGACCCGCCCGCGGGGCGCGGGTTGTCGCACCGGGTGTCGGCTTACACCGGAGGCTACCTGGCTCGCGTGGAAGAATCGCTGGCCCAGGCCTACCCGGCCCTTGCCCAAGTGCTGGGTGTCACGGCTTTCCACTCGTTGGTCGAACGTTACCTGCCCCGCCTGCCTGCCGGCGAGGCCAACCTGAACTACGTGGGCCGCGGGCTGGCCGATTTTCTTGCCGACGATGAGATCAGCGTGGCCCTGCCTTTTGTACCCGATCTCGCGCGCCTGGAGTGGGCCGTGCTCGAGTGTTTTCACGGCGCGTGGCTGGCCGCCGCCGACTTGTCGTTACTCGAAGACCTTGGGCAGCATCAACTGGCATCTTTGCGACTGGACTTTCAACCGGCCACCTCGCTGGTTGTTTCGGACTGGCCGATCAAGGAAATACGCGACTCGCGCGACCAGGACCGCGACAGCGTTGACATAGAGCTCGTGGGCAGGCCCGACCGCGTGCTGGTGTATCGCAGTGGCTACAAGGTGGTGACCGAGCGGCTGGGCGAGGCCGAGGCGGCGGCCCTCGAGAGCATGAGAGCGGGGGCCACTCTTGGCCAAACCGTGCAGCAGCTGGCCGCCTCCGGGGCCGGCGGCGATGACATAGGAGCCATGTTTGCGCGTTGGACCGGGCTGTCGCTGGTCACAGTCGTCCGCGCATGATGGAAATGACGGCATGGATTACGAGGATATTCTCTGCGAGCGTAACCCCGACAACGGTTCGCTCTGGCTGACCATCAACCGTGAGCAGGCGGGCAACGCTTTTCGCTCGCGTACGCTTGACGAACTCTGCGACGCGCTGCAGTCTGCGCGCCGCGACCGCGACTGCCGCAGCGTGGTGCTCACCGGTGCAGGTGATCGATTCTTCTGCCTCGGTGGCGACCACGCCGACCACGAGGACGTGGAGGGCTTCGACTACTCCACCGTGTTTCCGGTGGTAGATCTCTACGACCTCATCGACAAGTTGCCCAAGCCGGTGATCGCCATGGTCAACGGTTTCGCGGTGGGTGGCGGCAATGTCCTGGCACTGATGTGCGACCTTACGATAGCTTCGTCGGCGGCGACTTTCAGGCAGGTGGGCCCGATGATGGGCAGCTTCGACGCCGGCTACGGCACCTGGTACCTGGAAGAGGCTATCGGTCGCAAGAAGGCCAAGGAGCTATGGCTGCTCAACCGCAAGTACACGGCTGAAGAAGCGCTGGCGATGGGGCTGGTCAACGAAGTGATCGAGCCCGCGGTGTTGCGCGATCACGTCAACGGCTTGTGTGATGAGTTGGCCGACCGCGGCAGCCAGGCGCTGGCCGCGCTCAAGGCCTCGTTTCACGCCCGCCACGCGGGTGCGTCCGGCCTGTCACGAGTGGCTTTGGACATGCTTACGCCATACTACTACGCGAGCGAAGAGTCGCGCGAACTGGGCGCGGCGTTCAAAGAAAAGCGTCGCCCCGACCGCTCGCGTTTTGGCCGCTGACGCAACTCATAGGATTCCCTGCCTTGTTAAAATCTAATCGCAGAATACTTTTTGTCATGGGGGCACTGATCGCCGCCAACATGGTCAACCAGGCCGACCGGGCGGTGATGGGCATCCTGCTGCCTCTTATAAAGGTCGACCTCTCCCTGAGTGACACGGCCATGGGAGTGCTGTCGGGCGTTGCGTTCTCGGGTGTGTACGCGGTGGCGGCCTTCGTTTTTGGTCACGCAGCCGACAGCCGCTCTCGCACTCGCCTGATAGCACTCGGGCTGGTCTTATGGTCGCTGGCAACGGCTGCCAGCGGACTGGCGGTAGACTTCAAGTCGATGTTCTGGGCGAGATTTTTTACCGGGCTTGGCGAGGCCAGCCTCTACCCCTGCGCGATTTCACTGATAGCTACCACATTCCCCCAACACAGGAGAGGACGGGCGGTGGGCATATTCGGTGCCGGGGCCACCGTTGGAAGCGCGCTCGGCATTGCCGCCGGTGGTTTGCTGGCAGAGCAGTTTGGTTGGCGCAGCGTGTTCTTCTTATACGGTGGGGTGGGCTTATTCGTGGCGCCGCTGGTGTTGATGATAGGAGACCCCCCGCGCGGTCCTGCAAACGCGGATGGCAAAAAACTCGGGGCGGCTATCGGCAGGTTGCTCGCCGATAGAAGGCTGCAGTTGGTGTGGCTGACCAGCGTTCTGGGTGTATCGGGTCTGATGGGCTACTCGATCTGGGCGGCCGCGTGGTTCCTGGAGACTGGTGACATGACGATCACCGAACTCGGCTATATATTCGGGGTTGCGATGATATTGGGCGGCTTGCTGGGGGGTTATGGCGGTGGCGCGCTGGCCGATAACCCTGCGATCCGCAAACGTGGTGTTGAGGGAGCTGTGGTTGTCGGGGGACTGGTGGTAATGGCCGCCATGCTGGCCGTTGTCCTGTGGACTCCGTGGCAGTGGATGAGGGTAGGAGTGGCCCTGTTGGTGCCTATTCCGATGCTGGGATTCTTTCCGCCGCTGGTAGCGCTGGTGGCCAGGCTCGTGCCCGCCGAACGGCTGGGGTTGGCGTTTGCCCTGAACGTATTTTTCGTCGGCGGGATTGGTAATGGCGTTGGCCCGTGGCTGGTAGGGGCAGTGTCAGATGCCACCGGCAGTCTGCAGACGGGCATTTCGGTATCCCTGGTCTTGATGGTGTCCGCGATACCCGTGGGCCTGGCTATGCTACGCGCGACCCGCGCGTGAGTGAACCCGCCCTGCAACTGCAGCGGGGCAGCCGGCCGCTAGTGATAGTAGCCCCGCACGGTGGCCGCCGCGAGCGCGCCGTTCGACGCGACGACGGCATGAACGATCTCTACACCGCCGAGCTGGCACTGGAGCTCGCCGAGCGACTTGATGCCTGGGCGGTGATCAACGATAGCCTTGATCGCAACGTTGTTGACCTCAACCGCGTAAGTGAGCTCGACCGTTACACCAGCTTCGTTGAAGAACTCGAGCGGGCCATAGCCGGCGCCGTGCAGGTGGCCGCGGACGGTCGGCCGTTGTTGCTGTTCGTGCATGGATGGAACGTCGTGCAGCCGGCCTGCGACCTGGGCCTTGGCTTGCGGGAACAGGACGGACGACTGTCGGGTAGGTGGCCAACCGCCTCGACGGCGACATGGAAAGGGCCGGTCTCCCGCCTGCGCGACGAACTGCAGGGGCGGCGAATCTGGGCCCCCGTGGGCTGGCGTTACCCGGCCTGGGGCGCCGACAATGTGCTGCAGTTGTTTTCGGGTCGGCACGACGGTCACGACGATGCGCGGCTGGCTGCCATTGCCCGCCTTGCGGCTGCCGATCGCGTGGACGCCGTGCAACTCGAACTGTCCGTGCCCTTGAGGTGGCCGGGGCCGTGGCGTGAAAGCTTTCTCGCCGCAACCGAGCTGGCGCTGGCTGACTACGAGGGCGCGAACGCTGCGGGTGGTGACTCGGTTGCCGGGCGGGCGGCGGTGGTCATCGAAACACGAACCGCCGGCCCCTCCCGCGCGAGACCCGGTTGGCAGGTGGTGCCGCGTGGGCTGCCCGAGGTCGAGCAGGCCGAAGACGCTTTGGTTCAGCAGGAGGCACAGCCGCTCAACTTGATGGCGCTGTTGTCGGAAGAGGGCGACGCGATTTTTGCTGGCGTGGAACCCGCGGGACGCGGCGCAGTGCTCGCGCGTGTATGCCTGCTGCTGGCCGACGGCCGCATGGCGCTGTTCACATCCGATTCGGCGGCGGACCTGTCCGCGGCCGATTGTCCGCGGCTGCAGCTCGACCGTGAGCAGGGTGGTGGGCTTGCGCGCCTTCGCCTGCGGGCGCCGGTGGTGCTGTACCCCTCGCACCTTGCCTACCTGGACCTGGAGCGGGGCATGGCCGAGTCCGTACTGTCGACCCTGGAGCTCGACCTGCGATGGACTCCGGGCGACTACGACCCGGAACACGGACGGCTTGCGGGAGAGGTTGAACTGATCGGCCAGCCGGGGCTGCCAGGGATGGCGTTAACGGTGGACGCGTTCGCCATTGTGCAGGGGCGCGGCCGCGACGCCGGTCGCGATGGCACACGCGCCCGTTTTTTCTGCGACCGTGAGGGTATCCCGGCAATGGTGCTGGGTGACGGGCAGGTGCTCATGCCGGGGCAGGGCGACGCGACGGTCGTGCCGGGCAACGGCGAGGTACGGATTTCCGATCCCGGCTTGCGCCTGGAAAGTGCTGACCTCGTGACGCGCGTACCGCTGTGGCGCCCAATGGGCGAAGGCGTCTACCTCAGGTGGACCTTCGGAGTGGCGAGGTGTCGCTTGCGGGGTAACACACACGACACGCCCGCGTTGTTCGACAGCGCCGAGTTTTTTGGCGCCGACGAACTAGGCTCTTAGGAAGCAGCGGCCAGGGCCGCGTCGTAGTTGGGCTCCTGTGCGATCTCGGGCACAAGCTCGCTGTAGACCAGCTTGTCGTCCGCATCGATGACGAACACCGCCCGCGCGGTCACTCCCTGAAGCGGGCCTTCGTTTATGGCCACGCCCCAGCGCTCGGCAAAGCCGCGATCGCGCAAATCGGAGCAGGCTACCACGTTTTCCAGTCCCTCGGTTTCGCAGAAGCGCTTCTGCGCAAAGGGAAGGTCCGAGCTCACGATCAGCACCACGGTGTCGGCCAGGCTGGCTGCCTTCTCGTTGAAGGCGCGGGTTTCGGTCTGGCAGACGGGCGTGTCGAGGCTGGGCACGGTGACGATTATCCTGGTCTTGCCGCTGTGGGTGGCGGGCGTAACGGGCGACAGGTCGCCGGCCGCCAGGTTGTAATCGGGTGCCGTCTGTCCGGTCTCGGGCAGTGTGCCGGAAAGTTCAAAGGGGTTTCCTTTCAATGTGATGCTCGCCATTTCTGTATGCTCCCTGTGGGCGGCGGCCCGCTGCTGCGAAGCGCCGCTAGATTGTGGACATTGTATATCCACGAACCATTGGTGGCATCAAGCCGCGAGCTGTGACTGAATGCCTCCATGGAAGCCGCTACCAAAATACCCTTTCACCTCGACGGTAACTTTGCGCCCGTCTCCGAGGAAATCAGCAGCATCGATCTCGTTGTCGAGGGAGCCGTTCCCCCCGAGCTCAACGGAATGTACATGCGCATCGGGCCTAACCCGGCTACAGGTGAGTCGTCTCACTGGTTCACCGGTGACGGAATGCTGCACGGCGTGCGCCTGGAGGGGGGCAAGGCCAGCTGGTACCGCAACCGCTGGGTGCAGACCCGGGCTCTCCAAGACCCCAACCTGCAGATGATAAGCGAGGGGGGCGAGGTCGACCACAGCATAGCGGTGGCCAATACCAACATCGTTCGTCACGCCGGCAAGTTCATGGCACTGGTCGAGAGCTCGTTTCCGACCGAGGTCACGCCGGGACTCGACACCGTGGGCACCTACGACTTCGACGGCAAGCTCACCACGGCGATGACCGCGCACCCTAAGATCTGTCCCGTGACCGGCGAGATGCATTTTTTCGGCTACGGGTTTTTCCCACCCTACCTTGTATATCACCGCGTCGACGCCGAGGGCCGGTTGGTGCAGAGCCAGGAGATAGAGGTCACCGGTCCGACGATGATCCACGACTTCGCCATTACCGAGAACAACGTGATCTTCATGGACCTGCCGGTGGTCTTCGACCTGGAGGCTGCCATGGCCAGTCTCGGGGGAGGCCAGCCGCAGCCCGGCGCGGGGTTGCCCTACCACTGGAGCGACGACTACCCGGCAAGGCTGGGAGTAATGCCTCGCGGCGTACCGGGTGCAGCCGTCCGCTGGTACGACATCGCCCCCTGCTACATCTTTCATTCATTCAACGCCCGCGACGCCGAAGACGGTTCGATCGTGCTCGACGTATGCCGTTATCCCGAACTGTGGAGGGGGGGCAGCGACAATTTTGACTCGGCGGTGCCACATCGTTTTGTGATAGACCCGGCCGGCGGGCGGGTATCGGAGAGCCAGATTGTAGAGGAACCGGCCGAGTTCCCACGCGTGGACGACAGGCTCGTTGGCAGCCGGGTTCGTTACGGTTACGCCGTGAGCTCACCAGACCTGCTGACAGGCCCTGGAGAGTTATCAAAAATACTCAAGATCGACTTCGACACCGGCAACAACACGGCCTACGAGTTGCCGGCGGGACAGGTGCCGGGCGAGGCCACGTTTGCCCCGGTCGGCGAGGGTGAAGACGAAGGGTACCTGGTGTTTTTTGCCTACGACAAATCACGCGACGGCAGCGACCTGGTGATACTCGACGCCACGCAGCCGCAGGCCGGGCCGGTAGCCCGGGTGGCTATGCCCCAGCGCGTGCCCTTCGGTTTTCACGGCAACTGGTTTGCCGACCAGTAGAGCCGGGACGCGAGGTCCTGGGCGTTTTCGTCGAAGGTCAGGCGAAAGTCGCGACCAGGCGTCAAGGAAGGTCTGCCAGTACATATCGGCCGTTGGTTTTCAGCTCGAAGGCGATGTCTTCACTGGCGATAAGGGTCCCGTTTTCGGACCTGACGTCAAACGAAATGTACCATTCGTCGGCGCCGGACTCCGGGCAGGTAACCCAGGAGAAGAGTAGCTCGCTTCTCAGCGTATCGGTGGCGTCAAAAGAACCACAAGGACTCACGCGACTGCTGCGTGCTTTTCGCCGCACTTGCTGGGACAACCCCAGGCTCGTTTTGTTGGGAGCTTTTACCGCGACAGATATACGGGGGAGGTAGCTGTCCAGGTTGGCATCAAACGACAGCTTGTAGTTGTCGCGATCAAGCGAATAACGGCTGGGCATCTCGGAGGAAAAGTAGAGGTTTTTTAGCCGGGGAGTTTCGTGTGTCTCGATCACGATGCCCGGCGTACTCTCCAGGGAGATGTACTGGTAGTCAGATACAGCGCAGCCCGTTAACAACACGGTGATTATTGTCGCGGGGGTCATGGTGAATAATCTTTGAATCTTCATAGATGCAGCCTCTTCAGTTCCGTGGCCGGCCAAAATATTCAGGTGGTACCGGGTGGCCGCCTCCGACGAATCCAGATAAATCGACCGACGGCGTCCCTCCGGTGGCTTGAACCAATCCGGCCAGGTAGCTGTTCGAATTGTAGCCACTGAAGAATCGCGAAGGAAATAAAGCATAGTCGAGGGTGCCGCAGCAGTTGCTGCCTGCCTGGACTACGTTGTCCCAGTAATCGCCGGGATTCATGCCCGGTGGTGGTGCTACAGTTCCAATGGAGATGTTTCTCGACGGCATATCGGAGGGATGGTTCATGCCACCAGCTATGGGGTCACTGAATAAATCACTCAACACTGGGATTCCTCCGTTCGGGGTGTGTCCGCTGATCCAGTTGGCCTGGGAGCCGGCCACCCTACGCTCCATTGCCAAGTGATACGGTCCTATCCCCCCGGTTCTGTGACCCGTCAGGTGAACCACATCGGTTACCCGCGTATCACCGGTATTTCCGGGTGACTGGCCGCCACCACCTACACTCGTAGCAACCTCGTCGGCTGCTGCCAAGGATCTGCTGCCAGCTTGTGCGCTATGCGGCGCTTGGCCCCAGGCAAGGCCGCCCATGGCAAGGAAAACTCCGCCCACGTCGCCCTGGGCACCGGCCCGGGCGGTGGTGGCCAGGTTGAGTGTTTTTGACAGGGCAGCGGCCGCCGTGGCGTTGCCCAGAGTCGCCACTTTGAACACCGGTTGCAGCAGCATGCCCTGCACGCCGGTGGCCGCCAGCCCCGAGCTGATGAAGCTGGCCATGCCCGCGCGCATGCCCGCTCCCAGGTCGCCGCTCTTGACGGTGGCCTGCAAGGCGCTGACGATACCGCTGGTGGCCGCCCAGTTGAGCACGGCGGGCAGGGCAGGAAAGAAAAAGCCACCGTCGGGGTCGGTGCCATTAAGGGGGTCCCAGGCCCCGTAGGCCCGCGGGTTGGCAAACTGGCCCTCGGGGTCAGGCGACAGGAACTGGCGGGTGGCCGGGTCGTACCAACGCCGCCCGAAGTCGACCAGCCCATGGCTGATCTCGGAGCGCTGGCCGGTAAAGCCCCAGCGGCTGCTGGAGTGGGTGGTCTCCAAGGCGACCAGGCTACCGTCGGCCTCGCGCTGGTATACGGCCAGCGTCTGCCCCCAGGCGTCGTGGCGCAGGTAGCGCAGTGGCTGGCCGTCCTGGTCGCTTATGAGCCGCGTAGAGCCCAGGTGATCGACGTGGTAGTAGACCGTTTGCCCGGCCGGCGGCCATGCTGCTTGTTGGCCGTTGGCTGCAGGCGTGTACCTTTCCAGCGACAGGCCGTCGGGTGCGGCTACGCGATCGGACGCCACCAGTCGGCCCGCGAGGTGGAAGTAACGCAGCAGCTGGCCGCCCTCTATTTCGAACAACACCGCGCCGCTGTGAGTCGCGTATACCTGCGACCAACTGCCGTACTGCGCGTCGTAGCGACCCACCCGTGCGCCTCCCTGGTCAAGCGCGTAGCGGATCTCGTGGCCAGACTCCGAAACACTCGAAACGAGGTTGCCCTCCATGTCCCAGGCCAGCGTTGAGTCGCCCTTGCTGCTTCGCCGGCCGTTGGCGTCCCAGCCCAGGGCGAGCCCGCCGGCATTGACGAGGCGGTGGGGGCGCAGCGGGTCGTAGAGCCAGGCCTGACCGTTGGACGCGGTCATGTTACCCAGCGAATCATAGGCAAACTGCTCGGTGCGGCTCGAGCCAGACCCCTGTTGGTAGGTGAGTTCCCGCAACCGCCCGAGTTCGTCGTAGCCGCCAAGGCCCGCTACTGGGCCGGCTGTACCCACGCGCAGGCTCTCGTCGAGCTGCTGACCGGCCCAAAGCTGGTCGAGCAGTTCGAGAATACGGCCCTGTTGGTCGCGCGACCCAACCCCGACCGCCCGCAGGTCGCCGGGCTCAACGCCGCAGTTGGCCAGGCCCTGTTCGTGGGCCGCGGTGGGGCTGCTGCGCCAGCACCTGGGGTAGGCGTTTTGAGAAGGTGGCAGGTACTCCAGGTGGTCGTTCAGCCCGTTGCCATACTCTATTCTTGTCGTGTTGCCCCAGGCGTCGTGCTCGACGGCCGACACCAGGGGCTTGTCGCCCAGCGACAGGCCCAACACGCGCCCGAGCACCGAGTAGCTGGTCTCAAGTTTTTCGACCAGCATCTGTCCAGCCGAGTTTGCCGACGGGTAGCCCACCGACAGCACGCGGCCCGACTTGTCGTACTCGTAGGTCACCATGTAGCGCGACCGCGCTCGGCCGGTTCGAAGCCGTATGTCTTCTGAGGCCACCAGCCCCAGTTCGTTGTAAGCCAGGCGGCGATCCACCTTTGATTCGCCGCGCTTGGACTTGACCCTTTCCAGTTGGCCTTCACCCACGCGCCCGGCCCCGACGTAGCGGTAACCCTGGCGAAGCTTTTCGGTGCCGCTGCGGCCCTTGCGTTTCCGCACCCGGCCGGCGTTGTCATAGCGGGTCACGACCACTCCGCGCCTGGGCGACAGCGTCGCTCCTTCGTGCACGGGGTCGACGAAAGAAAGCACGCGCCCGGCTTCGTCGCGCTGGTACAGCCAGGTGCCGGTGTCGAGGTCATCGCGGCGAAGGAGCTTGCCCGAGCCGTCGTACCAGTTGCGTTCGTAGAGTATCGGCTCGGCGGGTTGGCTTTCGAGTCGCCACAACCAGCGCTCAGTTACGCGCCCGAGCGCGTCGTATGCGACCTCGCTGCGCGACAGCAGCTGGCTGTCGGGGCACTGGTCGCCTGCTTCGAGCAATGGCAGAACCGCGCAGGATTCGCTGCGCGTCACACGTCCGAGTGCGTCGAGGTATTCCAGGCTGACCTGGCCCGCCAGCGAACCGGCAGCCATGTTGGCGTCGACCCTGGCGCGCACTCCAGCCACCGAACCCACGAAAAGTGTTGTCGAACCGTCGGGCAGGGTGGAGCTGAGCAGGCTCCCGGAGTGCAGCTCGTAGCTCCAGCTACGATGGGTTTCGGGGTCGGACGTGGCAAAGGTCTCGTCGAGCGTGAGCAGGCCGGCGTGGCTCGTGGGGCCCGTGTTCACCGGGTCTTCAAAGGGTAGCGCTTCGGCCGTTACCCGGCCGCTGCTGTCGTAGGACTTGAGGCCGCTCAGCAGGCTGTTGACGGCAATGCCACCAAGCCGCGCTGTCTCGGTGCGGGTCGCGACCTCGCGGCCCAGACCGTCATAAAAAATAACTGAATCGGGCTTTCCCCAGCCGCTTAGCTTTACGTGCCCGCGGGTCGAAGTGCAGGGGCCACCGGCCGGTTGGCACTGGGCCAGGGGTTGCTGGTAGCTGGTGGTGTTCGTCGGCGCCTCGGCGGTCAAAAAAGCGGGCGTCCAGTTTCTCGCCGAGCGGCCCAGCCCGTCGTACTCGTTGCGCACCCTCCGGCCGTCGCCCGAGGTCGATTGCAGCAGCAGCCCGGCGGCTGCGTCGTAGCTCAGGTAGGAGCGGTTTCCGCCGGCTGTTTTCTCGACGGTCGGGTAGAGTTGCCACGGCCCCCCGTAGGCGATCGTTCGCAGGCCGCCGGTAGGCAAAACTTCCCTGCTCAGGAGGCCATCCGAGTTGTAGAAGAACGAGTTGGCCGACCAGCGGGAGCAGTCGCCCTGTTGGTCAAAAGCGAGACAGCGCGATTCAGACGCGAGTTCGGCCTGGGGCCCGTACTGCCAGCTACTGTCGCTGAGCGGTGTGCCGGACTCCTGGTTTTCAAACAGGCGCAGCCGCGACGGGCGGCTCACAACCCGTGCGCCCTCGAGCGTATCAGGGTCGAGCACCGGAACTCCTGCCGGTAGAAATTCGCCCACGCTTATGACCGAGGCGATAGACGGCGAATGTTTTTCGCGGCGCGTTTCGTTGCCGTGCTGGTCGTACTGCCACAGCGTGGTCAGTACCAACGAGTTGAGCGGGCACGATGTGGAGCCGCAGGCCGAGTCAGCGCGGTAGGGCGTGGTGACCTGGGAGACGGGGGCCAGTGGTGCCGCGCCCGCCAGCAGCAGGGTGGGATCGGGCCACTGGGTTGCGGTCTCGTCGAGCAGGTAGTTCCAAGGGTCGCAGGCCGGTCCCGGGGGGGGACTGGCGGCCGCCGCGCAGGCGGGGTTTCCCAGGCGCAGGCTGCGGTAAACCTTGCCCTTGCGCGCCGTGTCCTGGTGGAAGTACGTAAAGCGGGCCAGTCCGGATGGCTGTAGGGCCACGGTACTGGCAAAACCCTGGAATTCGCGCCCGGCGGAGTCCCAGCTGGCACCGCGATAGGCCCAGCTGCTGGTGACGGGAGTGTTGTTGACGTCTATGACGTCAAACAGCGTGCGGCGGCTGAGCGTCCACAAGGGAAACGGCAGGCACTTGCCCGAAAGCCGCTTTCCCTGGGCGTCGTACTGGCAGGCTTCGTCATCCTGCATAGAGACCGGGCTGTACTCGAGCTGGGTAACTCCGCCAACGCCGTTCTCCATGACCACCATTGCTCCCGGGCGGGTGCGCAGGTGGTCGGGGGTTGCTGACCAGCCGGCCCTGGGCGAAGCCGGGTTGAGGTGAACCTGCCAGCGGTTGCTGCCGTCGGGTTGGCGGTGCAGTTCGACCAGGTCCACCAGGCCGTCACCGTCAAAGTCGAGCAGATCGTGGTTCAACTGCGGCGAGGGAGCGGGAACCGCGGGGGGCGTGGAAACAAGACGCAGGCGACCGCTATCGCTCCACCAGGCAAGCGGCTGTGGGTCGGAGAACCCGGATCCATTGTTCACGAACAGGTAGTTGTTCAGGCAGCAGATCGGCGGGGAGACTACGTTGAAGGGGTCGGCCTGGCAGGCCGCCTCGCCGTTGATGCAAAGCAGTACGTCGAGATGTGCTTGCCCGCTGCCGGTTATGGGCGCGACCAGGTCGGGCAGGCCATCGCCGGTTATGTCGACCAGCTCCTGCGAGGCAGTGGAGCTGCTGTGCACCGAGTTCGACAGCGACTGGTCGTGGCTGATGTAGTTGGCCAGCAGCGGCTCATTTCCCCCTGGGCCGCCGTTGCCGCCGGGCCCCCAGCTGCGAGCCTGGCTTTCGAAGCCGCTGCCGTTGTTGAAGTAGACCAGCCAGTGCTGTTCGGACATCTCCTGCGGTGAGTAGTTTCCCGTCGCGTTGGGCCAGGTGCTGGGTGCCGCATCAACGAAATCGGGTAGGCCGTCGCCGTTTATGTCTATAAGTCCGCTGACCAGGTAGCCCTGGTCGCCCGGGCTGTGGCGTTGCATGATCCAGGCCCGCGGCGCGGCAAACTGCGATGGCACGGCTGAAAAACCCGCGCCGGTGTTCCAGTGCACGGTCCACCAGGGGCTGGCCGTGCTCCACGGCCAGCTGGCCACCCAGTCGGGCAGGCCGTCGCTGTTGAGGTCCACGATTTCAACGTGCACGCGGTCTCCGTTGGAGTCGGCCTGGCGGATGTCGAAGCTGGGCGCGGGCCAGGCCTGCGGCGCAAGGCTGAATCCGTTGCCGGTGTTGCGGTGCAGGCACCAGGCCGTCGGCAGCCCCGGTCCGCTGCAGAGGTTGGCCTCGTCGGCCTCCACGTAGTCGGGCAGGCCGTCACCGTCGAGGTCAAAAATGTTGTGCTGTATGTTCGAGGCCTGGTCTATGTCCCTGATGTTGTTGAGAACGGGTGACGGCCAGTCGACCGCGAGGTCAAACCCTCGGCCGTTCCCGCGACGCAGGGTGACCTCGTCGCCGCCGGTTTCGAGCTGGTCCACGAGCCCGTCGCCGGTCATGTCGAGCAGCTCGAGTTTGGGTTCTCCTCGCGGGTCGCGGATGCGGTCGGGCCCGTCAAAACTGATGGCGTAATTGGCTCGCTGCTCGAGGCTGCCCAGCGGCCAGCCGGTCTGCAGGGTGGGAGCGTAGGCGAACACCGCCGGTGGCATGGTGACGTCGTCGGCCGGGCTCGCACCGGTGCCCTCAATCCAGCCAAAGCCTGTCAGGCCCACCGACTGCAGCAGGGCCGCACCGGTAACGGCGTCCACGGCGTGGGTGAGCTCGTAGCGACGAACCTGTCGCTCTTCTACCCAGGTGCTGATGCTGCCGAGCAGCACGCTGGCTTCGCGACGAAAACCGGCCGAGTAGTCAGCTCTCGGCTGGTCGGGGTACAGGCGAGGCGAGTAGTCGAAGCGGAGCTCTATGAAGTTGGCTATCTGCTGGTTGCCGCCGTAGCGCACAGCGAGAGGCAACAACTCACCTTGGCCGAAGAACTGCCAGTCGTAGTCGATGCTGTTGCCGAACAGGTCCTCGGTTCTCAGGATGACCCAGGCGAAGGTGCCGTCGGCCTGCAACGGGTCGGGACCTATTCGGCCGGCACCGCTGTTGTTACCAGCACCGCCCGTAGCGCCGAACCAGTGGACCAGCCCGGTCGGATCAAAGACTTTCCAGAGATTGGCTTGCTGGTCGAAACCCGCGCGCAGGGCCGACTCTCCGTGGGCCGGCCGGTACAGCCGGCCCTGCCCGGGCACGAGCCGGATCGAGGATCCCCCCATCTCGAGTACGAAACTGTCTTGGGTGTCGTAACGCGGGACGCCGTGCGTGGTGGAGCGGTGCAGCCTGGCAGCCGTCATACTCCAGCCGCGACCCCAGGCACCGCCCGGCGACGAGGACGACGCGCTGTTGTAGCCTAACCCGAGGCTGGGGGTGAGACTGCCGCGGCCCGGGGGGAGTTCGATGGGCAGGCCCACGGTGGCCGAGCCCGTGAACAGGTCGGCCGAAGGGTCGGCGGCCATGGAGGCAAAGGGCGCCGAGCCATCGCCGGTCTGTGAGCCCGAGGCCCCGCCGGGTGTCGGGTAGGACTGCTGGGCGTTGCTGCTGCCCGGTGTGCCGGCGCTGGCGAGCAGCACTGCCAACAGGGCGTTCAAGAACAGCCGTCGCGACTTGCCCTTGGCCCGCGGCTTCAATTGTTTTCTCTTTTGCTGGTCGGCCGGGGAGCGGTATCAAAGTAAACCGATAGGTCCCGGCTGCTGGAGTGCAGGCGCTCGGCGACCCGCCGGTCATGCTCATCCTCAACGCGCTTGAGCAGAAAACGCAGGCGCGCGAGGTCCTGGGCGTTTTCGTCGAAGGCCAGGCGGGCCTCGCCTCCGCCAGGCGAAGCCGGCTGCATGGCCAGTGGGCCGGTCACGAGCCGCTGGTGGCCGTAAGATGGCGTGGGCAGGGCAAGGCCTGCGACCAGAAGCCCAACGGCCAACAGGTCGGAACTTAGAGTAGCGGCTCGGGGGAAGCCTGCGTGCTGATTGATTGCTTTCATTTTTCTCTCCCTGGGCACCGGCTTCGTTCCCCCGCAGGCCCGTGCCGTCGCCTCCCCATACTTGTACAAAAGCAAGGGTCTGCTTTTCAACGACATCGCTTTAATAAGAGGCCCCGGGCTGGGCCGGTATGTAGTTCGTGCTATACAGCGGCGCGTGGACCGTTCAGCACTCAGCGATCCTGGAGCCCGAATACTGGTGATCCGCCTTGGCGCGGTGGGTGACTGTCTGCGCGTGTGCCCGGCAATAAAACGGCTGCGCGAAGCCCGTCCTGCAGCCACGGTGGCCTGGGCGGTAGAGGATCGCGTACTGTCCGTTCTCGAGGGTCACCCGGCTATCGACCGCTTTCACGTGTTACGTCGCTCCGAGCTCAACGCTGGTGTCGGTCGCGCCTGGGCCGAAATAAAACGCTTCAGGCGCGAGCTCAGGGCCGGTCGCTACGAAGTCGTCATCGACTTTCACGGCAGGCTCAAGAGCGGGCTGGTTGCCTGGATGAGTGGCGTGCCCTTGCGCGTTGGCTACTCACGCAAAGACGGTAGCGAGTGCAATTACCTGTTCATGAACCAGCGGGTAAGCCTGTGCGACAGTTGGGAGAACCGTGTCCTGCGTTTTCTCGAGCTGCTGTCTCCGCTGGGCATCAACACGGCCGTTGAGCGCGAGCTTCTGGGCCTGCATTTGGACCCCGCCGCTCTCCTGCGCGCCTCGGCGATGTACAGCCAGGCCGGCTGCCCCGAACTGGCCCTGTACCCGGGCTGCAGCAGCGGTCGCGCGGGCGAGCGCTGGCCGCTTGAGCGTTGGCGGCAGTACCTGCAGCGGCTCGACGCCGCCGGCATACGGTCGATGTTGCTGTGGGGGCCCGACGAAGTGGAGCTGGTAGAGCAGCTGCGTGGCGCGCTCGGATCGAGCAGCTGCGTGGCGCCCTCAACCACGCTGCCCGAGCTGGTGGCCCTGACGGGCCAGTTCAGGGCCTACGTGGGTAGCGATACGGCGGCCTTGCACATGGCCTGGCTGCAGGGTGTGCCAGCGGCGGTATTTACGGGTCCCAAACCTTCGGCGACGGCCTCGCCGCTGGCGCTGGTTGACCACAGGATACTCAGGAGCGAGGAGCACTACGTGGAGGGCCTGGCGCCAAGTCGCCAATCCCCTGGAGTTACAAGGGAAGTGACAGTCGAGCAGGTAGTCGCTGCCACCCGTTCTTTGCTGGCAGCTTCATCGGCCAGCGTCTGAGCCGCCTCAGCCCCAGGCGTTGCTCTCATACCAGCGCATATAACCAAGCACCCGGCTGACGTGCTGCCGGGTTTCGCGATAGGGCGGCGTGGTGTTGCCGTAGCGGCGCACGGCGCCCGGGCCGGCGTTCCATGCCGCTGCCAGGAGGTCGTAACGCTGTTCGAAGCGGTTTATGTGCATGGTGTTGATGTAGCTGGCCAACAGCAGGTTTATGGCGGGGTCAAACAGATCCGATTCGTTGAATTCGCGCAGTTGGGCTTTGTCCACGTACAGGTAATCGCGTCCATCGGCCGCAAGTCGGCGCGCGGCGGCCCTCGCCGTGGCCGGCATGAGCTGGGTAAGCCCGCGGGCTCCCACCGGCGACACGGCGTCGGCCCGGCCACCAGACTCGGTAAGAACCAGGGCCCTGAGATAATTGCTGGAAATGCGACGGTCAGAATCGCCCCAGGCCAGCGAAGAGTAGTAGCGCAGCAGGTGCTCGTAGCGGTCGAGCCTTGCGACTTGATGCCGGCCGGGTGCCAGGCCTGCCCGTGGGGCGGGGGAGACGTCGGCTTGTCGTTTGGCCATAACCCGGGCCACCGAGGGAAGGCGTCGCTGGCCTTTAATTTCGAGCTCACCGCGGGCATCGGGAAGGCCGGTAGCCCAGGGCGACTCGGCCAGCAGCAGGCAGGCCGCCAGCAGCAGGGTGGCCGATCGCCGTTTGGGAAGGTGAACCATGGCCCAACCAAGCAAACGCTGTGCCATCCGTAGCGTCTCCGCCAGGGCAATGTTTTCGCGGGTAAAATTCCTGTCCGGCTCGTGTGGCCGCCAACCGGGGTACACAGCTGTCCACTAAGGTGCATCTATTTCTTACCGCTATTTAACAGGAAGGCGCCTCCCCCTTCCTGTGGGGATGTGCTAGATGGCCGGTATGTCGTTGGATATTGACGTAGTCGCCGTGCACGACCGTGCCCTGGGCCAGTGGTACGGGCCCGCCGGTGCCCCGGGTGAGCTTGTCCCGGGCGAGGAACTGCTTTCGCTGGTGCTGGCCCAGCACAGCTGCAACTTCGGACTGTGGAACCTCGAGGACGAGGCCCGCCGTCGCGACGTTGACGATTCGGTGATCGCCGAAGTAAAACGGCAGATTGATGGCTGGAATCAGCGCCGAAACGATGGCGTGGAGCTGATAGACGAATTTCTCCTGGCCGAGCTGGCCGACTCCCTGGAGGCCTCGGCACCCCTGCACTCCGAGACCGCCGGCATGATGATAGACCGCCTGTCGATACTGTCGTTGAAGATCCACCACATGGGCCTTAACGCGGCCCGCGATGACGACCCGGAGCTTGCCCGCGAGTGTGCCGGCAAGTTGGAAGTGCTCGTAATACAGCGCGCCGATCTCGCCGACTGCCTGCAGAAGTTGCTCAGTGATTGTCGGCTGGGGCGCCGCAGGTTTCAGCTCTACCGCCAGTACAAGGCATACAACGACGAGCGCTTGAACCCCGCACTGCGCTGAACTCAGCCCGCTTGCAGGCTGTCTTCGGCGCTGGCCAGTTGACGAGAGATTTCACGAGCGTGCAGCTGCGCGTTTATGCGGTTCATTAGCTCGTGGTGGGTAAACGGCTTGCAGAGAAACTCGCTCACGCCCAGTTTCATACCGGCCGAGCGCGTGGCCACGTCGTCGCAGCCGGTCAGCAGGATGATGGGGATGCTCGCTGTACGCTGCTTGCCGCGCAGGTGGCGACAGGCTTCGAGTCCGGTCATTCGTGGCATCATCACATCCATTACCACCACCTCGACGTCGTCGCGCGAGTCGAGAACCTCGAGTGCCTCCATGCCGTCGGCCGCAGTAATCATGTAGAATCCACGCCGCGACAGAAGTTTTACGACCGCTTCCATGGCCGATGCGTCGTCGTCGACGACCAGGATAACCGGGTAACCTTCGGGGTTCGGGGCGGGCTGCTTCACGTCAGCGGGGTAAGTTTCCTCTTTCATCGTCTTCCTCAGTAAGCGTAGCTGGTTGGAGCTTCGTAGTTTTCTTCGCGGTTGCGTCGGAGCTTGGCCACCAGGGTGGTCCGCTTGAGTCCGAGCAAGCGAGCAGCGGCCTGCTTGTTGCCGTTGGTGCGCCGCAGGGCCTCGTCGATGAGCCTGTTCTCAAACTCGTTGACGGCCGCGTTAAGATCGAGCCCGTCGTCGTTGAGCTGCGTTCGCGGAATCTTTTTCTGCGGCAGGAAGGCCGAGATGTTGCCGGGCAGGTCGGCGGGCTTCACCATGGGCGAATCGGCTAGTACCGAAAGGCGTTCGATGGTGTTTTCGAGCTCGCGCACGTTACCCGGCCAGTCGTATTCCCACAGCAGCACCATGGCTTCTTCGGAAATAGTCAGCGGGTAAGGCCGCGCCTCGTTGTGGATGCGCAGGAAATGCTCAATGAGTATGGGTATGTCCGAGCGACGCTCGCGCAGGGGAGCGATGGTCACCGGTATGACCTGCAGGCGGTAGTAAAGGTCCTCGCGGAAGCGGCCTTCCTCGACCTCGCGGGTCAGGTTCTTGTTGGTGGCCGCGACTACCCTGACGTCGACCTTGAAGGGCATGTCGGCGCCGACCGGCCGAATCTCGCGATCCTGCAGCACTCGCAGCAGCTTGACCTGCAACAGCGGGTCCATCTCGCCGATTTCGTCCAGGAAAATCGTGCCCCCATGGGCCATTTGAAACATGCCCGGCCTTTGCCCTACGGCACCGGTAAACGAGCCCTTCTGGTGCCCGAACATCTCCGACTCGAGCAATCCGCCGGGGATCGTGCCGCAGTTGATGGCCACGAATGGCTTGTCGGCGCGCGGGCTGAGGGCGTGCAGGCGCGCAGCAACCAGCTCCTTGCCGGTGCCGCTTTCGCCGCTTATGAGCACCGTGGCGTCGGTGCGACCCACCTTGCCCAGCAGGTGATGCAGCTGCTGCATGAGCGGATGCGTACCTATGATTTCGTTCTTGTCTTCGTTCATGTGGTATTCCCGGTTGTTTCGGTGTTCGCGTTCTCCCGAACGTCAGAATCATCGCTACTGTTACGAAAGTAACACCCCCATTCGCGTGGCCGCTACCTCAATGTCGCCAAACTTGTGACGGTGTTTGCATACAGACCGCCTATCGTTCGGCAACAGGCCCCCAGCGGCGATTTGCTCCGCGCCCCAGCCCGTGAAAAAAAGCGGTGAGATGGCAATTAAAAGAGCAGACGGAAGAATCAACGACGAGCTCAGGCCCGTGAGGATAACCCCGGGCTACCTGGTGTCGCCCGCGGGCTCGGTGCTCATCGAGATGGGCAACACACGCGTCATATGCACGGCGTCGGTAGAAGAAGGCGTGCCGCGTTTTCTCGAGGGCAAGGGGCGCGGTTGGGTGACGGCCGAGTACGGCATGCTTCCGGCCTCCACCAATACGCGCATGGACCGCGAGGCGGCCCGCGGCAAGGTCGGCGGTCGCACCATGGAGATACAGCGCCTGATAGGCCGCAGCATAAGGGCGGTGGTCAACATGGAGGCCCTGGGCGAGCGCACCGTGAAGCTCGATTGTGACGTAATCCAGGCCGACGGAGGCACGCGCACGGCTTCGATAACCGGCGCCTGGGTAGCGTTTTCGCTGGCCTGCCGTGGCCTTTGCGCACAGGGTCTCGTGGATGGTGATCCGGTGGCGGCCGGAGTGGCGGCCATCAGCGTGGGCGTGGTCGACGGCGAGTGCCGGCTCGACCTGCCTTACGAGGAAGACTCGCGCGCCGACGTGGACATGAACGTGGTGATGACCTCGTCCGGTGATTTCGTGGAGCTGCAGGGCACGGCCGAGGGCGCGACTTTCGGTCGCGACGACCTCGACGAGCTCACGGCGCTGGCGTGGAAGGGCGTGCAGGAACTGCTTGTGCTGCAGCGCGAGGCGGTTGAAAGGGGCGCCAGCCTGGCCGCGGGCAAGAACGATGGCTGATCGGCTGCGTGTTGTCCTGGCCACGGGCAACAAGGGCAAGCTGGCCGACTTCAAGGCACTGCTCAAAGGCAGCGGCATCGAGCTGGTACTGCCCGAAGCGCTGGGCCTCGAGGTCGACGTGGAAGAAACCGGCACAACCTTTCTCGACAACGCTTTGCTCAAGTCCCGCGCCCTGTGCGAAGCGTCGGGCCTGCCCACACTGGCCGACGACTCTGGACTGGCCGTAGACGCGCTCGACGGCGCACCGGGTGTCTACTCTGCGAGGTACGCCGGGCCCGAGTGCGACGACCACGCAAACAACGCTTGCCTGCTGGCCAACATGGAAGGGGTGGATGACCGATCGGCGGCCTTTGTCTGCGTGCTGGCGCTGTCGTGGCCCGACGGTCGTGAGCTGACGGCCGACGGCCGTTGCCGGGGTACGATCACCGACAGCCCGCGCGGATCAAACGGCTTTGGCTACGACGTGGTATTTTTTCGCGACGACCTCGGCTGTACTTTTGCCGAGGCGAGCCCGCAGCAGAAAAACGAGCGCAGCCACCGTGCTGTCGCGGTCGCCGAGCTGCTGGCGTTGCTCGAAGCGGCCCAGCCCGACGCCCCTGCCTTGTAATCAGTCCGGGGGTGTTGAACAATCCGCCTTTCACGGGGTGTGGCGCAGCCTGGTAGCGCACCTGCTTTGGGAGCAGGGGGTCGGAGGTTCAAATCCTCTCACCCCGACCACTTAACGGCCGGGCCGATTAGAACCCGGTCTATTTGCAGCGCGGTGGGCGCCAGTAGCTCATACGGATAGAGCATCGGCCTTCTAAGCCGAGGGTAGCAGGTTCGAGTCCTGCCTGGCGCACCAGCCCGGGAGCAGTACCGGGGTCAGGGTAGCGGCGCGACGGTGACCGTCACCACGGGGTCAGGCGCTATGTCTGTGCCCGAATCGTTGACGGCTTCGATGACAGAGGCGCTGAAATCCGCCGAGGTGACAGCCGCCGTCGAACTCAGCCTGCAGGACGCCAGGGCCGTCGGGGTCGTAAAACCGCTGACGTCTATCCAGGCCAGTGTGACCTTGCCCGGCAGGTTGCGGTTTGCGAGCATCGTGGCGCCCCCTATCTCAAGGGCCTTGCTGCAGTCGGCCGTCGTACCACTGATTACGTCGAAGGAACCGGTAGGGCCGGTAAAGTTCAACTCGACTGTCATTCCGCCCACCAGTCCTACGTTATCTACCGACAGGCTCACGTCGTAGCTGGGGGTCGCAAGCGTCGTGCTGGTGCTCGAGGTACTCGACGTGCTGCTCGAAGAGGTCGAGGAAACACTGGTCGTGGAAACGCTGGTCGTGGTGGAGCTAAGCACCGTGGTGGTTGTAGTGGTGGTTGTCGCTGGGGTTGCCGTGGTGGTGGTCGTTGCGGACGGATCAAAAACCGAGCTCGGCGGCGGGCAGGCCGACGCTGACAGCAGGGTCAGTATGGCAAACAGAGCGCTGGGCAGCTTAAAAATGCGAGTCATGCCGAACAGTATACCAATTTAACGAGGCTCGTGCCGCCTACTAACCGCGTGCCCGAGCTCAGGCAGGGTGGGGGCCAGTCCCGCAGGGGCGGACTGGTCAGTCCAGCAGTGCTGCCAGGTTATCTCGATGCCGCCCCGCGTCACCGTACAACACCTGGTTGTGACACTGGCGCTTGAAATAGAGGTGCAGGTCGCACTCCCAGGTGAACCCGATGCCCCCGTGCAGTTGCACAGATCGTCCCGAGCAGAACCCCGCCATGTCCGATGCGGCGGCCTTGGCCATGCGCGCGAGTCGTTCGGCCTGGGCCGGTTCGCAGTCCACCGCGCAGGCGGCGGCGTACACCAGCGAGCGTGCGCGATCTATGTCGAGCATCATGTTGACGGTGGGGTGTTTCACCGCCTGGAAGAACCCCAGCGGGTGGTCGAACTGCACGCGCGTGCGCGCGTAGTCGGCGGTGGTCTGCATTTGCCACTCAGCGGCGCCGCACATATCGGCCGCCACTATAACCAGCACTGCGGGCAGTGCCGCCATCAAGGCCGCGCTGCCCTGCCCGGGCGTGGCCACCACGCAGTCGGCGTCGAGTTCTACACCGTCAAACTTGAGTCTCGCCTGGTCGCGGGTGAGGTCCACTATGCGATCGGGCGCAATGATCAGTCCCGGAGCGTCGGCGGCCACGCGGTACAAGCCCACGCCGGCCTCGGCTCTCGCCGCGACGAGAAACGATCCAGCCTTGCGCGCGTCCTGCACGAAGGTTGCTTCGCCGCTCAGCACCGGCGCGTCGTTGCTGCCCGACGCTTGCACTTCGTCGCAGTCGACCTGCCAGTCTCCGTCGGCGCGCACGCCCGCGAGTGACACCGCGGCGCCGGCCGCGATCTCACCCAGCAGTGCAGCAGCTCCCGGGCTATCGGCTTCGCGGGCTACGCAGCTCGCGATCAGCGTAGCCACCAGCGGCGAGGGCAGGGCCACGCGGCCGGCTTCTTCGGCAACCGCGGCTACGGCTACCATCTTCATGCCGGCGCCACCGTTGCTCTCGGGCACCGCCAGCGAGCTCACGCCCAGCTCGACCAGGCCCTGCCAGGTCTGCTCGTTCCACGGGGCCGGGTTCTCGCCGCTGCCGTATGCTTTTTCGGGGTCACTGGCTACCAGCCCACGCAGGCTTTCTATGCCCGCGTTGTCGGCCAGGTAGCGCGCCACCGAGTCTCGTACCATCTGTTCTTCTTCGCCGAAGCCGAAGTCCCTGGGTTGGGTAGTTGCCATCGTGTGTCTCTCGCTCTCTTGTTACTTGGATTTGGCCATGCCAAGCACGCGCTCGCCCAGTATGTTGCGTTGCACTTCGCTGGTGCCGGCCGCGATCGTCATGCCGTAGGAGTTCATGTAGGCGCGCACCCACTCGGCTTCGTCGGGCGCGTTGGGGTCGTCGAGGTATAGCGTCGAAGCCGCGCCCTCGATCTCCATTGCTAGCGCCGACATGTCCTGCAGCAGTTCGGTTATCGTCACCTTGCCCGCGAGCGGTATGCGCATGGGGTGGTCACACAACGACTCGACGCGACTTCGCCTCACGGTCTGGCGCAAGCCTTCCACCCTGGTGGCGATTGCCATCACGCGGTCACGGATAACGGGGTCGTCCCAGGCACAGCCGCTGCCGCGCGGGCAACTCCTGGCCAGCGCCAGCAAGGAGTCAAAGCGTTCTTCAATCGACAGGCCACCGCCGCTTCCCGCTCCCTCGGCGGCCCCACGTTCGTGGGTCAGGGTGGTCATGGCTACCGTCCAACCCTTGCCTACCTCGTCGAGCCTCAGGTTGTCGGGCACGACGACGTCTTCGAACAAGACCTCGTTGAAACCGGTCTCGCCGGTGATTTTGATCAGGGGCCGCACGGTCACGCCCTCGGTATCGGCGACCGGGGTGACGAAATAGCTCAGCCCGTTGTACTTATGGTCGTTGCTGGTGCGCAGCAGGATGATCATCCAGCTGGCAAAGTGGGCGAGGCTGGTCCACACCTTGTGGCCGTTCAGTATCCAGTTGTCGCCGTCGCGCACGGCCGAGGCCTGCACGCTGGCGAGGTCGCTGCCGGCACCCGGTTCGGAAAAGCCCTGGCACCAGATTTCTTCGCAAGAGAGCAGCTTGGGCAGGAAGCGGCACTTCTGCTCCTCGGTGCCGTGGTGGAGTATGGTCGGGGCCGCCATGCCCAGCCCGATGACGTTGAGCAGGTAGGGCACGCGCGCTCGCGACATTTCCTGGTTGGCCACTGCCTGGCATTTCTCGTGGCCGCCGCCGCCGTACTGTTTGGGGTAGTCGGTGCCCACCAGGCCGGTCTCCCAGCATTTGTATTGCCAGTCGGCCAGGTACACGCGCTGTTCCTCGGTCATTACCTCGATGGCGCCCTGGGGTAGCCTGAACGAGGGCGGGGCGGGGCGGTTTTCGTCCAACCACGCCCGGCTATATTTACGAAACTCTGCCTGTTCAGGACTGTCCTTACGTTCTGCCACGGTGTTGCTCCTCGTTGTTGCAGGGTGCTTGGACGGCGTCTATTTAGTGACGCTGGTAGCCCACGCTGCGGGGGACTTATTTCTCACAGGCGCCGCGCTGCGGCAACAGTAACGGCAATACGGCCGGGGTCTCGTCTTCCCGTTTTACAGGAGAGAGCGTTCTGGTTAGCTTTTGACGGGCCCCGTCCGATGGGGCAGGTATGAGCCCGATGAGTAACGCGAACGCCCAGCCGCTGCCGCTTACTTTGCTTGTGCTCACCCACAACGAGCAGCACAATATTGCCCGCTGTCTCGACAGCGTGCCCTTCGCCGACGAAAAACTGGTGGTCGATTCGGGGAGCAGTGATGCGACCTGTGATGTCGCTGTCGAACATGGCGCGCGCGTGGTGCAGCAGGAGTGGCTGGGCTTCGGGGCGCAGCGCAATTTTGCGAGCGGCCGCGCTGCACATGACTGGATCCTCGTACTGGACGCCGACGAAGCGCTCACACCGGAACTGGCGCTGGAGCTGCAGCAGCGCTTACCCGGAATGATGTCTTCGGCCTGTGCCGGAGGCATTCTGCGGAGAACGGCCTGGTACATGGGCGCGCCCATGCGATGGTACCGCCCCATGGTGGGCGAGAAGATCGGCCGCCTGTATCATCGCGACCGCGCGCGCTGGAGCGACGCCCTGGTGCACGAGTCCTTGAGCTTTGAGGGGGCGGTCGAGTGTTTCAGGCAACCGTTCCTGCACTTTCACAGTCCGTCGCTGGTGCACAAGCAGCTGAAGGTGCTGCGCTATTCGGAGCTCTGGGCTTTGCAGGCAGCCGAGCGCGGGCGCTCTGCCTCACCGTGGTTTACTCCCCTGGTTTTCGTTGCCACCTTTCTGAAAAACTACTTGCTGCGCCTGGCCCTGCTCGACGGGCGCCGGGGTCTCGCGGTGTCCTATATCGCTGCCGCCTACGCGGTGTACAAGCGCCTGAGGCTGTACGAAATGGCGCGCAACCCGGACTCCCGGCAAACCGCGGCCGATGAGCTGGCTCGGCACAAGGTGCGCTTGTGAAGCGCTACCTGCTTTATGCGTCCGAGCGTTACGCCGCGGGAATAATGCGTCCCTTGCAAGTAGCCATACGAAAACGCGGAGACGAAGCCGCGTGGTTTTTTGACGGCCCTGGCGCTGACGAACTCGCGTCCGACGACCTGGTGTTGCGCAGCATTGGCGAGGTGAACAGCTTTGCGCCGCTTGCAGTCTTCGCGCCGGGCAACCACGTACCAGGGTTTTTCCCGGGCGTTAAGGTAGCCGTTTTTCATGGCTTCGACGCCGGCAAACCAAAGCATGTTTACGTCCGGGGTTTTTATGACCTCTACTGCACCACCGGGCCGGGAGACACGGCCGAGTTTAAACGCCTGGCGGCGTCGCTCGGGCACTTCAGCGTCAAAGAAACCGGCTGGCCCAAGCTCGACCCTTACGCCGGCTTCTCAAGCTCGCGTGTCGGCGACAAACCGGTCGTGCTCTACCACTCGACCTTTTCGCCGTCGTGGAGCGCGGCGGGCGTACTGTTCGAGCAGGTGAGCCGCATGTCGGCCACGGGGCGCTGGCGCTGGATCGTCTGCCTGCATCCCAAGACCAACAGCGACACCGTAGCGCGTTATCGTTCGCTGGTGGGTGAGAACCTCGAGTTCAGCGAGGACGACAACATACTAGACGTGTTTCCTCGTGCCGACGTCATGGTTTCAGACACGTCGTCGGCCCTGTCGGAGTTCCTGCTGTGGCAGAAGCCGGTGGTCACATTCAAGAACCGCCGGCCGGGGCCCGAACTTATAGACATCGACGACCCCGCCGTGCTGGAATCGGCCATAGAGGGGGCGCTGCAACGGCCCGCCGGCTTGATGGCGGCGATAAGGGAATACACCGATGCGATACACCCGGCTCGCGACGGGCGGGCGAGTGAACGCGTGCTTGCCGCGGTTGATGAGTTCATTGCCGATGGCAGTGACAAGCTGCGAAAAAAACCACTCAACCTCTGGCGCAACTGGAAGGTTCGTCGGCGGCTGGCCAGGCTGGGCTGATGACCGGCTCGGACCTGCCGATGAGGGTGCTCATAGTAACCGGCGCCAGCGATCGTTTTCACAGCGACCTGCCGCAGACCATGGCCCTGGTAGGTCTCAAGCACGCCGGCGTAGAAATAGAAGTAATGTGTCCCGACACCGCGCCGACGCGGCAGCTGATGGTGGACGCAGGAATCAGGGTAAGCCACCTGGCCATCGGCAACCGTTTTGATTTCGCCGCGCGCCGGGCGCTGCGTGAACGGCTGGCCACTGGTGGCTACGACATAGTGCACGCGTTCAACGCCCACGCACTGCAGAACGTGTTGCCGGCGGCCAGGGGTAGCGGCACCAGGGTGCTTGTTTATCGTGGCACTGTTGGCAACGTGTCGGTATTTGACCCGATGGCCTGGGCTACCTACCTGCACCCGCGCCTCGATCGTATAGCCTGCGTGGCCGACGCGGCCCGCGAGTTTTTTGACACGCAACTTCACCTGCCCTGGTGGCGTTTTCCCGTCGGTAAGGCCGTCACCATAGCCAAGGGCCATGACCTTGACTGGTACCAGGAGCCCCCGGTTGCGCGCGCTGACCTGGGGGTACCCGATGATGCTTTCCTGGTTGCCTGCCTGGTCAACGAGCGGCCGCGCAAGGGCTTGTCGTATCTCGTCGATGCCCTGCCCGCCATGCGCTGTGAAGGCCGCCCGGTGCACCTGCTGCTGATAGGGCGTGTGCACGTAAAAAAGACCCTGGCTCGAATAGCGGCGAACAGCGCACGCGAGAGGATCCACCTGGTCGGTTTTCGCAGCGACGCGGCCCAGGTGCAGGCCGCCAGCGACGTGTGCGTGTTGCCCACGCTCAAGCGCGAGGGCCTGCCGCGCGCGGTGATAGAGGGTATGGCCTACGGGGTGACGCCGGTTGTGACCAACGCGGGCGGCAGCAAGGAGCTCATCGTGGACGGCGAGTCGGGGCTGGTCATCGAGCCGGGGTCAGCGGTCGCCATAAGCGATGCGGTGAACTATCTCGCGGCCGACCCTGGGCGCAACCGGGCGATGGGGCAGGCCGCCAGGCAACGAATACCGAGTCATTTCAGCGTGGAGGCGACGGTTGAGAAAACGCTGGCTCTCTACCGCGAGTTGATCGCCGACGGCCGGATGGGAGGTGGACCCGCTGCGGGGGCAGGTCCGGTGGGGTGAGCGACGGGATTTGAACCCGCGACCACCGGAACCACAATCCGGGGCTCTACCAACTGAGCTACGCTCACCGTACGCACCGCAGGACACGCGAAGTTAGCCAGAACACGCGGTGCTGTAAAGACGCTGAGGTCAGTCGATGCCGTGGTCTTTTTCCCAACGGGTGATCGCGTCTTCGTGACGCAGCGTGAGCCCTACCTGGTCCCAGCCATTGATAAGCCGGTCGCGCAGGAAGTCGTCGAGCTCAAAGGGAATTTCTTCGCCCGAGGGGGTAAGTAAGAGCCGCCGCTCCAGGTCTACCTTGAGCGCGTAGCCCTCGTTGGCCCGCAATTCCCCGAACAGCCTGTCGACGGTGTCTGCCGCCAGCACGACGGGCAGCATCCCGTTGTTGAAACAGTTGTTGTAGAAGATGTCGGCGAACGAAGGTGCCAGGATGCATCGTATACCGTAGTCCTTCAGCGCCCAGGGCGCGTGTTCGCGAGACGAGCCGCAGCCGAAGTTGTCGCGCGCGATCATGATCGAGGCTCCCTGGTAGCGATCGTGGTTCATCTCAAAATCATGGTTCAGCGAACCGTCGTCGTTGAACCTCCAGTCGAAGAACAGGAACTCGCCGTAGCCGGTCCGCTCCACGCGCTTGAGAAACTGCTTGGGGATGATCTGGTCGGTGTCGGCGTGCTGGGCGTCCAATGGCGCCAGTAGTCCGCTGAAGGTTTCAAACTTTTCCATTGCTGCCTGTTGTCCTGCCCGCGGGTCTACTTGTAATCCCAGTCACGCACGTCGGTAAAAGACCCCGTGACCGCCGCCGCGGCTGCCATCGCGGGGCTCACAAGGTGGGTGCGCCCACCCTTACCCTGGCGGCCTTCAAAGTTGCGGTTCGAGGTTGACGCGCAGCGGTCGCCCGGGCTCAGAACATCGTCGTTCATGGCCAGGCACATCGAGCAGCCCGACTCCCTCCACTCGAAACCAGCCTCGGTAAATACCTTGTCGAGCCCCTCGGCCTCGGCCTGGGCTTTGACCTGTTGCGAGCCCGGTACCACCAGCGCCTGTTCTACCTGGGCGGCCACCGTGTGACCGGAGGCCACGCGCGCGGCCTCCCTCAGGTCTTCTATGCGGCCGTTGGTGCACGAGCCTATGAACACCCGGTTGACCGTGATGTCGGTCATTGCCTGTCCCTCGCGCAGGTCCATGTACTGCAGCGCACGCGACGCCGTATCGCGCTCTGCGGCGTTGGCCAGGTCGGCCAGCGTAGGGGCCTGTCCCAGCACGCTGGTAACCATCCCCGGCGAGGTGCCCCAGGTGACCTGTGGCTCTACATCGGCGGCGTTAAGCTCGAGGGTTTCGTCGTAGTTGCAGCCTTCGTCCGACGCCCAGGCCAGCCAGCCTTCAGCCATGCTGTCGAAGTCGCGGCCCTCCAGGTATTCGCGGCCCTCGAGGTACGCCACCGTCTTGTCGTCGGGCGACACCAGGCCCGCGCGCGCGCCGGCCTCGATGGACATGTTGCATACCGTCATGCGGCCTTCCATGGAGAGGTCGCGTATGGCGCGGCCGGTGTACTCGATCACGAAGCCTGTACCGCCGGCGGTGCCCAGGCGGCCGATGATGGCCAGCACGAGATCCTTGGCCGTGACGCCGGCTGCGAGTTGGCCGTCGACCTTGACCTGCAGCGTACGGGCCGTGCGATTCAGCAGCGTTTGTGTGGCCAGCACGTGCTCGACCTCGCTCGTGCCTATGCCGAAGGCCAGGGCGCCGAAGGCCCCGTGCGTGGACGTGTGGCTGTCTCCGCAGACAACCGTCATGCCCGGCTCGGTCAGGCCGAGCTCGGGGCCGATGATGTGCACGATACCACTGCGCGGGTCGTGCATGTCAAAACACGTGATCGCAAACTCCCTGCAGTTGGCCGCCAGCGTTTCTACCTGGCGGGCCGACAGCGGGTCGGCGATGGGCTGGTCGCGCGAGGTCGTCGGTATGTTGTGGTCCATGGTGGCAAAGGTCAGCCCCGGCCGTCGCACGTTTCTTCCGGCCAAGCGCAGCCCCTCGAAGGCTTGCGGCGAGGTCACCTCGTGAACGTAGTGACGGTCGATGTAGAGCACGGGGTCCTGCCCGGGTTCCTGGTGGACGAGGTGCTCGGCGCAGATTTTTTCGTAGATGTTGAGCGACATTGCGGGGATTATTGTATGCCGCCGGGCGGCAATTTCAACGAGCCCGGCTGCTTGCGTGTTCGTCGCGTGCGCGCAAGCGTGGCTGTTTTACAGCGGTGCAACAGGTTGGCGGATAACGAAAAACAAGTGGATGTGGGCGAGGGCGACGCTGCGGGCGACCTGGACGTAGACCAGCAAGCCGGGTTCGTTGCTGACGCCGAGGCTTCACCGTCTTTGCCCTCGGCAGCCCTGGCAGCCCTGGCGGTGGGCGTGTCGCGTGCGCGCGGTGCCTTCGGCCCGCAGACCGGAACCAGCGCCGAACTGTGGGAGCTGGCCTGGCCTGTGATGCTGTCGCAGGTCATGGTCACGGTGCTCGGCCTTGCCGACATCGCCATGGTCGGGCGGCTGGGAGCGAACGAGCTGGCTGCCGCGGGTTACGCGACCCAGCTGCTGTTCCTTGGCCAGTCGGCTCTTTTTGCCGTGGGCTTTTCCTGCGTGGCCATCGTGGCCCGCGCCATCGGGGCGGGCCGGCGCGACAGGGCTCGCCACGCCCACGCTGCGTCGCTCATAGTTGCCGTGGCCACCGCCGCGGCCATCACCGCAGCTGTGCTGGTGAACCCGCGCTGGTTGCTGGGACTGCTCAACGCCGACGAGCAGGTAATAGACCTGGCCATTCCCTACCTGCGCATGATCATGGCTTCGACTCTCATGCTGGCGGTCTCGCTCACCATGGAGAGCGCAATGCGCGCCGACCGCGACACCATGACACCGTTGCTCATCGCGTTGCTGGTGACGGTGGTCAAGGTGCTGCTCAACCTCGGATTGATCTTCGGCATGTTCGGCCTGCCGCGCATGGAGCTGGCGGGAGCCGGCGTTGCTACGCTGGTGGCCCAGGCCTTGGGCGTGCTGCTGTTTGTCGGCGTCGCCCGGCGCGCGAGCGGAGGGTCGCCCATGGCCCTGACGATTGCGGACTTCCGCGAATGTCGCGGCACGCTGCGCGAAGTCGCGCGCATAGCTGCACCCGGTATCGGCGAGAGGGTGCAACTGAACCTGGCCCTGCTGGTCTACTTCTCCGTACTCGGTCATTACGGCACCGTGGCCGTGGCTGCCTACACCGTGGGCGTGCGCGTGCTGGCGTTCTCATGGATACCGGGCACCGGCCTGGCCGCGGCCGTGGCCACGCTGGTGGGGCAGTCGCTCGGGGCCGGTGATGTTGAACAGGCCGAGCGGGCCGGCTGGCGGGCGGCGCGCTTGTCGCTGATGGTTGCGGTGGTGGTCGGCGCCGTGGGCGCGTTGGCCAGGCAACCGCTGGCCGAGGCCTTTACCGATGACCCTGCAACGCTCGAAGTGCTGGTGCCCTTCATGCTTTGCGTGGCCCTTGCCCAGCCCTTGCTGCAGCTGCACTTCACACTGGGCGGCGTGCACAGGGGAGCGGGCGATACGATGACGCCCATGCTCGCCGCGGCGGCGGGTAACTGGTTGGTCAGGGTGCCGCTGGCGATCCTGTTTTCGTGGGGGCTGGGGCTGGGGATCGTGTGGGTGTGGGCCGCCCTGGTGTTTGACCACGCTTTGCGTGCCGTGTGGTTGGTGCTGACCTTCAAGTCAGGTTCGTGGAAGACGGCGCGGGCTTGAGGCTTGCCGCAATGACGCTCGCTGCTTTGGCGGCCGGCTACTTTCTGGCGACCACGTAGGCCACCCAGGCAGGTTCGGCGGGTGCGTTGGGACGGCGACGATATACACCGTTGCCCTCGCCGGTGTCCGAATCTTCGTCTTCCCAGTAAACCGAGCTCGATGAAAAACCGGCCTCTGCCAGCAGTTCGCTCAGCTCGGGAAGTGTCCACAGCCGCCAGCTGTAAGAAAAAGCGTTCTGCAGTCGGCTGCCGTCGCTAAAACGAAAGTGGATGCGAAACTCACAGTCGTGGCTTATGGGGTCAAAGCGTTTCTGCTCCCAGAGGTAGGTAAAGCCTTTCTCGCGGCGCACATCTTCGTGGTCTTCTTCCATGACCTCGCTGCCGCCCATCATGTCGAGCACCATCACGCCTTCTTTCTTGAGATTGGCGCGCGCGCGCTTGAGGTAAGTCAACAGTTCGGGCCTGGTCTTGAAGCACCAGAAAGAGAAGTTCTGCGCGGCCAGCACGTCGGCCCTGGGGCCGCGGCAGGACAACACGTCTCCCTCGCGCAGGTCAACGCGCGCAGACTGCTCGGGTTTGAGCTTGTCTATTATGTGCTCATGACCCCAGGCAAGCGGCTCGGGGTCGAGGTCGACACCCAGCGCCCGGTTGTCGCGGTGACGACTCACCCATTCGGCACACACGGCGGCCGTGCCGCAGAAATCTTCGCGCAGGTCGCGCGGCGCGCCGTTACCGGGGTAGGCGTTGCGGTAGGCACGGATAAAAAAATCGACGTCGCTCTCGGGCGATTGCACCGTATCGAGGTAGAGCTGGTAGCGGTCGGACCGCGAGGCTATTGTTGGCCGGTTGGGGCGACGGGTCTTTCTCATGGCGGCAGAACATATGCGCGAACGATTTAGATGTACAGGTGGTCAGGGCGTGCTGGCCCTGGCAGTGACCGGCGCCCTTCTGGTGTTGGCGCCGGGCCTTGCCTTGCCCGCCGCTGCCGATAAGCTGACGACCATGAGTGCAAACAGGGTCACGTCAATCGAGGCAGCGGAAATGTTGGAGCAGGGCTACGAGTATCTCGACGTCAGGTCGCGACCCGAGTTTGACCAGGGGCACCCCAGCGGGGCCTGGAATGTGCCCTTGCTCAACGTAGGGCCGGGAGGCCGCATGCAGGCCAACGCCGATTTCATGGCGGTGGTGAAGGCCAACTTTGCCCCCGACGCCAAACTGCTGGTCGGCTGCAAGAGTGGTGGCCGGTCGGCCAGGGCGGTGCAGATGCTGGCCGAGGTCGGCTACAGTGAGCTCGTCGACGTCAGGGGCGGTTTCAGTGGTGAGCCCGACCCGGCCGGGGGGGTGGCGGTAGCGGGTTGGAAAGACTCGGGGCTGCCGGTGTCTGAGCAGCCCCAGGCGGGCCACAGCTACCCTGAATTGCAGGAAAAAGGGGACTGAAACCCTGCTATGGCGCGTCGCGTCGGTTGAATCTTGACTTGTCAGTATAGTTTAGTCACACTGCCCGTATGCATATCTTCTCGCAGGAAGAATACGGGCTGCGTTGCCTTGCCCAGGTCGCTCGCGCCAGCGAGCGCGAGGGGCCGCTGCGCATACAGGACATAGCCGAGGCCGAGGGTCTCAGTCACGACTACGTGGCCAAGCTCATGCGTGAGCTCAGGCGCGGTGGATTGGTGACGAGCACGCGCGGACCGTCCGGCGGTTACCGCTTGGCGCGCGACGCCAGTGACATCAGCGTCTGGCAGGCGCTGGGGGTTCTCGGGGGGGCGTTTTTTACAGACGAGTTCTGCGATTCGCATCGCGGCCAGTTGCGAGACTGCACGCACAGCGAGGACTGCTCCATACGCGCGCTGTGGGGATGGCTCAGTAACCTGCTCGACACCGTCCTGCAGGACATCTCGGTGGCCGACCTCGTGAACAAGGAGTGCCGCGTGGTCGAGTTGCTCGATGAGCTCAAGCGCGAAGTGCAACTGCCGCCCAGTCCCTTCGTGGCATTGCCGGCTGGCGCCGGCCCGGAAGCCGATGGCAACCCTTCAGTGAGGAGCAAGGCGTGAGCCGCGAGACGAATACAGTTGACCAGGCGGTTGCCGATCACGCCGAATACGAGCACGGCTTTGTCACCGACATTGAATCGGACACCGCGCCGCCAGGCCTGAATACCGACGTCATACGCCTGATCTCGGGCAAGAAGAACGAGCCCGAGTGGCTGCTCGACATGCGACTGAAGGCTTTCGAGAGATTCGAGCGCCTGGCCAAGCACGGTGAGCCGGGCTGGGCCAAGGTCAACTACAAGCCGATCGACCTGCAGTCGATCAGCTACTACTCGGCCCCGAAAGTGAAGGAAAAACTCGAGAGCCTCGACGAGGTCGACCCCGAGCTGCTGAGCACCTTTGACAAGCTGGGTATCCCGCTTCACGAGCAGAAAATGCTCGCGGGCGTGGCCGTTGACGCCGTGTTTGATTCGGTATCGGTGGCCACCACTTTCAAAGCGGAGCTGGCCAGCCACGGAGTGATCTTCTGCTCCTTCAGCGAGGCGGTACTGAATCACCCGGAGCTCGTGCGCAAGTACCTCGGCAGCGTGGTGCCGGCCTCGGACAACTACTACGCGGCGCTCAACTCGGCCGTGTTTACCGACGGCTCGTTCTGCTACATCCCGCCGGGCGTTCGCTGCCCGATGGAACTGTCGACGTACTTTCGCATCAACGAGGCCAACACCGGCCAGTTTGAACGCACGCTGATCGTGGCCGACAAGGGCTCCTATGTGAGCTACCTCGAGGGCTGCACTGCGCCCATGCGCGACGAGAACCAGCTGCACGCGGCGGTCGTCGAGCTGGTGGCTCTCGACGACGCCGAGATCAAGTACTCGACGGTGCAGAACTGGTACCCCGGTGACAAGGACGGCAAGGGCGGCATCTACAACTTCGTTACCAAGCGCGGCCTGGCCATGGACCGGGCACACATATCGTGGACGCAGGTGGAAACCGGCTCGGCCATCACCTGGAAGTACCCCAGCGTGATCCTGCAGGGTGACGACTCGGTGGGCGAGTTCTACTCGGTGGCGCTCACCAATAATTACCAGCAGGCCGACACCGGCACCAAGATGATACACAACGGCCGCAACACGAAGAGCACCATCATCTCCAAGGGTATCTCGGTGGGCAAGGCCCACAACACGTACCGCGGACTGGTGCAGGTGGGACCCAACGCCGAGAACGCGCACAATTACAGCCAGTGCGACTCGCTGCTGCTGGGCGACGAGTGCGGCGCGCATACTTTTCCGTATATCGACGTACGCACGCCCGACAGCCGGGTGGAGCACGAAGCGTCGACCTCGCGCATAGGCGAAGAACAGCTCTTCTACCTCGCCCAGCGGGGTATAAGCGAGGAAGACGCGGTGTCAATTATAGTCAATGGATTTTGCAAGAGGGTGTTTCGCGAACTGCCCATGGAGTTCGCGGTAGAGGCCCAGAAGCTCATGGAAGTGAGCCTCGAAGGAGCGGTTGGATGAGTTTGCTCAGCGTCAAGGACCTTCACGTATCGGTGGCGGGCAACCGTATTCTTAACGGCCTCGACCTGGAGCTCGAAGTCGGGCAGGTGCACGCCCTCATGGGCCCCAACGGTTCGGGCAAGAGCACGCTTGCCCTGCTGCTGGCCGGGCATCCGGCCTACAAGGTCGAAAAGGGCAGTGCCAGTTACCAGGGGCGCGACCTGCTCGACATGGCCGCCGACGAGCGCGCACGCGAAGGTGTGTTTCTTTCATTTCAGTATCCGGTGGAGATTCCCGGCGTCTCGACCGGCTACTTCCTCAAGGCTGCGGTAAACGCCGCCCGTCGTCATCGCGGCCAAGACGAACTCGACGCCATGGATTTTCTCGAGATAGCCCGCGAGCAGCTCAAGCTGGTGGGCATGGACGAGGCCTTTCTGCATCGCTCCTTGAACGAGGGGTTTTCAGGCGGCGAAAAGAAACGCTGCGAGATATTCCAGATGGCGATGCTCGAGCCCAGGCTCGCGATACTCGACGAGACCGACTCTGGTCTGGACGTTGACGCGCTGAAGGCAGTGGGCTCGGGAGTAAACGCCCTGCGCACCCCGGAACGCGGCATGCTGGTCATAACTCACTACCAGCGCCTGCTCGACTACATAGTGCCCGACCGCACGCACGTGCTCATGGGCGGGCGCATAGTGCGCAGCGGCGACGCCGAGCTGGCCCGCGAGGTCGAGCAGCGTGGCTACGGCTGGCTCGAAGAGGAGGCGGCGGCCTCGGCTGCCTGAACTCGATGGCCGGTGAACACGCAGTAAGGCATTTCATGCAGTTGTGGCGCGATGGCCGCGGCGGCAGTGAGCCTGCGTGGCTCGAAAAGCTGCAGCGCACGTCGATGGTTGACCTGCGCGTGGACGGCTTTCCCGGCGTGCACGACGAAGACTGGAAGTATACCGCGTCGGTGGCCACGCGCGCACTCGACGAACACGACTGGCAGCCGGCGAGGATGCTCGTAGCTGGCGAGGCCACGGGCAAGGCAGCTGCAGAAGCGGCAGCCGAGTTGGCAGCCGGCTTCGCACGGGCCGCCCACGAGCGCGGCGCAGACCTGGCATTTTTTGTCGACGGCCGCTTGTCGGCCGAGCTTTCAAACTCGAGCGTCGTCGGCGGCGCTGGCGGGGGCGCCCGGGTAATTGGCCTTGCCGCAGCCCTGGCCGATAGCCCGGCAAACGGCGAACACGCGGCGCTGCTTGAACGCCACCTGGGCTGGGCGGCCGATCACCAAAGCGCTATCACCCAGCTCAACACCGGCTTGTTTGGTGACGGTGCGCTGGTGCTCGTGCCCGATGGCTGCGCCTGCGAGCGAGCAGTTGAGCTGGTGTTCTTTTCGACCGGCAACGAGGTCGTCGCGCACCCCCGCGTGCTGGTGGTGGCCGGTGCCGGGAGTTCGCTCGATCTCACCGAGCGCTACGTGGGCGTAGAGCCGGAGAGCGAGAACGTGGGCCGGAGCAGGGCCGTGACCAACCCGGTGACCGAATTGTTGCTCGAGCGCGACGCGCGCGTGACTCACCTGCGCTTGCAGGACGAATCGAAAGAAGTCGTGCATCTCGGGCGCATAGAAGCCCGTGTGCAGCAAGGCGCCGAGTACAACTCGCAAGTGCTGGTCGCCGGCGGACGCCTGGTGCGCAGCGAAGTCAGGGTGAGGCTGGAGGGCCGTGGCGCGCGTACCGTGCTCCGTGGCCTGTCGTTGGTCAGCGGACGGCGGCTCGCCGATTTTCACACGCTTGTTGAGCACGTCGAGCCGGGGGGAAGCTCCGATCAACTTTATCGCTCGGTGCTCGACGGCTACGGCCGCGGTGTGTTCACCGGCCGGGTGGTGGTCCACGAGGGAGCGTCGCAGAGCAAGGCCGCGCAGCGCAACGACTCCTTGCTGCTCTCGGACGGGGCCCACGCGAGTTCACGGCCACAACTCGAAATCTACAACGACGACGTATCCTGCACGCACGGCGCGACCACGGGGCAACTCGATGAGCGGAGTCTGTTTTACCTTCAGCAACGTGGCTTGTCGGTCGACGAAGCCTCGTCGTTGCTTGCCCGCGCCTTTGCCACCGAGGCCCTGCAGGGAGTCTTGAAGGGCGAGCTGCTCGATGAGCTCGAGAAGCTGGTGGCTGGCAGGCTGGCGACCGGGAGCCTGGATGTCGAGAGTAACGAGGTGCAGTCGTGAGCATGGCAGGACAGAAGACGGAGGAAGCCGAAGTGGCGGTGTCGCGCCTGGACAGCCAGTCGCTGGCAGATCTGCGCGCTGACTTTCCCGTGCTTGACCAGCAGGTCAACGGCCACCCGCTGGCCTACCTGGACAACGCCGCCACCACCCACAAACCCCGCCAGGTCATCGAGGCTGTTGCCAACTACTACGAGCGCGACAACTCCAACGTACACCGTGGCGTACACGAGCTCAGCCAGCGGGCAACCGTGGCGTTCGAGGCCGCGCGCGAAAAGGTCCGTGCTTTTATAAACGCGGCCAACAAGAACGAGATAGTTTTTACCCGTGGCACCACCGAGGCCATAAACCTGGTGGCCAACGCCTGGGGCGGAGCCAACCTGGGCGAGGGTGACGAGATACTGATCACCGAGCTTGAGCATCACAGCAACATCGTGCCCTGGCAGATGCTGGCGCAGCGCAGTGGCGCGGTCGTAAAAGTGGCGCCCATCAACGACGCCGGCGAACTTGAGCTGGAGGCCTTGGCCGACTTGCTGTCGCCGCGCACGCGCATGGTGGCTCTCAACTACGTTTCAAACACCCTGGGTAGCATAAACCCGGTGGCCGAAGTCGTGCGCCTGGCCCACGACGCGGGCGCTCTGGTACTGGTGGATGCCGCCCAGGCCACGCCGCACCTGGCGGTGGACGTGCAGGAACTCGACTGCGACTTTCTCGCCTTCTCGGGGCACAAGGTTTACGGCCCCACTGGTATCGGTGCCCTGTTCGGGCGCGCCGAGTTACTCGAAGCCATGCCGCCGTGGCAGGGCGGCGGCGACATGATCGAACAGGTGAGTTTTTCGGGCAGCACCTACGCCCATCCGCCGGCACGATTCGAAGCCGGCACGCCCAACGTGGCAGGAGTGGTCGGCCTGGGTGCGGCCATCGACTACCTCGAGTCCGCGGGTATCGAGAGGGTGGCCACGCACGAACACGAGCTGCTCGACTACGCCGAAGGCCGGCTGCGCGAAATACCAGGGTTGAGTATCGTTGGCACGGCGGCCGAGAAAACCGGCGCCCACAGCTTCGTGGTCGAAGGAGTGCACCCGCACGACATAGGTACGGTGCTCGACAGTTACGGCGTAGCAATACGCGCCGGCCATCACTGCACCCAGCCCCTGATGGAACGCCTGGGCCTGGTCGCGACCGCGCGTGCCTCGTTTGCGCTGTACAGCAATCGCGACGACGTGGACCGGCTCATCGACGCACTGTTGAAGCTGACGGAGTTGTTCGGCGATGGATGACCTGAGGCAACTCTACCAGGAAACGATACTCGACCACGGTCGCCGTCCGCGTAACTTTGGCGCCATGGACGATGCCACGCACCAGGCCGACGGCTACAACCCGCTGTGCGGCGACAAGGTGCACTTGTATCTCAAGGTAAACGACGGTGTTGTTGAAGAGTTGAAGTTCGAAGGCCAGGGCTGCGCCATATCTACCTCGTCGGCTTCGCTGATGACCGAGGCGCTGAAGGGTCGCAGCGTGCAGGAAGCGCGGGACTTGTTTGCGCGGGTGCACGCGATGCTCACGGGCAAGCAACTTGATGATATGGCCGGTAAGCTGGGTAAGCTGGCCGTCTTCGAAGGGGTGAAGCAGTACCCGCTGAGAGTAAAGTGTGCCACGCTGGCCTGGCACACGCTTGAGAACGCGCTGGCCGGCGGCTGCGGTGTGGCCAAGACAGAGTAGTAATTGCCGGGAGCCCTGTTCGGGTGCCGGCACGGGATAAAAAAATGGCAGAACGATTGAAAGACGAAGAACTGGCTAAGGCTGTAGTGTCGGTCGACGACGCGGCAGTGGATGGCGGCGCTGATAAGGGCGCTGCCGATACGCGCCTGGCCGATAGCAGCGGTTATCCCGGCAAGCCTCCGGTAACGCCCGAAGAGACGGCCGGTGGTGGCTACTCAGGCCGCGGGGGATTCGAATCTCCCTTTGACCGCGAACCCGACGTGGGCGATCTCCACGGTGGCGGCGACCCCTACAATGGTGTTGACCCCGAGTCGCTCGCGCCTCAGCCAGGCGAGCTGGCAGGCCCCGAGCTCACCGGCCCGGCGGTCGAGGAGGTCATAACGGCGCTGCGCACGGTCTACGATCCCGAGATCCCGGTAAACCTCTACGACCTCGGACTGATATACGACATACGCGAAGGGCCCGAGGGTGAGGGCGTGCGCATCTGCATGACACTCACGACTCCCGGCTGCCCGGTTGCCGGCAGCATGCCCGGCATGGTTGAGACCGCCGTCTCTGCCGTTGACGGCCTCGACGACGTGCGCGTCTTCCTGGTCTGGGATCCACCGTGGTCGATGGATATGATGTCGGCTGCCGCGCGAATACAGCTCGGCATGTAATTCTGAGGCTTCTTGCCTCTTCTGCCGGTTCCCATTAGACAGCAAAGTTCATCGAGTACGGGCCGTTAGCTCAGTTGGTAGAGCAGCTGACTCTTAATCAGCGGGTCGCAGGTTCGATCCCTGCACGGCCCACCACTAAACCGCCCGAAATCAACCAGTTAGATCAGCGACCATCAAGTGCTCAGCGATCGCGCTGTGCCGTTGGTACCAATTTGGTACCAACGGGCCGTCGGGCGCACGCCGCCCAAAATTCTGAAACACCTTTTGTAGTCCTATAAGCAAATCACCGTTACCTCGCTGAAAGGGTTCCCGTTACGGCAAAGAGCGCTGGCCTAAGGCAAGGCAGTACCTGCGCATTGGTCGTGCTACCGGACTGGCTCGGTCCGGCTAGAATTCGTCGGGGCGCAGGATGGCGTCGTGGCCACTGTCAACGAACAGCACCGAGCCGCAGACGAACTGCACCTGCTCGCTAGGCAGGCGGAGGAAGGGCGTTTGTGTTTGTACACCCCCGGGTGGGTGGGAGCCGTTTTCCCACACTGCGGCCGGTGATTGCAGCTCCTCTTCCGATCGGCCAAGCGGGTCGGGCCGGCGCGACGATGCAGGCGATGGAAGAAAAAACGCGCTTCCAGTAGCCCACGGGGCGTGACACCGTGGGCGGGTGAACAGGCCCTGTACTCTCTGCGTGGGACTACTGCTGGTCGCGGGCGTTGCCGGCGCGCAACCCCTGGACAAATCTTCGCAGGCCTGCGTCAACGCTATGAACAAGGGCGCGGCCAAGGTTTCGGCGGTCCAGGCAAAAGAGAACTCCGGTTGTATTAAGCAGGCCGCGCGCCAGGAACCTGCCGGGACAGGCGCCGAGGCCTGTCTGGTGGCCGACCAGCGGGGCAAGATCGCGCGTGCACAGGCCAAGAACCTAGCGGGCGAGACCCGCAGCTGCGACGTCACACCCAGCTTTGCCTACAGTTCTGCGGAGGGAGTCAACGAGGCCGCCGCGCGTGAAACGATCGCGCTGATGCACGACGTGTACGGCCAGGACCTGGACGCGGCCGTGGTCGGCAAAGACGCGGACCGCAACGGGGCCACCTGCCAGTTGAGCGCCGCCAAGGGATCGGCCAAATTGCTGGCGGCTGTTTCTCGCGAGTTCGTTGATAACAAGAAGAACGGTCTGCGCGATGAGAGTTTTGCCGACGCGGCCTCGCTGCAGCAGGTCTGCTTCGACGCGATCAACAATGACCAACGCGGCAAGATCGCCCGCGCCGAGCAGAAGCTTGCCTCGCTGCTTGAAAAAAAATGCGTCGCCCGTGGGGTCGACCTGGCGGCGGTCCTGGCTGGACAGTGCGCCGGCGAAGCATCCAGCGGCTCTTCGGCGGCGGCTGACTGCGTCGAGGCGAGGGTACGCTGTCGAGCTTGCCGCCTGTTCAACGACGCCGATACTCTTGAGCAGGACTGCGACCTGTTCGACAACGGCGCGGCTGACAACAGCTGTCCCGTCTGTGGCAACGGCGTGGTGGAGGCCGGCGAAGAATGCGACGACGGTGTCGAGACTGCCACCTGCTACGCTGACTGTACGGCGACCGCCTGTGCCGACGGCACTTGCGGCCTTGGCGAGGATTGCGGCAACTGCGCGGCCGACTGTGGTTCGTGTTGCGGTAACGGCAGCTGCGACAGCGGCCTGGGCGAAGACTACGTCAGTTGCCCGTCCGAGTGCGAGGCCCCGGGCAACTGCGACGTTGCTACCCCCTGGCAGGACATAGCACCCAGCCTGCTGGGCATAACCGACCTGTTGCCGTCGCTGCCCGACACGCCGCTGTCTGTTGCCTGGCCCGACCCGCTTCCGACTTTTCTCTCCGACACGCTGGCGCCCACCGATCCTCCCCTGGGTTGGGTACCCGATGATTCCACCTGCGACGTGTCGGTGAGCTGGGACGCCGATCGCGTCGAGGCAGGACCCATCAAGGACTACGCCGGCGATCCCCACTGCCGTGTCACTCTCACCGACCACCCCACCAACGGCAACGCTCTTTTCTTCGCTAATCGCTGGCCCGGTGGCAGTATACACATACCAATTTCGGGCGATCCGACCTGGGCACAGTTTCGCTTTCCGCTACCGCCCGCGCACCGGGCGGTGCGTCTCAACTACAGGATCGCCTGGGCGCGCCTGTTCGGCAGCCAGCCCGACCCCTGCCACGCCGACGATACCGACGAGCTGGGCAACTGCATTCCCAAGTACAAGGAGGCCGCCGAGGACTGGAGCGAAAATGTTCCACCCGGGCTGTTCCTGTTGTGGGGCAAGGCGGGCAACTGCCAGGGCTACCTGGTTACCGGTCCGCACGACCCGGCGGCCGACATTTCTTACTCGGGAGCAGAAACCTACAGCGTGGAAGTACCAGAGTCCCTGCAGACGGTAGACGAACTGGTGGTGGCGGCGTTCATATACCGCCAGTACCCCGGCGGGTGTGACGGGGCCAACTGCCTGTCGGGACGCTTCGTGTACAACAGCATGGCAATACAGGACCTAACGCTGGACACCGAGGAAATCTTTAATCCTCCCTCGCTACCGGCCCTCGACCACCCGAGGTTGTTCGGGGCGAACGAGCAGTGGCTGGCCGGCCAGGAAGTCTTCAACAACCTGCCCTGTTACTACGCGCCCAATTACGAGGAAGGCGCGGGCTGGGGCTCGGTAACAAACATCCGTAACATGTGGGACGTCTATACCTGGGGCGGCAAGGTCTGCAACGGCGAGGACCCCGTGCTCATCGAAGACCATCCCGACGCGGCTCCTTACCTGGACGGTACGGCTGCGGGCAACTGGAACGAGGACCGAGCTATCCGAGTGCTGCATCTGCTGCGCCGCGTGCGCGCCTGCCACGAGCAGGGTGGCGGTGGCTGCCAGTTTTCGCTGGCCGATATCGACGCGCTGGTGGCACAGTTCATAGCCGTGGAGATCGCCCGTTTCGGTGACTGGACCTGGGAGAACCAGAGCCTGGTGTTCGACCTGGGGACGCTCCCGCCCATGCGCTACTGGTCGATGTTTGCCGATACCCTCTGGGATGACCTGTCGCAGGCCGACCACGACACCATAGCCATCGAGATGGGCAGCCGCATAGATGTCTTCCTCCAGCACGCCGAAAACCACCACTGGGCGCTGTACAACGGCAACAACTGGACGCCGGTGTTGTCGCTGGCCGCCATGTACTGGGCGATTACCTACTACCACGAGGACCCCCGTGCGCCGCAGGTGGCGCTGACCGCGCTCGGGGTGTTGTGGCTGCACCGCGATTTCTACCTGGCCGACGGCGCTTACAAAGAAGGGCTGATGATGTACACGCACGTGTCCTTCGACAACCTGCGGCAGATCAATATGCTGTCGCGCGCGACCTTCGGCGAGCCCATCGACAGCGTACGCTGGGACCGCATGCCCGCAGTGAGTCAGTGGGCGCTGGAGTTCCTGGCACCCGACGGGCTGACGGTGGACTACGGCGACTCCTGGGCCAAGCGCGGTTGGTCGACCTTCATGCCCCTGTACATGGCCATGGCATCGGAGCTGATCGGGCAGGGGCCGGCGACCGTCGATCCCTGTACGGCGCGGGCTTACTTCAACAATCGCTGGTTCGACTGGGGCCTGCGCAATCCCTTTACTATTGATGCTTCGCTTGCGCGTGACTGGGTGGCGCTGGTCGAACAGTGCTCCGCGGCTGCGCTGGCCGGTACCCACGTGACCGTGCTGGAGGAAGGCGGCTGGGGCAACATCCGCGTGGGCCTGCCCGGCTCTACGGTCACGGCCACGCTGGGCGATGTTGAACAACGCTACGAGCAGGCCGACCAGACCTTCCTGTCCGTGAGCGCTATCCCCAACACCTTCCCTCACACCGAGCTCGACTTCGGCAGCCTGGTATGGGTGGCTTACGGCACGCGACTTCTGGCCGACCTCGGTTACGGCTCGATTGATATCGGCTACGGCATTCCACCCGACTATGCTCCTGACAACAACCCCACCGGGCACAATACACTGGTGGTACCCGAGGCCCTGTGGGACGGCGACCCGTCGACCAACACCAGCCAGGTGGAAGACACGCCGGGCAGCATAGAGAGCCTCAACGTTTCGGGCGTCGAGCTACTGCACCTCGACGGTGACGCGGTTTATGGGCGTGACGATCTGGACGATGGATGGCTCGATACCTTTGACCGCTGGCTGCTGCCGCTCGATGGTGGGCACTTCGTAGTCATCGATGGTTTCCGGGTTAGAGCCGACCGGCCTGACAGCAGCGTGCAGGAGTACTGGCACACCTACGACATACTCACGCCGCCGGCCGCGGCAGACTGCCACTACACCAGCCAGCACGTCGAGATTACCTTACCCGACCCTGGCCGCCTGCATCTGCTGCCGGTCTGCAGTTCGCTCGACCGCTATGGCGCGGCCGAGAGCGCCGGCGAAATTGTCGGGGCCGCGCTCGCCGCCGGCGGTTTCGTCGTGGACGCCCCCTTCGAGTTTCTCAACCGCCTGGGCGTTACCGAGCGCAGGGGCCGCGCGCGCTGGGTTCCCGACCAGGCGCTACGCTCCGACCTGCGGGTATTTCTGCTGCTGGCTGCGCCGTCCGAAGTCGCGCTGCCGTCCGCCACGATCACCCAGGATCCCTGCGCGGCTGACAGTTGCTTCCAGGTCAGTATCGGGGCCGACACCTGGGAGCTGTCCTTCTCGGGGCAGGACGGGGTCTACGACCTGCTCAGTGTCGTCCAGCAGTGACCACCCGCTAACTTCAGTCTGCCTGCCCTGAAGTTTGTCTATCCTGAAGACGCAGCCGCGCCCTAGAATTCGTCGGGACGCAGCATGGCGTCGTGACCGCCGTCAACGAACAGCACCGAGCCGCAGACGAACTGCGCCTGCTCGCTCAGCAGGAAGGCCACCGCGCCGGCAATGTCAGCGGGCAGGCCCAGGCGGCCCACGGGCACCGACTCACCAAAATCCTTCATGATCGGACCCAGGGTTTCGTCGGCGTACGCGCTGTCGGTAAGCGGCGTGCTGGTGATACCCGGTGCCACGGCATTGATCCGCATACCGTCGGCCGCCCAGGCCGCGGCCCCGCGACGCATCCAGCGCGTTACCGCCTTCTTTGAGCCGGCGTAAGCGGTGTGACCGTCGCCGATGCGGTCAGCGATGGCGCAGGCCCGTTCTTCGTCGAGTTCGAGCAGGGCGGCCACGTATTCGTCGTCGCTGTCCATGGGTGCCGAGTTCGATGAGATCATGACAACCGATCCGCGCTTCCTGGCAACGAGGTCCCGCGCGCCGTCTACAAGCCTCTGGCTACCGAAAAAATTGACCCGCGTTATGAGCGACGCGGGGCGCACCACGGGGCCCAGCCCGGCACAGGCCACCAGGCCGTCAAGCCCGTCGAGGGCACGGCCCTCCAGTTCGACAACGGCCTGTGTGCATCCGTCGGCCGTGGAAAGGTCGGCCTCGATGTCGGCGTCGCGTATGTCGATGACGATGACTTCGTCACCGCGTTCTCTAAGCGTCGCCACGATGGCGGCACCTATGCCCGAAGCGCCGCCGCTTACCGCGTACACGCCCACGCTGTTCAGCCGACCTCTTTTGCCAGCGAAGCGTAGTGGTCGAGCAAGGGCAGCACCTGCTCGGCGGTGGCCGAAGGGGCGATGAACACCGCGCGTGCGAATCCTGCGTCGCGCAGGCGGGCGAGTTGGTCGGCGTCATCGGGCGCGGCGTATACCGATACCTCCATCGAGTCGGGGTCGCGGCCCGCTTCCCCTGCCATGCTGCGGAAGGTGGCCATGTCGCCCACGAGATCGGTGTCGGCGCGCCCGGCAATGGGTATCCAGCCGTCACCGTAGCGCAGGGCCCGCCTTATGCCGTAAGGCGCTTCTCCGCCCACGTGTATCGGCGGGTGGGGCGATTGCACTGGCTTGGGCGAGGAGAACACCTCGTCAAAGTCGACGAACTCGCCGTGGTAGGCTGCTTTTTCTTCGGCCCACATGGTTTTCATGGCTTCAATGCGCTCGCGCATTACCTTCCACCTGCGCTCGAAAGGAAAATCGTAGTGGTTGGCGAGTTCCTCACGGTTCCAGCCACCGCCCACGCCCAGCATGAAACGGCCGTTGCTCACGCGGTCGAGCGTGGCCACCTCCTTGGCCAGTATCAAGGGGTCGTGCTGGGCCACAAGCGTTACGCCGGTTCCGACCTTGAGGGTTGTTGTCGCCGCCGCGGCCGCGGCCAACGCCACCAGTGGCGCGTACACGTCGTAGTACATCTGCGGTAGGTCGCCACCGCCGAACCACGGCGTTTCTCTCGAGCAGGGAATGTGCGTGTGCTCGGCGACCCACAGCGATTCGAAACCGCGCTCCTCGAGCGCCACGGCAAGCTCGGCCGGTTGAATGGAGTAGGCGGTGGGGAATATGCAGAGTCCGTATTTCATGGAGTGTTCTCCGGGTTCAAGTTTCGTGGGCAGGTTTCGTTAGTGTGGATCACAATGCCGGGACGTCCTTTCCCTCGCCGAAAATAACGCGATCGGGCCTGGCCACGACGACCTCGTGCTCGAGCAACAACGCCAGCATGGCGCCGCTGGGCTCGGGGATCGTCACGAATATCGCGCCGAGTTTTTCCCAGCGAGACCGGGCGTCATCGTCCAGGGCATCTCTCGGATTCTTCCCGGATATAACGGCCCAGTGCAAGCCGACAAGTTCATCGAGCGTGCCGTGCCTGCCTTCGACCATGGCCGGGGCCTGCGGCACCAAGCGGCCTATCCAGTTGCTGTCGCGCCCGGCCAGCAGTCCAGACGAGAGATCAGGCAACTGCGCGTCGCCCCCATAGGCGTAGGCCTGCAACTCGGGCAGCGGTTCGGGCCCACCGCGGGTCATCTCGGCAAAGGCGTCAATCAGCTGGCCGGTTTTCACCGAGTGCTCGATGGCCTTGAGCGTGAGCGGGCGTCGCTCGGCAGTGTAGGTGTCCAGCAGGCCGTCGCCCGCCAGCCCGCGTTCGACGTGGGCTATCTTCCAGGCGAGGTTGTCGACGTCGCGCAATCCGCTGCACAGGCCCTGGCCCATGAATGGCGGTGCCTGGTGGGCAGCGTCGCCGGCCAAAAACACGCGGTCGTTGCGGAAAGTCTCGGCTATGGTCGAGTGAAAGGAGTAGACCGCGGCGCGAACCAGTTCGGCGTCCTGCCGCGGCATCCACTTTTCTACCAGTTCCCACACCCGCTCGGGGCACTCCATCTCGTCGGCGGTTTCGCCGTCGCGCAGCTGGAACTCCCAGCGACGCATGTTCAATGGCAGCGGCATCATGGTGGTGGGTCTTTCGGGGTCGCAGACCTGTCGTACGCAGGGCGGCAGTTGATCTTCGCCGGTCACCGTGACGTCAACCACCAACCATTCGCGGTCGTAGCCGAGGCTCTGCCAGTCTATGCCGCAGGCCTTGCGAGTGGGGCTCGCGGCGCCGTCGCACGCGATCAGCCACTTGGCCTGTACCGTTTGGAAACTGCCACTGGCCAGGTCGTGAACACGCAGCGATACGTGGTCGTGGTGTTGTTCGAATTCGACGACTTCGTGCGACAGGTGGAGATTCACGTCCGGCAAGTCAGCTATGTGCGCGCGGAGGGAGCGTTCCATGCCCGGCTGGTGAAACATGCGGATGACGGGGTAGCCGTTGGGGGTAATCAATCCGTCCGGGTAATCCAGGCCTATCAGGCGTTTACCGGCCGCGTCTACGAACTCCGCTCCCACGGGTTCGTACATGACCGGCAGCGCGTTTTCGAGCAGACCGCTGTTGGCCAGGATCCGCTGTACGTCGTCCCACATACCAACAGCGCGTGGCAGGTCGTAGACATCGGGCGCGCTGTCGAACGCAACAGCGGACAGGCCGTGCAATCCGCACAGGTTGGCAGCAAGCGCTCCCGTGGGGCCAGCGCCGACGATGGCAACGTCGTACAAGCCTACTCCCCACGCGCCACGCAGCGGTTGGTCATCGTGCCGATGCTCTCGATCGTGGTGGTGACCTCGTCGCCCGGCTGCAGGAAGGTGCCCGCCATCACGCCCACGCCCGACGGTGTGCCGGTAAAGATGAGGTCGCCGGGTTCCAGCGTGCAGATGGCCGAGATGTAAGCGACCAGCGCCGGGACGTCGAAGATGAGATCGTTGGTGCGCGCGTCCTGTTTCTGTTCGCCGTTGACCGAGCATGCCAGCGCCAGGTCGTTGGGGTCGTTGAGCTGGTCGACCGAGACGATGCTGGGCCCTATGGGGCCGAAGGTGTCGTAGGACTTACCGAGGTCGAAGTGGGGTGGGCGGGAAGCGAACTGGGTGGTACGCTCCGATATGTCCTGCCCGCAGGTCACCCCGGCGATGTTGTCCCAGGCATCTTCGGCCGCGATGTCGCGCGCGCGCGTGCCCATGACCACCACCAGTTCGGCTTCCCAGTCGGTGGTCGGCCCGAAGACGATAACGTCGTCGCAAGGGCCCACGATGCAGCTGCTGAGCTTGTTGAACACCAGCGGGTTTTCGGGAAGATCCATCTTCGATTCCTCGGCGTGGGCCCTGTAGTTCAGACCTATACCGAGCACTTTCTGCGGTCTCGGCACAGGCGGGCCCAGGGTTGCCGGGTCAAGCTGCGCGTCGGGCGAACCGTTGAGCGAGGCGGCCACGTCGTGCAACTCGCGGTAGCGGGCTACGGCCTGCATGGGGTCCGAGGAGAACCCGTCAGCGTGTCGTTCGAGGTCGTAAACCCCGTTGTCGCTAACCAGTACCGCCCGATTATTGATGTTTGCCAACCTGAACGCCATGTAGAGTTCCTCCCGGAGAGGCCTTTTCTAGCATAAGCCGCGCTCTTAATGCAGGCTTGGTGGGTAGAAATGCCGGGGGAACGCAAAATATGAAGTTGAGATGGTCTCACGCTGTTATGTACGTAAGGGACGCGGAAGAAATGGTTGATTTTTATCGTGACATGCTCGGCTTCGAGGTCAGTGACCACGGGCCTGTCATGGTGGGCGAGCAGGACCTCGGCGTCGAAGTAACTTTTCTCAGCCAGGTTGCGACCGACCATCACCAGTTGGCCTTCGTGCCGGTGAGGGGCGACGGGGCTTCTAACACTTACGACCACATGGCCTTCCGCGTGGATTCGCTGGCCGAGGTCAAGGAGCTGGCCGCGCGCCTGCAGGACGACGGTCGTGCCACGGAAATTAACGCGATGAATCATGGCAACGCCTGGTCGGTGTACTTCAAGGACCCCGATGGTAACGGGGTCGAGGTGTTCTGCGATTCGCCTTTTCACGTGCAGCAACCGCAGGCGCGCCCCTGGGACTTTGCGATGAGCGAGGACGAACTTCGCGCCGCTACCGAGGAGCAGTTCGGCGGCGAACCCGAGTTCAAGCCCGTCGGGGAGTTCTACGCCGAGCGCCGCCGACGCTTCGGCGACTGAATCAGTTTTTGGCTTTGGCCTTGAACAAGTCCGCCGTGTTCTTGCGTATGTGGGTGCCCGTGAATGAGCTCGTCCAGCAGGTGCCCGTGTCGTTCACGAGTTGCACCACCACGCTGTCGTCGGCCGCGAAGTAGGCGGCGACCGAGTCAGGGCCGGGAATCGGCAATCCCGAGCCGCGGCCCTTGAGCTGGGCCTTGCCGCGTCCCGCGCTACCCGCGGCCACTTTGACCTGCTGCACGCCGTCCTGGGCGCCGCCCTTGTCCTTGTAGCTGCACTTACTTCCCTTGCACTTCCAGGCAGAGGCCGAGGGCGGTACGAGGAGTTCGATGACGAGCTGCGTAGACTGGGAGACACTGTCGTACACGCACAGCATGTAGTCGGTGTCGCCCGCCGGGGTGCCCAGGTCGGCCACGGTGAGCGCTGTGCCCTTGGCCAGCTTCCATTTTAACTTGTCTTTGGACGCCAGCGCGTGATCACGAAGATGGAAGCTTGTCACCGCTCCAGTGCTGCAAGAAGGCAGCGGCGCTGCCGCGCAGGAGGGGGCCGGGGGGGGCAGGGTAGTGGTCGTAGTCGTAGTCGTTGTCGTGGTCGTGGTCGACAGCGTGGTAGTCGACGCGCAGTTGAGCGGTCCGGGGGTGCACGTCCCTGACTGGCAACTGTCTCCGCAGGTCAGAAAATCATCGTCATCGCAGGCGCTGCCATTGACCAGTGACGGGTCGGAACACAGGCCGGTTATCGTGTCGCACACGCCGGCCGCGTGGCACTGGTCGCTGGCCAGGCAGCTCACGGCCTGGTCCACGCACAGCCCGTCGGTGGGGTTGCAGGCGCTCGCCGTACACAGGTCGGGTGCGTTGCAGGTCGTCGTGCTCGCTGCTGTGCACAGTCCACCCTGGCAGGTCTCGCCCGTGGTGCAGGCGTTGAGGTCGTCGCAGGCCGTTCCGTTGGGGTCAGCGCAGGGCAGCAGCGAGTCGGTGGGGATGGCGGCGGCCGCGTTCGCCGTGGTCGCGTTGCTTGCCCCCAGCACCGGGTTGCCGGTGATGCTCGAAACAAGGTCTACCGTGGCTGCCGAACGAGTGGCCGAACGAGTAGTGGCCACGCTCATGCCCCAGGACAGCCCCTGCTTGCAGCTCGCGTAGGCGTCGCCGGGTATCGGCGGGGTGAAATTGAAATTGCTGAAGATCGAAGCGTCGGAGCCGCAGCTGTCCACCAGGGCGATGTCGACTTCGCCGCCCACCGTGGAGTTGACCACCAACTGCAACACTGAACTCGAAGTACCATCCCCTATCACCGTGACCTCTACGGGTCCGTCGAAGTCGCCACCCTCGTGATTCCTCGACGACATGACGGCGCGAAACTGGTTGGCGCCAGCGTACAGCGTCGCCAAGCTGGCCTGGTAGAATGAATTCCAGCTCATCGCCAGGTGCAGGGTGACCGTGACCGGTGTTCCCACGGTCAGCGTGGATGACTGCACCGCAATTGTGTCCCAGTACTGCACGTAGGCACCGCCGTTGTAGCTGTCGTTGTCGCAGGACCACAGGTTCTCGTTCTCCGTGCAGGTGTTAACGCCTATGCCGTAGTGGGAGATGCCCATGGCTGCGGCCGGTAGTACAGCCGACGCCGTAGAACCGCCGGTTATGGCCTGGACCGCGAAGGGGGCGCTCGACACCGTGCCGTTGCCCGCTGGCAGGAAGTTCAAAAACAGGTCCGACTCCTGGACGATAGTGTTGCCGTCGATCACACGGAATGCCGCGCTGCCGACCAGGCGCAATTCGGCCCGGGCGGGCGTGGCGGGGCCCGCGATGGCGGTCAGCAGTAACGAGACGATCAGCACTGACAAGCTGCTGAGCTTACGAGGAGTGGTTGGTATAGAATCCGGCATCGGCGGTTCCCCCTGACTCGTGATACTATTGGATGCACTGCCCAGCCGTCAAGGCTCGCTGTCCGGTTGCCCCCTGATTGGGGGTGTCAGGCGTTCACTCAACCGTGGCGCTAGGGTAGTATCGCTGCCTTATGAGTGATGCCGACACCGAGGGACTTGATTTCAAAGTGCGACGCGACGACTGGTCGCGCTGCGAATTCGTGCCCAACGAGGTGAGCCTTGAGCCGCCGGCGGGTGGCGTGCTTTTTCGCGTGGATCGCTTCGCGTTGACCGCCAACAACATCACCTACGCGGTGGCCGGTGACATGCTCGATTACTGGGGCTTCTTTCCGGCCGATGAGGGCTGGGGGCGTATACCGGTGATGGGTTTTGCCGACGTGCTCGCGTCGAGTCATCCGGCCGTCGCGGTGGGCGAGCGCGTGTTCGGCTTCTTTCCCATGTCGCGGCATCTTCTCATCGAGGCAGAGCGCAAAGGTGAGTCGGTGATAATCGATGCCTCGCCACATCGTTCGGGCCACGCGTTGTTCTACCGGCAGTACACTCCCGTGGCCTCGGACCCCTTGTACCAGGCTGTTGGCGGGGCCGCGCGAGAAGACGCGTTGATGATTTTCAGGGGCTTGTTCATGACGTCGTTTCTCGCCGACGACTACCTGGCCGAAAGCGACTTTGGCGGCGCCCGTGAGGTGGTCGTCATCAGTGCTTCGAGCAAAACCGCCATCGCTCTTGCCTGGGTGCTGTCGCGCCGAAGCGGGCTGGCGGTCACTGGCCTCACCTCGCCGGGCAACAGGGAGTTCGTTGAAGGCCTGGGTTGTTACGACAAGGTGGTGACCTACGACGCGTTGGACGAAATAGACGACGGCTGTCCGCTTGGCTTTGTCGATATGTCTGGCAACGCTGCTGTCCTGCGCAGCTTGCACGAGCGTTGCGGCGACAAGGTGAAGTTCTCGTTGCTGATCGGCGTGACCCACTGGCAACAGTCTGGCGATACCACGGACCTGTCGGGTGCAGCGCCGGAGTTTTTCTTTGCCCCGACCCAGGCCGAAAAACGAGTTGGCGATTGGGGTGCCGCCGGCTTCCAGGAGAGAGTGGGGGGCGCGCTCGTGCAGTTTCTCGAGTGGACAGACGACTGGCTGCAGCTACGGCGCGACAGCGGGCCGGAGGCTATGGAGCGGGTATATCTCGATACTCTCAAGGGCGGCCTTGACCCCAGCGTGGGCAGGCTGCTCTCGCCCTGGGACTGAAGCCGCGGTTAGGAAGCGTTGATCTCTGAGATTCGCGGTGTCTTAAGATCGCGCCGGAAGCGGTCGGGCGTGTAGGGCCACAACGCCGGTATGCCGCGTTTGTCGAGGTACCAGCTGTTGCACCCCGTGCTCCACACCGAGCTGGCCAGCGCCTTTATGCGTTCCTCTTCGAGCTGGTCACAGACCTCGGGTTTCGGGGAGATTTTCTGCAGCTTTCCGCTCTGCAGCAACCGGAGGCACTTTATTATGTAGTCGCACTGCGTCTCGGTAACAGACATAAGCGAGAAGTTACCCACGGGTCCGTTGGGACCCTGCAGCATGAAAAAGTTGGGGAAGCCGGCCAACGCTACGGTGCGGTAAGCCGTTACCGCCTCGCTCCACGCCTTGGCGAGGGTGACTTCGTTTTCGCCCACCAGGTTCATCGGGCGCATGAAGGCATGGGGGTCGAAACCGGTGGCCAGTACCAGTACGTCGAGCTCGTGCAGGTCGCCGTCGGCAGTGCGTACGCCGCCGGGCTCTACGCGCTCGATGTTTTCAGTTACGACCGAGCAGTTCGGCGATTGTACCGCTTCGTAAAAGCCTTCGGACATGATCAGGCGCTTGCACATCGGCTCGTAGTCGGGCGTGAGCTTTGCCCTGAGCTCGGGATCGCGCACGTTTTTCAGGTTGCGCCGGCAGGCCGCCGCTACCTGCGTGCGCTGCCAACCCGGTCTAATCACTGCTCGCCCGCCGATCTGCTCGAAAAAAAGCCGCAGGGCGTGGTACACCAGGAACTGCAGGCCCGGCACATATCGAAGGACTTTCTTGAAACTGGCCGAGTAGACCTTGTCCCCCGACGGGGCGACCCACTGTGCGGTTCGCTGGAACATGGTCATCGTGTCGACGCGGGAGACCATCTCCGTGACCATCTGTATCGATGTCGATCCGTTGCCTACTACGCCTATTCGCTTACCGTCCAGCTGGACGTCGTGATCCCAGCGCGCCGAGTGAAAGCATGCTCCGTTGAAGGTGTCGATGCCTTCAATGTCGGGATAGCGCGGGTGGTGCAGCACCCCGGTGGCCGATACCACCACGTCGGCCCGCGTGCTTGACCCGTCCGAGAGATCCAGTTCCCAGCCGTCGCCGCGCCATCGGCACTCGGTGACCTCGGTGTTGAACCGAATAGAGCGTCTCACGTTGTACTTGTCGGCGACCGTCTCGAGGTACTGCCGAATTTCTTCACCAGAAGAAAATCGGTTGGTCCAGTCCGACTTCAACTCGAAGCTGTAGCTGTAGTAGTGTGACGGTACGTCGCAGGACAACCCCGGGTACGTGTTTTCACGCCATGTACCGCCGACCGAGTCTGCCTTTTCGTAGATGTGGAAGTCGTCGAACCCGGCCTGCTGGAGTTTGATAGCCATGCACAGTCCGGACATACCCGAGCCTATGATGGCAACCGAGGGGTTCTGATTTTTCATGCTGCTGATTATCTTTCTGCCGGTGGGCCGTCGGCGGTAATGGCAAACTAGCCGCCCGGCCAAGCCCTGCCAAGAGGGGAAAGGCGTTGGAAACCCCCGTTGCGGACGCGTCCCCCTTTTGCGATGGGGGAGGGGAAAGAATAATTGTCGACAGCAGCATGAAGGCAAGGCGCATAAGTTCGCGAGTAGTCGAGGTAACGCCGCTGGGCAAGGGCCTGGCGCGCGTGGATCTCGAAGGACCGGATCTTGCCCGCGGCGCAGGCTGCGGTTGTTTTGCCATGGTCGAGGTACCCGGCAACGGCGGTTGCGTGCTTCCGCGGCCCTATTCTCTCTTCCTTACCGTTACCGAGGATCGGGTAGCCCTGCTGGTCAAGGACATGGGACGAGGGTCAGCCACCCTGCTGGCGGCGAGGCCGGGCGACGAACTCGCCGTGCTGTCGCCCCTCGGCAACGAGTTTCCCGAGCCCGTTGGGAGCTGCTGGGCGGTTGCCGGCGGAGTAGGCGCTGCGCCATTCGGCTACCTGGCCGCACGCAAAGGGGTAGAGGTAATTTTTGGCGCCCAGGACGCGGGGCAAAGCGGTTTTGCGGGCGCCCTCGAGGATGTGGGCGCCACCGTGGAGCTTGCCACCCTGGATGGCTCGGCCGGCTTCAAGGGCACCGTGGTCGACTGCCTGCTCGCACGCCTTGAAAACGACCGGCCGGACGTGATTTTTTCTTGCGGTCCCACCGGCATGATGCAGGCGGTGGCCGCCGTGGCGCGCGAACACGGGATAGCCTGCCACGTGAGCCTCGAGGCGCGCATGGGTTGCGGCTGGGGTGTTTGTCGCGGCTGCGTACACCGCGACGCGAGCGGGGGCTGGCGCTGCATCTGCGAAGACGGCCCCGTGTACGACGCCGACGATATTTTTGCCGCCGTGGAAACAGCGAAGGGAGCAGGCGCCTGATGTCGGCGGCCACCGACCTGTCGGTAGATGTAGGCGGCCTCAGTTGGCCCACGCCGGTTGGCCTGGCCTCGGGTTGCTGTGGTTATGGCCGCGAGCTCGAAGACCGCGTGGACGGAGTCGACCTCGGAAAAGTCGGCGCGATCTTCACCAAGGGGCTTTCGCTGGAGCCGCGCGAGGGCAACGCTCCCGAGTGGGCGTCCAACCCGCCGGGTCGGATCACCGAGCTGCCCGGCGCGATGATAAACGCCATCGGCCTGGCCAACCCGGGAGTCGACGCGTTCATAAGTGACAAGTTACCGTGGCTCGCCGAGTGGCGCGAGCGTTTCGGCGGCCGGGTGATCGCCAATATATTCGGCGAAACCGTAGAGGAGTACGCCGAGCTTGCACGTCGTCTCGACAGTGCCGACGGTGTCGATGGCGTAGAGCTCAACCTGTCCTGTCCCAACGTGGAGAAGGGTGGCTTGGAGTTCGGCCAGGATGCCGAGGCCTGCGCGGGGGTGACGGCGGCCGTGCGCGAAGTCACGGGTAAGTTCGTGGCCGTAAAACTCTCGCCGGCCTGCGACGTTGGTGCTCTTTCGGCCGCGGCCGAGCGGGCAGGCGCGCAGGCGCTCTCGATCAGTAATACGCTGCCGGTTTCCCAGGCGGCGTTGGCATTTGACCCGGTCCCCGAGCTGCCGTCCATGGGCGGCATAAGCGGTCCTGTGTTGAGGCCACTGGCGCTGGAGGCCACGAGGAGTGCACGCGCCGCCAGCAGTCTTGCCATCATAGGCATAGGCGGCATCGCCACGGCTGATCACGTGCGCGAGTTTTTTGCTGCGGGCGCCTGCGCCGTGCAGGTGGGTACCGCTTTGTTCGGCGACCCCGATGCCTGCGCCCGCATATGTCGCGGTATCCAGGGGACCGCTTAGAGAGAGCTGCGCCTCGAGCGTAACGGGGCCCATTGCAACGGAGCCCAGCCTGACGGTTTCCATGTCAACGGGTCATTAGTGCAAAGGCTCTGCGGTCGAGATAGTAATAACCCAGATGAAGTACCTCCACAGCATGATTCGCGTCGTTGATCTCAAAGCGACGATGGATTTTTTCTGCAACAAGCTCGGCCTCACCGAGCTGGGTCGTTTTGATAACGACGCGGGCAGGTTCACGCTTGTGTTTCTCGCGGTCCCGGGAAACGAGGAAGCCCAGGTCGAGCTGACCTGGAACTGGGATGCCGAGCAACTCGACGGCGGCCGCAACTTTGGCCACCTGGCCTACGAGGTTGATAACATCTACGAGCTTTGCGAGCGTTTGCGCGAGGGCGGTGTCACCATCAACCGCCCGCCTCGAGATGGGCACATGGCCTTCGTGCGCTCGCCCGATGGCATCTCTATTGAACTGCTTCAGAAAGGGGCATCGTTGCCCGTCGCCGAACCGTGGGCATCGATGCCCAACAGCGGCGAGTGGTAGGGAGCTCGTTCAAGGTTGCAGAAGGTGACCGGGGCAATGATGGGCACTGACAGTAGGAGTTGTTCGGGACGGACGTGGCCACGAGTTCTCGTGGGTATCGTTGTTGTGCTGGGACTTTTTGCCTGGCAGGTGCTGCCGCAAATCTTGCATGCTGCCGGTCTGCACCCGGTTTGCGAAGAGTATGCGGGGGATCTTACTGGCCGGCGGGCGCTGGTGGTCGCGACAAATCACGACACCCTGGGCGACACGGGTCGACCCACGGGGGTGGCGGCCTCGGAGCTGACGGCCGCCTACTACGAGTTTCTCGACGCGGGCATGGAAGTCGACGTGGCCAGCCCGCTCGGGGGCCGTATACCGGTGGACCCCCAAACCCTGCTCTGGCTGATCAGATCGGAGTACGACGAGCGCTATCTGGATGACCCGGTGTTGACGGGCATGGTGGAGGAGTCCTTGTCGGTGGCCGACCTGGACGTGTCGCACTACGACATCGTCTACCTGGCCGGCGGCTGGGGGGCGGCGTGGGACCTGGGTAAATCCGGCGAACTGGGCGACGCGGTGACGGAGGCCTGGCAGGCGGGCGCGGTCGTGGGTGGCGTGTGTCACGGCCCGCTCGGCTTGTTGCTGGCCCGCGACGAGCAGGGGCAGGCGCTGGTTCGCGGGCGCAGGCTCACTGCCGTGACCGACAAGCAGCTGCGCGAACTGGGCATAGAGATGACCCCGCAGCACCCGGAGAGTGAGCTGCGAGGAGCGGGCGCACTGTTCGAGGCAAACACGGCCCTGCGTGACATACTGGCCACGCGCGTGGTGGTCGACGGCCGCCTGGTGACCGGACAGAACCAGAACTCGGGCTGTGCCACCGCGCAGGCCATGATGAAAGTCACTGTCGAGAGCGGGCGAAGGAAAGCCGGTGCCTGAGGAAGAGTTGCTCGGTCCCCAGCCTTTGCCCGCAGCGGGTCCACTCGACTGGCTGATGACGGCGCCTTTCGTCGCCGCTTTCTGGGCCGTGCTGATTTTCTTTGATCTTCCGCAGCGTATCGCCCGCCTGTTCGGCCCGCGTCCGCACGAAATAGTAGTCGGTTGCCTGCTGCACGGCCTGGTGGGAGCCTTGCGCGTGATCGGCACCAGCATCGAGGTTGAGCGCTCGCCCCTGGTCAAACCCGCTACGGCTTACCTGCTGGTGGCCAACCATCAGAGCCTGCTCGACATACCCGTGGTCGGCTCCCTGTTGTTCAGCAACTACCCCAAGTACGTGTCCAAGTTCGAGCTGGCCAGGTGGATACCCAGTATCTCGTATAATCTCAGGCGTGGCGGCAACGCGCTCATCAACCGGGGCAATCGCCAACAGGCGCAACGCGCGATTTCAGAGGCCGTGTCTACGGCTGCCGAGCGCGGCGTGTCGATGTTGATCTACCCCGAGGGCACCCGCAGTCGCCACGGTGAGCTTCGGGCGTTCAAGCTGGCAGGCACCCAGTCGATGATGGACGCGGCGCCTGAACTCGAGATCGTCCCGGTCGCGATTGAGAACTCCTGGCGACTGCTCGCCAACAACCTCCTGCCCGCGGCCTGGGGCACCAGGATAAAGGTGAAGATCGGCGATCCCATTGCCCGTAACGTAGGGCAGGACGCGGGCGAGGTACTCGATCGTTGCCGAATTTTTATCTCCGAAGCGTTGCTCGAATGGCGAAGCGAAGAACCGCGCGCATCGGCCGACTGAGCCGCAGCCCGGCGGTAGGCACTACTCACCCAGCTGCATCGCGGCAACCGACCCGTTGGAAAGCTCGACCTCAAAGCGCGAGCCGGGTGTTGCCGCCACGGGTGCTGTCATCGAACCGCAGATTATAATGTCGCCGGCTTCAAGCCGCTCTCCGAAACCGTCGAGCAGTCGGGCAAGGTAGACGAGCAGCTTCGGCACATCCCCGGTAGTCTCGAGGCAGTCAAGGTCTGACATGGTTTCACCGCCGATCTTTATCGTGGCGCGCAGGCCATGCAGGTCGCAGCGGGGTGGGGGCGTCAGCAATTCGCCGGTCGTAAAAGCTCGGTGGAATACGCCTTCGGCCAGGATGTCTTCAAACTCGTCAAAGGGGCGGTCAAAGTCGACAAGTTCTATGGCCGCAGCAACCGAGCCCACCGCTGCGGCCGCCTGTTCGACATCGGCCGTGGCGGGCAGGCCGTGGGCCAGTAGCACGGCCAGCTCGGGCTCGAGCAAGGCCCTGGTAGCGCCCGCAAGTGAGCAGTCAGCTGGGCTTTCGTGCAGGGTGTTCCCCGCAAGTCCCGCCACCAGCGAGCCATCGAGTCCGAGTTGTTCCTGGATCGCGGGCGAGTTGAAAGCCACCTTGTAGCCCAGCCGCCGCGCGCCCTCGTGGATGCGATCAGTATGACTCTTGAAGTGACGCTCGAGGCCTTTGTTTACGGAATCATTCACTGCGGGTCTCGTTCATCGCCGATTTGAGCGCTGGCAGATAATGACACTGCCAGTCACCTGCGCCAAACTTCTTTTATTGCAATGGCGACGCGAGTAGAAGAGCTGGATTGCTTTCCCCGCATGGGCTGGGTGGAAGGCCCAACGCCTGTGGTCGAGCTCGACGGGCTGGCTGCAGAGCTGGGACTCGGGTGGCTGGGTATAAAGCGCGATGACGCTATCGGCAAGTTTGGCGGCAGCAGCAAGGTGCGCAAGCTCGATTACCTGCTGGCCTCGCCTCGCTTCAACAGGGCACCGGCCTGGGTGTCGGTGGGCGCCATCGGTTCGGGGCATCTCGCTTGTCTTGCCCAGGCAGCCACTGAGTTGGACAAGCGATTGCGCGTTCACGTGTTTAACGAACCGCTGAGCGATGGCGTGGTGGACAACCTGGCGGCCATCGCTGGTGGTTCAGCTGAAATGCAGCACCACCGTTCGCGCATTACAATGGTGCTTCGCAACCCGGCGTTGTTTCTTGGCCGGGGTGCCGCGGACTGCCCGGTGATACCGGCCGGCGGAACCCAGCGAGTGGGCACGCTGGGGACGGTGCGTGCGGGGTTGGAGCTGGCCGAACAGGTTCGGGCCGGGCTGCTGCCCGAACCCACTCGAGTCGTCCTGCCCTGGGGTACGGGTGGAACGGTTGTCGGCTTGTCGGTGGGGCTTGCGCTGGGTGGGCTGCCCACCCGGGTCGATGCGGTGGCGGTGGTCGAAAGAATTCTTTCGACCAGGAGTATGCTCGCAAGCCAGCAGCGAGGGGTGATCGCGTTACTCGAATCGGCCGGGGTGGAAGGCGCTCGTGGTCTGCAACCGGCGGCGGTCACCATGTTGCGCGGCCAACTCGGCCGCGGCTACGGCCATCCCACTGCCGCGGCACTTGGGGCCGTCAAACGCGCGCAGGTTGCTGGCTTGAAGCTGGAACCCGTTTACTCGGGCAAGGCCCTGGCGCTTCTGCTCGACCAGCCGCCTCGAGGAGCAGAGCAGTCTACCGGCGCGAAGCGGCCGGACAACGAGGCCGTCTTGTTCTGGAACACCAACCGTGGCCCTTTGCCCGCGCCCGGTAACGATTGGCGCAAGCGCTTGCCCGACAGCCTCGATGGCTGGCTGCCGGTCGGGCAGGCCGTCTGAAGAGCCGGGTCCGGCTGTCAGTAAGCCGAGCGGGGAACGTCGGCGAATCGGGGTGCTCCGCTGCAAACCCGCCCACACGGTAGCGACCTTCGAGCGCTAACTTACGTTAGCAGCACAGCCCCGGTTATAGCCCGTGTTTACTGGGTTTCCGTGCCGTTACCGTTTGGCACAGCAGTTGCTTTGACAGGGGCATGCCGGCGCGGGCTCAACCCGCGGCGCAAACGGAGGATACGACATGAAC
>Ga0114993_10000149_pt1 | contig 75926 bp, 80 predicted proteins | sample ArcticOcean_MG_C_FD_87042 | JGI IMG/M metagenome (GOLD analysis project Ga0114993, IMG submission 87042) | Marine microbial communities from western Arctic Ocean - ArcticOcean_MG_CB2_150 | ecosystem: Environmental > Aquatic > Marine > Oceanic | place: Arctic Ocean: Canada Basin | collected... | reverse complement strand
CGTGCCGGAGGCGGACCGGGGACGTAGCCTGCCCTCGAGCACGTCCTGCCCCTGTAGCTCAGCGGATAGAGCATCGGCTTCCGGAGCCGTGTGCGTGGGTTCGAGTCCCGCCAGGGGCGCCAGCAGGCACAGGGTTCAGCGGTCCGGACCTCCGGCGCCGAATCGGTGGACATCCCCGCTGCGTGGTGTCCCCACCGCCTCGGGAACCGGACCATCCGGCGGCCTAGGTTGTGGCGAACGCCGAGCCGAAGGAGCACCGTCATGGCCGACTTCACCCGAGGGGAAATCGAGGAGACACTCGCCGAGTTCACCCGACGCGCCGAGGTGGCCGCCGACTCCGGCGACTGGAGTGAGTGGTCCGAGATGTTCACCGAGGACGCCCACTACCTCGAACACCACCTCGGCGAGTTCCACGGCCGGGCTGCGATCCTCGAATGGATCACCGCGACCATGGCCGAGTGGCCTGCCAGCGAGATGGTGGCCTTCCCCACCGACTGGCACCTGATCGACGTCGAAGCCGGACGGGTCGTGGCGAAGATCCGGAACCGGTTCGCCGACCCCGGTGACGGCAGCATCCACCAGCCCTCCAACCTCACCATCCTCGAGTACGCCGGCGACGGGCGCTGGAAGTCCGAGGAGGACGTCTACAACCCGGCCTCCTTCGGTCAGGAAGTGGCGGCCTGGATCCGCCGGAAGAAGGAACTCGCCGCCGGATCCTGAACCCTACGGCCCACCATTCGGGAGGATGACGGCCTCGGGGCCGATCCCGTCACCGCCCATGACCACGATTCCCGCCATGCCCATGCTCCCTGCGTCCGAATCCCTGCAGGCGACGAACGACGGCGCACGTTAGCGCCCGGATCCGGCCCGGGTCAGCGGAGGGGAGAGGACTAGGGTTCGTGTGATGGCTAACGCTCCCCCCACGGTGAAGTCGACGAAGAAGTGGCCGCACCAGTGGAAGGAACTCTACGAAGAGGTCATCGACACGGGCCTGTGCACGGGCTGTGCCGGCTGCGTGATCGCCTGCCCCCACGACGTCATCGGCTACCGGCACGAGCCCGGCGCCTACAAGCCGTTCCACCTCGAGGACGAGCTCGGCGCCGACGACTGCGTCCACGGCGTCAAGGGCTGCACCTCCTGCACCCGGGCCTGCCCCCGCTTCCGCGACTGGGAGTCCGAGGCCGACCGGCACCTCTTCGCCCGCGAGCGCCGGCCCGACGAGGTGTCCGGCATCTACCGCGACATCCTCCTCACCCGGGCCAGCGAACAGGCCGTCCACGAACAGGGACAGGACGGCGGGCTGGTCTCGGCCATCCTCATCTGGTGCCTCGAGAACGGGGTCATCGACGGCGCACTCGTCTCCCACCTCGGGGGAGACGGCGGAGGCTGGCAAGCGGTCCCCGCCCTCGCCACCGACCGCGCCTCGGTGCTCGCCGGAGCGGGCAGCCGCTACACCTACTCGGCCAACACGCTGGCCATCACGGAGGCCCGCGAGAAGGGGCTGAAGTCCCTGGCGCTGGTCGGCATGAGCTGCCAGACGTCGATCGGCCCCGTCATGTGGCACCGCAAGGTTGGCAAGTCCGGCAGGCCCATCAAGCTCAACATCGGGCTGCTCTGCTCGAAGTCGTTCGACGACTCGATCTTCGAGGAACTCTTCGAGGCCAAATACCGCCTCCGCAAGGAGGAGATCGTGAAGATGAACATCAAGGGCGTCTTCCAGGTCTGGATGGAGAACGGCGACTACCACGAGGTGCCGCTCAAGGAATGCCACGCCTGGACCCGGGAGGGCTGCAACCTCTGCCCCGACTTCGCCGCCGAGCACGCCGACATCTCGACGGGCGGCATCGGCGAGCACAACGACTGGACGCTCACGATCGTCCGCACCGAACTGGGGCGCCACATCATCTCGACCATGGTCGACGAGGGCGTGATCGAGTCCCGACCCGGCGACAGCGACCCCGGTGCCATCGCCCTCATGCACAAGTTGGCTGCCAAGAGTCGGGCCCGCTGGCCCGAGTGGGCCAACCCGTCGGCCCGGGTGGGCCTGCCGGTCAGGGCCGCCCCGTAGCGCCAGTCGACCTACGCGGGCGCCACCTCGAAGGGCGGGCGCACGTTCGCCCAAGTCGGGTCGTCGAGGCGCTGAGCAAGCAGGCGCTTCATGGCAGGCACGAGCGGCTCACCAAGGCCGGCCCGCCAGTCGCGTGCCACGCCCAGGGCATCGGCGGCCTCGTCGTGGCGGCCGGCGAGGTGCAGGGCGACCACCTCCGAGATGGCCGGCGCATTCACGTTGGCGGTCGCCGAGATGCACCCCGGTCCCCCCTCGCCCAGGCCGTTGAGCAGCCAGGCCTCGGAGCCCGGCCACACCGCCAACCCGTCGATGCCGAAGAAGGCGGCCGTGGTGCCCCAGTCGCCAGACGAGTCCTTGATGCCGACGACCGTGTCGGGGTGGGCGTCGTGGAGGCGTCGGACGACGCCGACCGGCCAGCCCACGCCGGCCACCTGGGGGATGTGGTACAGCACGATGCGGAGGCGGTCGTCGGCGACGCCGTCGACCAGCGCCTCGAGGTGGTCGACGAGCCCCTGGTCGGACGGGTCCTTCACGTAGAAGGGCGGCAGCACCAGCACGGCGGCACAGCCCGTCCCGACGGCGTGTCGGGTGAGGTGGACCGTGTCGGGGACGTTGGAAAGCCCGGTGCCGGGCAGCAGGACTGAAGCGTCGATGCCGCCGTCCACCAGCGCCTCGAGGGCGGTCGTGCGCTCGTGAATGCCAACGGACAGGGCCTCTCCGGTGGTGCCGAAGGGCACCAGGGCCACACAACCCCCGTCGAGCAGCCGCTGGGCGTGCTCGACGTAGCGGCCGTGCGAAACCGTGCCGTCGTCCTCGAAGGGGGTGAGGAGCGGTGCGGTGAGACCACGGGGGAACGCCGGAAAGCTGTTCACGTCCCGGGCAGTCGGCTCAGGTGTTACAGGCAGCGACGGCGTTGGTGAACCAGGGGAACATGTCGGCCAGGCCGCTCTCGGTGACCTCGTCGCTGTTCTTCTTGAGGTGATTGTTGAGCGTGGTGAAGTCCTTGTAGGTGGCGCCGCTTCCCTGCACCTCGGCGAGGACGCACTCGCACATCAGGGTGGCCCTGGACTCGCTCAGGTCGCCGTTGGACTCGATGCAGGCATCGACGAAGTTTCGCTCCGCCAGTCCCTTGCCGGTCTCGTCGGCCTGATCGTCCCAACCCACCGGGGTGCCCGAACTGGCACAGCCGACCAACAACATCCCGGCGACGGCGAGGACGGACAGGCGCGAAGGCGTGGAGGGGGTTCGGGTGCGGCGTATCACGGGCAGGAGGCTACCGGCGACGACCCACGCCTCGGTGGGCCTCATGCGGTGGCGAGCACCCTGGCCCGATCGAGTACGGCGCCGAACATGTCCTCGGTGAGGCGCCCGGTGAACGTGTTCTGCTGCGACACGTGGAACGAGCAGAGGATGGACCGTCCGTCCGGCAGTGCCGCCTCGACGCCGTGGCCGAACTTCGGCCGGGGCGACAGGCCGAACTCTGCAGCGGCGGCCACGTAACCGATCTGCCCGAGCACCACGATGACCTTCACGTCGACCAGCGCATCCACTTCCCGGACGAAGAAGGGCCGGCAGGCCGACCGCTCCTCCCCCGTCGGCTTGTTGGCCGGCGGCACGCACTTCACCGGCGCCGTGATGAACACGTCGGTGAGCGCGAGGCCGTCGTCCACGTGGTCGGACCCGGGTTGGTTGGCAAAGCCGGCCCGGTGCAGCGCCGCAAAGAGGAAGTCGCCGGAGCGGTCACCGGTGAAGACCCGACCGGTCCGGTTGGCGCCGTGGGCGCCCGGGGCGAGCCCCACGATCAGGATGCGAGCTCCGGGGTCGCCGAAGCCCGGCACGGGGCGCCCCCAGTAGTCCTGGTCCCGGTAGGCGGCCCGCTTCTCGACGGCCACCTGCTCCCGCCACCCCACCAGCCGCGGACAGGCCCGGCAGGCGACGACCTCGTCGTGCAGGTCGGCCAGGGCTCGGAGTTGCTCCACGGCTGCAATGTAGGTTGGACAGCCATGCCATCGACGCTCGTGCTGTACGTACGCCACGGTCGGACCCCGACCACGGGAACCCTGCTGCCGGGTCGGGCCCCCGGACTGCACCTCGCCGACGAGGGCGTCGAACAGGCGACGGTCGTCGCCGGACACCTGGCCGATGCCGCCCACCGACTCCCGGGCAGGGGCGTTGCCGCCGTCTACGCCTCACCGATGGAACGGGCCCGCGAGACCGCTGCGCCGATCGCCCGGGCACTCGGCCTACGGGTGCGCACCGCACGCGGACTCAACGAATGCGACTTCGGCAGGTGGACCGGCCGCCGCCTCAGGGACCTCTCCAGGTTGAAGGCCTGGAGAACCGTGCAACGCCAGCCGTCGCAGTTCCGGTTCCCCGGTGGCGAGTCGTTCGCCGAGATGCAGGCCCGCATGACCGGTCAGGTCGCCGACCTCGTCGCCGCCCATCCCGGCGGCACCATCGTCTGCGTCTCGCACGCCGACACCATCAAGGCGGCCCTGGCATCGTCGCTCGGCACCCCGCTCGACCTGTTCCAGCGCCTCACCGTCGGCACCTGCTCGATCAGCGCCGTGCTCCACACCGACGACCATCCGATCGTGTTGGCGGTCAACGCCCACGGGCCGCTCACCGGCCTGGTCCGCTCCTGATCGAGACCCGGAGCAACCGATGACCGATCCCGACGACCTCATCGAACTCGACCTCGAGGCCTGCATGGCGGCACGCATCGACCTCGCCCTGGCCGACCCCGAACTCCTGGATCGCATCGCCGAGGGGGGCGCGTTCGGCGGCGACTACTCCCGGTCCGCCGCCACGGCGATGTTCAAGCGGGACCACCAACCGGCCGTCGAAGACCTCAGGGCCAAGACCCGGGTCGTCGAGGTCGCCCCCCGCTCCTGGCTGGTGCGCCTGCCGATCGTCAACTCCGCTGTCTTCGAGACCGACGAGGGACTCGTGGTCTGCGACACCGCCATGGCACCCGGGGGTCCGGCGCTGCTCGAGGCAATCCGATCGGTGTCCGATGCCCCGATCCACACCATCGTCTACAGCCACGGCCACGTGGACCACGCATACGGCACCTGGGCCCTCATGGAGGACGAAGCCACCATCGTCGCCGGAGGCCCCCGGATCGTCGCCCACGAAGGCGTCGCCCGGAGGTTCGAGTACTACACGCGCCTGCGCGGGATGGTTGCGAGGTACATGAACCAGCCGCCCCACCACCTCCCGGCCGGTCGGGACGACTTCGTGTGGCCGACGGTCGAGTTCAGGGACCGCATCGAACTCGAGGTCGGAGGGGAACCGGTCCACGTCGTCCACCACCCGGCGGAGACCGACGACCAGGCGTACGTCTGGCTCCCCGACCGCCGGGCCCTCTACAGCGCCGACTACTACCAGGGCTTCCTCCCGAACCTCGGCAACGGCAAGCGGGTGCAACGCGGCACGGATGAGTGGGTCGCGGCACTGCGTGAGATGGCCGACCTCGGGCCGCTCGCCCTGTTCCCCGGCCACGGCGACGAGATCACGGACCCCGGCCTCATCAGGTCGGAACTGGGCATCCATGCCGACGCCATCGAGCACATCATCGACCATGTCGTCGACGGGCTGAACCGGCGCCTCCGCAAGGACCTCATCGTGGACACGCTCGACTGGCCCGAGCGCTTCGCCGACCATGCCACGCTCAAGGTCCAGTACGTGACGCCGCAGGACATCGCCAAGATGGTCATCAAGCGCTGGACCGGCTGGTGGGACGACATCCCCTCGCATTGGTCGCCCGCCCCGCTCGCCGACCAGGCTCAGACGATCGCCGACCTGGCCGGTGGCACCGGGGCGCTCGTGGCCGCCGCCAGGGCCCGCCTGGAGGCCGACGTGGCACAGGCCTGCCACCTCGCCGACTGGGCCTGGCTGGCCGACCCGCACGACCCGGCCGTCCAGCAGGTGGTGATCGACGCCTACCGGGCACGCATCCTCGACCCGGCGTCGAATACCCAGGAGATGCTGGTCTACCTCGACCAGATGGGCGCCGCCCGCGCCCTGCAGATGAGGGCCGAACCGACGCCGAACCGGGGATAGCGTCGCCTGCGATGGAACGGCCCGAGATCGACTGGGACGACACCGACGCCTTCACGGCAGGCGCCGTTGGACCCGAGGGTCGCCGCGTCTTCTTCCTCCAGGCCCGACGGGGCAACGAGGTCGTGTCGCTCAAGGTCGAGAAGCAGCAGGTATCGGGCCTGGCCGAGTTCCTCGACGGCCTCCTCGAGGACCTTCCCGAGGCTCCCGAGCCACCGGGCGACCCGGGCGAGGCCCCGGAGTTCCTCGAGCCCGACGAGCCAGCCTGGGTGGTCGGCAACCTCGGCGTCGCCTACCAGCAGACCACCGACCGACTGGTGCTGACGGTGCAGGAACTGCTCCGGGACGACGACGTTCCGGCCGAGGCGCGGTTCCCCCTGCGGCGCGAACAGGTCATGGCCTTCGTCGTGCGGGCCCGGGAACTCGTGGCCGCCGGCCGGCCACCGTGCCAGTGGTGCGGCGCCCCCCTCGAGACGGCCAACGAGGGCTGGTGCCCCTGTGCCAACTGAGGGTGCGTCGGGGGCCGGCACCGAGGCCACCGAAAGCCCGTTCCGGTCCCGTCCGCCGATCGACGATTCCGACGCCGAGGAGGTGCTCCGTTGCGGCAAGGTCGACGTCCTCGGCCGGATGCCGTGGTCGTCGAACGCCACGTTGCTCGTCGACGTGCAGTACGGCGACCTCCTCCTGCAGGGCGTGTACAAGCCCGGCCGCGGTGAGCGCCCCCTGCACGACTTCCCACCCGGCCTCTTCCGCCGGGAGGCGGCCGCCTGGGAACTGGCCCGACAACTCGGCTGGGGACTGATCCCGCCGACCGTCGTGCGCGACGGCCCGCTCGGCGAGGGCTCCTTCCAGCTGTACATCCCGTGCGACTACGACCAACACTTCTTCACGCTCCGTGACGACCCGGATCACGTCGCGGCGCTGCAGCGGCTGGCGGCGTTCGACCTCGTCGCCAACAGCGCCGACCGGAAGGGCGGCCACGTGTTGTTGGGCGACGACGGGGGAGTCTGGGCGGTCGACAACGCCCTGTGCTTCCACCACCAGTTCAAGGTCCGGACCGTGATCTGGGACTGGGGCGGCGAGCCGTTGGCCGACGAACTGCTGGCCGACCTGGGCCGCCTTGCCGACGACGGCCTCTCGGAGTCACTGGCCGCCCTGCTCGACCCGTTCGAACGCGATGCCGTGCTGACCCGGGCCGCCGCCCTGGGTGAGGACGGGGTGCTCCCGTTCGACCCCACCGGTCGACGCATCCCCTGGCCGCTGTTGTGAGCGAATCGTGAGCAGCGCATCCCTCGACGAACTGCTGGCCAAGGGCGACCTCGAAGGCCTACTGCGCCTCATCGACGACGCCTGTGCGGCTGGCGACTGGGCGACCGTGGAACAGGTGGCCGAGCGCTCGCGACCGGCTGTCGAACGGGGCCACCAACTCTGGCCGGCCGCCGACCACGCCGAGCACCGTCTCGCCCTCCAGGCACCGCCGGCCCATTCGGCACGGGCCGTCGGACGCGACGCCACCCGCTTCGGCATCGCGCCGCTTGCCGAGGTAGCCGCGTCGGCGCACCGGTGGGCGGACCTGGCCGACCACCTGCCAGCCGGTCCGGTGCGGGCAATCGTCGCCCACGAGCGGGTGGCCAGGGGCGAGGACCTGTCGGGCGTGTCCCTCGGCACCGACCCGCTCGGACTGCCGCTCCGGCTGGCCGCCTGGGAACCGTCCTGCGACGGCCCGGCAATCGGGCCCTATGCGGTCGAGGACCCGGTGCCACCACCCGGTGCCCTCGAGGCCACGAACCTGCCGGAAGCCGGTACACCGGTGGCCGACCCCGGCACCGAGGCGCTACGCAACCTCGTGCGCACCTGGACGACCGAGTCGGACGGCACGTCGACGGCTGTCTGCGTGCGGGGGACGGCGCCCGAGGCCGTGGCCGCACTCGGTCCACCCGGACTGCGGATGCGCCGGCTCGAGCCCGACGAGGCGCTCGGTCGGATGGCCTGGGCGGCCGCCTCGGGCGGGGCGCACGGGCGACGGCGCGGTGCGGCCCGTGGGCGCTTCGAGGCGTGGTGGTGTGCAGCCACGCTGGCGGGGCTGCTGGGCGACACCTTCGACGGCTCCTCCGGCGACGATGCTCCGTGGCCACCCGACGCCGACGAACTCGGGGACGCCGTGGCAGAACTCCGGTGGTGGCTGTGGGACGACGGCCACGTGCCCCGGGGCTGGCACCTGCAACTGGCGGTCGAGGACCCGGCCGACGGCCTGGCCTGGGCCCTGGAGGCGGCCGACCGGGCGTAGGCGGTGGCGGGGTGAGGCCCCGCCGCGGCTCAGGCTCGGGCCTGGAGTGCCTCGATGAGCTTCGGCACGACCTTGTGGAGGTCGCCGACGATGCCGAGGTCGGCCACGCCGAAGATGGGGGCCTCCTCGTCCTTGTTGATTGCGATGATGTTGGCTGAGCCCTTCATCCCCACGAGGTGCTGCGTTGCGCCCGAAATGCCACAGGCCAGGTAGACCGTCGGCTTCACGACCTTGCCGGTCTGGCCCACCTGGTACGAGTAGGGCACCCAGCCGGCGTCGACCACGGCCCGTGAGGCGCCGGCGGCACCCTTGAGGAGGCCGGCCAGCGTCTCGATCAGCGCATAGTGCTCGGCGCCACCGAGTCCACGGCCGCCCGAGACGACGATGGCGGCCTCGTCCAGCTTGGGGCCGATGCTCTCCTCGGCGAAGCGGTCCTTGACCGTGGAGCCGACGGTGTTGCCGAGGTCGCCGACCTCGAGGCTGCCGACCGCAGCGGCAGCGCCGCCTGCCGACTCGGCGGCGAAAGACTTGGGGCGCACGAGGAAGATGGCGGTGCCGTCGCCGGTGAAGCCGGTCGACACGTTCAGCGAGCCGCCGAAGACGGGCTCGACCCCCAGAAGGCGGTCGCCATCGACGGTGAGGTCGACCACGTTGGTGATGACCGGTGCGTCGACCTTGACCGACAGGCGACCGGCCACGTCACGACCGTCGTAACTGGTGGCGCAGAGCAGGACGTCTGGGCCGTTGCCGGCGTCGATTGCTCCGGCCAGGGCCGAGGCGACGCGGGGACCGGGCAGTCCGTCGCCGAGTTCACCGATCGACAGGACGGTGGACGCACCGTGCTCACCGAGTTCGGCGGCCACGGCCGAGGCGTCGCCGTGGACGACGACCTCGACGGTCTCGGCGATGGTGCGTGCCTTGGCCAGCAGTTCGAGGGTCGAGGTGGTGACGACGCCGTCGGTCGACTCGCCGTAGATCCAGATCTTCGAGATTCCCACAACGGCCTCCTAGATGATCTTCAGGTCGTCCAGGAACGCCAGGATGCGTTCGTGGGCGTCGCCCTCGTCGTGCACGATCTCGCCGGCCTCGCTGGCAGGGGCCTCGGTGATGTCGACGATCTCCTGGCGGGCGCCGGCCCAGCCGACGGTTGCGGGGTCGATGCCGAGTGCAGCCAGGTCGAGTTCGTCGACCGGCTTGTTCTTGGCCGCCATGATCCCCTTGAAGGAGGGGTAACGGGGCTCGACGACGCCGGCGGTGACCGAGACCACGCAGGGCAGCGTGCACTCGATCTCGTCGTAGCCGTCCTCGGTCTGGCGCTGCACCCTGGCGATGTCGTCGGAGACCTCGATCGACTTTGCGAAGGTGACCGACGGCAGGTCGAGCAGTTCGGCGACCTGGACGGGGACGGTGCCGGTGTAGCCGTCGCTCGACTCGGTGGCGGTGATGACCAGGTCGGGCTCACAGCGCCGGATGGCGGCGGCAAGGACCTTGGCGGTCGAAAGGGCGTCGGAGCCGGCCAGCGCCTCGTCGCTGACGAGGACGGCGCTCCCGGCACCCATGGCGAGGGCGGTCCGCAGTCCGCTGACCTCGTTGTTGGGCACCATGGAGACGAGGATGACCTCCCCTTCGCCGGCGGCGTCCACCAGCTGGAGGCCCATCTCGACCCCGTACGAGTCGGACTCATCGAGGATGAGCTTGACGTCCCGCTTGAGGGTCCTGGTCTCGGGGTCCATCCGGCCCGGATCTGCCGGGTCGGGGATCTGCTTCACACATACGACGACGTTCATAAGGTCGGAGTCTGGCGGCTCCACGGCGCTTTCCCGCCATCAGCCGGGACCGAAATGCGTCACACGCGATGGCCGGCCATTCCGTGTCGGGGCGTTCGCTGCCGACGACGAATCCACGGTGAGTACGGCGCCGGTACCCTCGCCGACATGAAGATCCTGCTCGTGGTCAACCCGTCGGCCTCGTCGGTCACGGCCCGGACCCGGATCGTGATCCAGAAGGCCCTGTCGGCCGACCACCGTCTCGAGGTGGCGGCCACCAGCCGGCGCGGCCACGCCACCCGCCTGGCCCAGAGCGCCGCCAACGACGGCATGGACGCTGTCGTGGTACTCGGCGGCGACGGCACCCTCAACGAGGCGGCCAACGGGCTGGCGGGCACCGAGACCGCCCTCGCCGCCGTGCCGGGCGGGTCGACCAACGTGTTCGCCCGCACTCTCGGCCTGCCCGACGATCCCGTCGAGGCCACCGGAGCGCTGCTCGACGCCATCGAGGCCGGCTCGGTTCGCCGGGTCGGCCTGGGCTGCGTCAACGACCGCTACTTCCTGTTCCACGCCGGTGTCGGGTTCGACGCTGCGGTGGTCGAGCAGGTTGAACGCAGGGGCGGGCTGCTCAAGCGCTTCGCCGGCCATCCGCTGTTCGTGGCCGCAGCCGTCGACACCTGGGTCCGCCACTACGACAGGCGCTCCCCGGCCTTTCGGGTCTCAAGCCGATCCGTCCACGAGGCGCCGGGCGACGACCCGGGCGATGTCGACGACTTCGGCGAAGAGTCGGCCGTCGAGGGCCTAATGGCCGTGTGCCTCAACACCGACCCCTACACCTACCTCGGCACCCGGGGCCTCTCGCTGGCTCCCGAAGCCCGACTCGACACACCCCTCGCCATGGTGACCCTCACGTCGCTCTCACCGGGCCGGTTGTTGCCCGTGCTGGCGGCGGCTGCTGGCCTGAGGGGAACCGTCGCCGGCAGCCCCGTCGTCGATGTGCGCACCGACGTGGCCGAGGCACTGCTGGTCCCCCTCCGGCCGGTGCCATGGCAGGTCGACGGCGACCACCTCGGAGATGCCGAGGAACTCAGGTTCCGCCATGTGCCCGACGCCCTGGACCTCATCGTCCCCCTCGGCTCGTCAGCGTTCTCGTAGGTACACGGCCCAGCCCTGGCGGAACCCCGTCTACGCGTCGAGCGTCCGACGCAGCAGTCCCGGGTCGTTGCTGATGATCCCGTCTACGCCCCAACCGGCAAGTTCGACCATGCGGTCCGGCTCGTCGACGGTCCACACCATGACCCGGAGCCCCCGGTCGTGGGCGTGCTCGACCAGGTGGAGGTCGACCAGTCCGTCCCAGGGGCAGATGGCGCCGTGCCCATGGGCGATGGTGCGCTCGAGGACCAGGTCGGCGGTGTAGCGCTCGGCCACGATCCAACCGCTCGGAAGGCCCGGGTCCGTGGCCCGGATGAGGTCGACGGCGGCGATGTCGAACGACGACACGAGCAGTTGCTCCGGTGGCCGGTAGGCCGAAGCGAGTCCTACGACCGCGTCGCAGACCAGGTGGACGTCCTCGTGGTCGGGGTCGCCCGGGAGGTGCTTGATCTCGACGTTGACGCCCATGCCTTCGCAGGCCTCGAATGCCTCGGCCAGCGTGGGGACCTCGCCCGGCAGGTCTCCTGCGGCCGAATCGCGGATGAGGCGCCCGTCGGCGAGGTGGGCGTCGTGGTGGGCCACCAGGACGTCATCGGCGGTACGTCGCACGTCGAGTTCGACCCAGTCGGCTCCCTGTTCGAGCGCCGAGCGGTAGGAGGCGACGGTGTTGTCGGGATGGTTCGCCGAGTCGCCACGATGGGCGATCACGAGGGGGCGGGCGGATTCGGGGCTCATCATCTCCGGCGAACCTAGTTGCCGACGGCCGCGATGGGAATCAGGCCCGGATCACGCACGCGGGTCGCGGGCGTCGTCGAGCGGGCTGACGAGTCGGCTGGAGGGGATCCGCACCTCGGCGACCGTTCCGTCGTCGTCGCCCGGGCGGAGGCTGATGGTTCCTCCCAACTCCACCTCGACGAAGGTCCGCACAAGGGTGAGGCCGAGGCCGGTCGCGTCGGAGAGGTCGAAGTCGTCGGGAAGCCCGATTCCGTCGTCGACGACGTCGATGACGAGCATGTCCGGCCTCCGGTCGAGCGAGACCTCGACCCGGCCGGGCGACCCGTCCTCGGGTGCGGACGATCCGACGAAAGCGTGGTCGACGGCATTCTGGATCAGTTCGGTGACGACCACGGCAAGCGTGGTGGTGACCTGGGCGGGGAGGATCCCGGCATCGCCCGTCACCTCGAAGTGCAGTGGCCGCTCGGGCATCGAGACGCTCTCCTCGACCACACGCACGAGTGGTTTGACGATCTCGGTGAACGACACGTCGTGGTCGGCACTCTGGGCCAATGCCTCGTGCACGACCGAGATGGCGCCGATCCGGCGGACCGACTCCCCGACCGCCGCACGAGCCTCGTCGGACGTGAGCCGGCGGGCCTGGAGTCGCAACAGCGACGAGATGGTCTGGAGGTTGTTCTTGACCCGGTGGTGGACCTCGCGGATGGTGGCGTCCTTGGACACCAGCAGGCGGTCGCGGCGGCGCAGGTCGGTGACGTCGCGCACCAGCACGATGGCGCCCGTGGCCCGCCCCTCGTCGAGTAACGGCAGGCAGTGGCTGACGACGGTCGTCTCGGTGCCCCGGACGACCTCTTCGATGACGGAGGTGCGCTTGGCGAATGCCGAGCGAAGCATCTCGGGACCGAGCCCCGAGTCGTCGAGGCGGGCGCCGACGACGGCCCGGTGCATGCCCATTCGGTGCATCACGGAGACGGCGTTCGGCGAGGCGAACTCGATGCGGCCCTCGCGGTCGACGAGCAGCAGGCCGTCGCCCACCCGGGGGGTGCGGTGGCGGAAGCGCTCCTCGTCCCGATAGGGGAACTCGCCCCGGTCGAGCATGAGGGCGAAGCGGTCGAACACCGACAGGTAGGTGCGTTCCTGTTCGCTCATCGGCCGGTCGCCGGGTCGATGGCGTTCACGGGCCAGCACGGCGATGGTCTCGTCACCACGTCGCACAGGCACCACCTTGAGGGCGATGTCGCGGTCGACGCCGACATGGATGCTGCCCTCGACGATGCGCTTCTCGTCGAGGCACTCGGCGATCAGCGGCCTCCGACTGCGTCGGAACACCTGGCCGACGAGGTCGGCCCGGTAGAGGGTGGTGCCGGTGGTCGGCCGGACGTGGCCGAGCAGAACCAGCGGCGACTCGAGCTCGTCGGTCTCCGGGGCGTAGAGCAGCAGGTCGGCGAAGGAGAGGTCGGCGAGCAGGGCCCATGAGCCGGTGAGGTCCTGGAGGTGGGCGACGTCGTCCTCCCCGAGGCCGGTCCGGGTCCGGCAGAGCTCGGCCAGCGTCGCCATGGGAGGAGCCTACGGGCGAGGCGCTGACGCCCAGTCCGGACTCATCAGCCCAGGAGCGCGTCCGACGCTGGATCGAACTGGCCAAAGAGAAGCTGGAGAATCTCCAGGGGTGCCGACACGAGGACACGAGCCACCATCACCGCTCCCCGTATGGAATTCGTCGTGGGTCCTGTAGGCGTACGGGCGGCGGATCGGAAGCCGTCAGTCGGATCGGTAGCCGCTCCAGCGGGCAGCCAGGGCACTACGAAACCCCGAGTCGGCCAGGGCATCGGCGACGCCCGTCGGCGACGGTGCATCCAACTCGGCGGCCAGGACTCGAACGGCTTCAGCCACCGTCAACCCGTCACCGGTCTCGGCGGCTACCCGGGTTGCGTCGTCGGCGTAGACCCTGGCCTTCCACGACAACGAGAGGCGCACCTCGTCGTCCGTGTACTCCGCCAGGGTCGCACCGGCCTCGATGACCAACCAGGCACCCTCCACGTGGTCGAGGGTGGTGTCGATGGTCAGGCCGGTCGGCGGCCGCGCTCCGGCGGGTCCGATGCGTTCCACCTGGTGGTGCATGAAGTCGTTGTCGCCCACGACGGCGGTGTTCCACATGTTCTCGTGGCGAATGCTGTCGGCCCCACGGCCATTGGGCCAATAGCGGAAGAATCCCCTTTCGCCGGTGTGGAACCAGGCCACCGCGGTGGCGACCGAGATGCGGGCATCCTCGAACAGACCCGACGACCCCATGGCCTGCAGCAGCCACCCGGGAGCATTGGTGCGGTCGACGCCCACGAACTCGGCGATGTCGACATGTGAGAAGCCCTGTCCGGGCATGGGGGTGGAGAGATTCACGTACACGTGCTCGGGCACCACCACCTCGGCGTCGAACATGCGGTGCGCTGCCTCGATGAAACGCTGATGGTCGAGCAGGGCCGACGCATCGTCGATCAACGCGTGTCCTCCGACCGCCCAGTCGCCCCGCCACGTCGGACCCACCAGGCCGGGCGGCACGTCGGCGCTGGTGCGGAAGGTGCCGTCGGCGGCGGTGTCGGCAGGCTGTCCGGTCACCAGGTACCGGGCCGGCATGAAGTAGGGGCCGTGGGCACGGGCCAGGTCGCGGATGTGGTCCGGGTCGGCAACCACATCGTCGACCTGCACCGGCTCCAGGCAACCGTTGGGTCGCTCGACGCGGACCATCACATGCAAACCCTACTTGTGCGGGCCAAGCGCCGATCTCGCTCCTGAGGAGTGGCGACCACCAGGCGAAGAGCAGGTCGCGACCAGCCTTGCCGATGCGCCGCCCGGCTCAGCTGAAGCCGAAGGGCTTGGTGCCATCGCCGGGGTCGATATCGATGTAGGCGACCTTGTCGGCCGGGACGCCGACGGTGCGGCCCTTGGCGTCGGTGAGCCAGAGCACGGAACCTTCGCCCACTGCGGCCTCAACGTCGGCCTTCAGGGCTACGCCATCCGTGTCCTCGGGCAGTTCGAGGGCGAGTTCCTTGGCGGTGTTGACCACGCCGATGCGGATGTCCATGTGCTTCCTCTTCTACGAGTGGGCTAAGAGAGCAGTTTCAGTTCGGGGTGGGCGCGCTTGGAAGACTTCATCTCCTCGTCGAGCACCCGGGCCATCTCGGCGAATACGGCGCCCGCCTCGGTCTCGGGCCGGGCGGCGACGGGGTTGCCGTTGTCGGAACCCTCGCGCAGTTCGGGGATGAGCGGCACCTGGCCGATGAAGCGCACGCCGAGTTGCTCAGCAAGTTCGGCGCCACCGCCGGAGCCGAACAGCTCGTAGCGGGTGCCGTCGTCAGCGGTGAACCAGGACATGTTCTCGATGACGCCCTTGACGGTGATGCGCACCTTCTCCGCCATGTAGGCGGCCCGCTGCGCCACCTTCTGCGCGACCGGCTGCGGCGTGGTGACGATGTACATCTCGGCGGTCGGCAGGAAGCCGGCCAGCGAGATCGAGATGTCGCCGGTACCGGGGGGAAGGTCGACCAGCAGGTACTCGGGCTCGTCCCAGTAGACGTCGGTGAGGAACTGCTCGAGCGCCTTGTGGAGCATCGGGCCCCGCCAGATGACGGGCTGATCCTCGTCGGCGAAGAATCCCATCGAGATGCAGCGCACACCATGGGACTCGGGCGGGACGAGCATCTCGTCGATGACCACGGGCGACTGGTCGACACCGAGCATGCGCGGGATCGAGAAGCCCCAGACGTCGGCGTCGACGATCGCCACATCGCGGCCCCGTTGGGCCAACGCCACAGCCAGGTTGGTGGTGATCGACGACTTTCCGACGCCACCCTTGCCGGAGGCGATGAGCAGCACCCGGGTGCGGCTGCCAGCCTTGCCGAACGGAATCTCTCGGCCCTCGGAGTGCCCGTGGGTGGGGTTGGTTCCGGCGGTGGCGGCAGGGTTGCCGTGGACCATCGTGCGGACGGCCTCGCGCTGCCCGTCGGTCATGACGGTGAACTCGACGGCCACCGAGCCGACGCCGTCGAGTGGGGCGACGGCCTCGCTGACGGAGCGCTGGATCTCGGCCTTGAGGGGGCAGCCGGGCACGGTGAGGGCGACGGTGACGCCTACCGCGCCGCCGTCGATGGCGATCTTCTCGACCATGCCGAGGTCGACGATGCTGCGACGTAGCTCGGGGTCCTGGACGGGCCGGAGCGCCTCGGTGACCTGGGCTTCAGTAACGGTCACAGCGTTCCTGGGGGGCTCGACGGGCTGCTTCTGCAGGTTTTCGTGGACACGGGACCTTCTCTCGAGAGGCCGGGCATCGGGTTCGTTAGGCTAACCGGGTGGACGGAGCACCCCTCACACCTGCCGAGTTCGGCTCAGCGGTCGCGGCGATCACCAACGCCTTCGGTGATCCGACCCGCCGCGACATCTACCTGTACGCCCGAGAGCAAGTCGACGGGGTGACCGCCGCCGATGCCGCCGAGCGCTTCGACCTGCATCCCAACGTGGCCCGCCACCACCTCGACAAGTTGGCATCGGGCGGCTACCTGGAGGTCGCCGTCGAGCGACCGGAGGGGGCCACCGCCGGCCGTCCGTCCAAGCGCTACAGGGTGTCCGATCCCGGTCAGCCGCTCGAGCTGCCCGTCCGCCAGGACACCGTGCTGATCGGGCTGCTGGGTCGGACGTTGGCCCTGCTGCCCTCCGACCAGGCCGAGGCGATGGCCGAGGAGGTGGGTGCCGAGGTGGGACGCTCGATGGCCGAGTCGATCGGCGCCGACGAGGTGCACCGGTCGTTCAAGTCGGCCATGTACGCCGTGGCCGATGCCCTCACCGCCCACGGCTTTGCCGCACGAGCCGAGCGCACCGGTGGCGACCAACTGCGCATCGTGTCCGAGCACTGCCCGTTCGGCGGTGCCCCCATCGAGCACCCGGTGATCTGCGCCGTCGACCGGGGCCTCGTGCGAGGGATGCTCGGCGCCCTCTACGGCGATGCCGAGACCGACCTGTCCTCGTCGCTTCCGATGGGCGACAGCGTCTGCATCACCGAGGTCACGGCATAAGCGCCGGACTTCTCGCCCCGTTGGCCTGAGCCATCGGCGAAAGGGAGTCGGGCCTCTCCATCCTGTGCTGCGACGCCGACATGATCCCCGAGGTGCTGCGCGACCTGATGTTCGACGGCATGCACGTGAGCGACCCCGGAGTGCGCCATGGGCTCGGTCTGGAAACTCACCGTAGATAACGGCCGGGTCACCCACGACCGCTACCTCGCGAGACCGGGAGACAACCGCTAGTCGAGCAGTCCCTCCGAGGCGAGCAGGACGGAGAGGTCTTCCGGTTGGTCGGGAAGGGAGGCGAACTCGGTGGCGTCAGCGATGGCGCCGGCGGAGTCGCCCAGGAACACCGAGCGCACGACCGCCCGGTAGGCCAGGGCATGTGGGTGCAGTGGATCGGCAGCCACCGCCTCGTCCAGGCTCACGACGCCGATGTCGACCAGTTCCGGCTCGCCGGTGCGGGCCAGCAGCCAACCCCGCTCGGCCAGCAGCCCGGAAGCCGTCGGATCGACGCCGAGGCCCGAGTCGAGCAGGTCCAGCGCCGCCAGCAGGGCGCCCCCTTTGACCAGCAACTCCGCCACGCGCTCGCGCAGCCGGGTGGCGGCCAGCAGGTCGCCGACGATCGGTGGGGCATCCAGGCCGTCGAGGGCCATGAGGTCCTGGCTGGCGCCGTTGGCGTCGCCGTCTACGAGACGCTGCGAGGCACGGAACACCCGGGCATCCGGATAGGTCGGATCGGACTCGACCGCCGCCTCGAGGTCGGCCCGGGCCGCCACGGCGTCGCCGCTGCGGCGGTGCGCCCAGCCGCGGTAGGCCAGCGCCTCGGCATTGGAGGGCTGGAGCTCGAGCACCTGCGTATAGAGGACGATGGCCTCGTCGGTGGACGCCACGCCCGCCTCGATGAGCAGGGTGCGGCTCGACAGTCGGATGTCGCCCGACAACGTGTCGCCCGGCCCCCGGCTCCCCGAGAGCTGCGCCACCAGGATGCCGGCCAGCACGGCCACGATGCCCACGCCGGCCAGCACGAGGGGTCGGACGCGGGTCGATCCGCCACCGCCCTCGCCGCTCCCCTTCCAACGGCGCATTGCGAGCACCACACCCGCCAACGCAGCACTGGCGACGAGCACCGGCAGCACCCAGACGAGGCCCGTCAGGCCGCTGCCGCTGGGCGTGTAGTCGATGTCCTCGCCGAAGCGGGCAACGAGCATCGTGCGGATGTCGTCGTCGTCGGCACCGCCGTCGACCATCGAGGCGATCGACACCCGGATGGTGCGGGCGATCGGCACGTCGCTCTCGGCCACCGACTGGCCGGCGCAGACCGGGCAGGCGAACTCCTGTGCCAGGTGGTGCGCCCGATCGGCGTTGGTGAGTGCCGGGCGTTCGGCTACCTCGGCCACGACCAACGTGGTGACGGCGACGACCAGCAGCAGTGCCCAGACCGCCCGGCGGGAACCCGGGACGCCGCTCATGCGCCGCCCCGGGCCTCGGCGAGCAACGCCTCGAGTTCATCGGCCTTCACCCCGCCGATCGCCTTGGCGGCCACGTGTCCAGACGGGGAGACCAGGTACGACTCGGGCACGGCGATGACCCCCCAGTCGACGGCGATGTACCCGGTGCGCATGGCCAGCACCGGCCAGCCGCCGCCTTGCTCCCGGAAGAACTGCTCGACGGCTGCCGCCGAGTCGTCGAAGGCCACACTCACCACGCGGGCGTCGTCGGCCAGGGCATGGGCCTCGGCGAAGGCGACCAGTTCGGAGTGCTCGACGATGCACGGCACGCAGGTCGTGGAGAAGAAGTTGACGAGCACCCAGCGGCCCCGCTGCGCATCGAGGTCCCACGGCTCGCCGTCGATGGTGGTGCCGACCAGCGGTGGGGCCGGCTGCCCGACCAGGTGGGCGGATATCCGGTCCGGGCCCGAATCGCGGGTGGCCATCACCCCGACCAGCAGCGCCAGCACCAGGCCCACGGCGATCGCCGCGCTGCGCACCGGGCTCACCCCGGGACCTCTTCGGAGACCGGCGCCTCCTGCGACTCTTCGTCGCGCCGCCGGCGTCGGTCCGGCACGGCGGCCAGCAGCGTGCCGAAGGCCATGACGCCGCCGCCGTACCAGATCCACCAGACCAGCGGCTGCACCGTGACCCGCACGATCGTGTCGTCGCCCACCTGATCGGGCACGGCCAGCACCGAGAGTTGCAGGTCATCCCACCAGGTCGAGCGCGTGGTCGGTGTGCCGATGGTCTGCCCGGCGAACGGGAAGAACGTGATCGCCGGCGTGAACACCTCGCCGTCGACCAGGACCCGCACACGCACCTCGTCCTTCTCGGACAACTCGACGCGCTCGAGGCCGTCGAAGACCAGTTCGTGGCCCGAGACCACGGCCCGATCGCCCGGCTCGGTGAAGCGCACCTCGGCCTGGCGCACATACGACGACGAGACGGCGAACGCCACGGCCACGATCGCCACGCCGACGTGCACGACCATGCCGCCACTCGAACGTCCGACGAACCCGCGCAGGCCCTGGGAGCGCACCGCCAGCGCCAGTTGGCGCACCGCCCCGCCACAGGCGAAGCCGGCCAGGCCGACGGCCAGCACCGTCACCCACCCGCGGCCGCCGAGCGCCACGGCGACCACCATGGCAGCCACGCCGGCCGACGCCGGCCACTGCAGCCGCTTCGCCAGCACCTCGGTGCCCACCCGCCCCCACGGCAGGGCCGGCGCCACCGCCATCATGAACAGCAGCAGGAACCCGATCGGCATGGTCATGCGCTCGAAGTAGGGGTTGCCGACCGAGATTCGGTCGCCGTTGGCGGCCTCGACCAGCAGCGGGAACATCGTGCCGAGCAGCACCACGAAGGCGAATGCCCCGAAGAGCAGGTTGTTGGCGAGGAACGCCCCGGTGCGCGACACCGGCGAGTCGATCGACCCCTCGGCCCGCAGGTCGTCGCCCCGCCAGGCGATCAGGCCCACGGCGGTCGCCACGATCACGGCGAAGAAGGCGAGCAGCATCGGCCCGATCGTCGACTCGGTGAACGAGTGCACCGATTCGAGCACCCCCGAGCGGGTGATGAACGTGCCGAGGATCGTGAGGGCGAACGTAGCGCACAGCAGCGACAGGTTCCAGACCCGCAGCATCCCGCGCCGCTCCTGGACCATCACCGAGTGGAGGTAGGCGGTGCCGGTCAGCCACGGCAGGAACGAGGCGTTCTCGACCGGGTCCCACGCCCAGTAGCCGCCCCAGCCGAGCACCTCGTACGACCACCAGGCACCCAGCAGGATCCCGACCGTGAGGCAGCCCCAGGCCAGCAGCGTCCAGCGGCGGGTCTCGAGCAGCCAGCCCTCGCCCAGTCGCCCGGTGGCGAGCGAGGCGATGGCGAAGGCGAACGGCACCGTGAACCCGACGTACCCGAGGTACAGGACAGGTGGGTGGAACGCCATGAGCACGTGGTTCTGGAGCAGCGGGTTGGGGCCGGGGCCGTCGAATCCGGGCCACGGGTCGAACCGGCCGAACGGGTGGGCCGGGCCGGCCAGCAGCAGGAAGAAAAAGGCGCAGACGGCCAGCATGACGAGCAGCAGCCAGCCGACCATCGGGTCGGTGAGCCTGTCCCGGAAGCGGTAGGCGACCAGCACGAGGTAGCCGGCCAGGATCAGGACCCACAGCAGGATCGACCCCTCCAGCGCCGACCAGAGTGTCGCCACGTTGAACAGCGCCGGCGTGCGATGGCTGCCGTGCTGGGCCACGAACGCCACCGTGAAGTCACGGGTGATGAGGGCCCGCTCCATGACCGCGAACTGGCCGACAGCTGCGACCCCGACGGCGACGACGTACCAGCGGGTCCGTGCCAGGTGGACGGCGCTGCGGGTTGCGAGGCCCCGTACGACGTTGAGGACACCGAGCAGCGAGGCCGTCAGGCCCAGGGCGACGAACCAGGAGCCCAGCGTGGCGTTCATGGGGTGGAGTATGGCGTCGCCGTCACCGTGGTGTGGTCAGCCTGTGGCGCCACAGACGGCGATGTCGGCCTGACGTCCTTCTTCGACCCGGTAGTCATTGTCGTGCTTGACGACCATGTGGTCGGTGCGCAGGTGCCAGCCGTCGTCGGCCGGTGCATCGAGGCCGGCGATGCCGGGGACGCTGCCGGCCTTCCAGGCGCCCTGGAGCACCACCGGCACGCCTGGCTGGAAGAGCTCGGCCGGGTCGCCCACGTGGACGACGTCGGCGTAGGCCCCCGCCGAACAGAGGGTGAACACCACGGCCGACTCGCCGTCGACTCTGGTCTCGACAAGACCGGGCAACGGCGTACCGACGACCCGGAAGCGATCGTCGCCGAGGTCGGATCGCAGTTCGACGGCTGCATCGACCCCGTGGAAGACCAGCGTGGCGTCGCCGAGGGTCTTGACGAGCACGCCCACGATCGCGGCCACGACGAGCAGCACGACGAGGACCGGCACGGCCCTCCGGCCAGAGCTTTCCGGTCGGCTGGGCGATGGCGTGAGGTCGAACTCGTCAGCCACGGGACCCGTCATCATTGGACGTCAACCAGCGGGAGCGCTCGGCCGGGACACGCCGGGCCAGGTCGCGGCCGCGGCGGATGATGGAGACCACATACAGGCCGAGCGTGCCGAGGGCGATGCCCCAGCCGGCGATCAGGTAGCCGAGGTGCGTCATGCGTCCTCCCCCACGGCGGCGTCCACGTCGCCCCCGTCGATGGCGGCACGCCTCTCGGCGATGGCGGTGGCGACGCCGTGCTCGGCGTCCTCGCGCTCGAGCCAGCCCACCCGGAAGCGGTGCAGCAGCAGCCACGCCAGAACCAGGCCGAACACGAGGAACCCGAGCATCAACGTGAACAGCGTGAGGTCCTGGATCTTGAGCTCGCCGAGCGTGGACTTCTGGTGGAGGGTGCGGTTCTCCCACCACTCGACGGAGCGGTTCACGAGCGGCAGGTCGAGCACCGCCACCAGCGCCACCACGGCGCCCCGGAGGGCGGCTGCCCGCGGGTCGACGGTGGCCCGGCGCAGCGCCAGGTAGCCGGTGAACATGAGGAACAGCACGAGCGTCGTCATGAGACGCACATCGCCCCACTCCCACCAGGTGTTCCAGACGGGCCGTCCCCAGATCGAGCCGGTGACCAGCACCAGGCCGCAGAACACCGTGCCCACCTCGGCGGCGGCGTGGGCCATCGTGTCGAACCAGGGCGTGCGCCTGACCAGGTACCCGGCCGATGCAACGGCACACAGCACGAACGCCACGTAGGTGAACACCGCAAGTGGCACGTGCAGGTACAGGAGGCGCACGGCGTCGAACTGGCCGATCTCCTCACCGGTGGTGGGGTGGAGCCGCACGTCGGGCTCGGTCAGGCCGAAGGCGAACAGCAGCAGAGTGGCGAGTCCCAGCAGGGTGACGGCGCCGAGTACGCGCGAGCCGCCGGAGCCCGTCGTGGTACCGGTCGTCACCATGGTCTCCGTCATCGAATCCTCTACTCCTCGACCAATGCGCCGTAGGCCAGTGCGCCCCCTGCGGTCGCGACCACGGCGAACACGGCCAGCAGGCCCAGCCAGGCCCAGCCGTCCACCGCGGCGCTCCCGAGGGCGTCGTCGAAGGCCCGCGTGGCGCCGATCAGCACCGGTGCCAGCACCGGGAGCAACAGGATGGGGAGAAGGGTCTCCCGCACCCCGAGTCCAGAGGCCAGCGCGCCGTAGAGGGTACCGGTGCACGCCACTGCGACAGCCGCCAGCAGGCCGGTGGCGACCACCAGCAGGGGCTGAGCAACCTCGCTTCCGTAGAGCACGATGATCCCGGCGGTCAACAGCACCTCGAGCACCACCAACTGCACGAACACGGCGGACGCCTTGCCGATGAACAGCGCCGCCGGCGACATGCCCGAGAGGCGCAGGCCGGTGAGCGCCCCGTCGGCCTGCTCGACCGACACCGACCGTTGAATCGCCAGCAGGGCGCAGAGCAGGACCGCTACCCAGAACAGGCCGGGGGCGAAGGCCCGCAGCGTGCGCTGGTCGGCGTCGAGGGCGAACCCGAACAGCACCAGTACCAGCAGGGCGAAGGGCGCAACCTGGTTGAGTACGACCCGCGAGCGGGCCTCGATGCGGAGGTCCTTGGCGGCGACCAGGCGGGCGTCGGCCAGGAAGCGGCTCATGAGCTCGTGTCCCGGTGAACGGTGCCACCGGCGAGCGTCACGACCCGCGGCGAGAGCAAGCGGACCCGTTCGAGCTCGTGCGACGACACCACCACGGTCCCCCCGGCGGCGACGGCGTCGCCGATGAGCTCGTCGACGACGTTGCGTCCGGCCTGGTCGAGGCCGGCGTGGGGCTCGTCGAGCAGCCACAGCTCGGGGCGACGTACGACGAGTGCCGCCAGCGAGGTTCGTCGCCGCTGGCCGGCCGACAGCCGGTGGACGGGCAGGTCGAGGAGTCCGTCGTCGAGGCCGAGGCGTTGGAGGGCGCCAACCACCCGTTCAACCGACGGCTCGGCGTCGAGGCCTGCAGCCCGGGCCCAGAAGCGGACGTTCTCGGCGACCGTGAGGTCCTCGTAGAGACCGGTCGAATGGCCCAGCAGCGCCACTCGTCGGCGCACCGCCCGACGCTCGGGGCCGGCTGCGAGGTCGTGGCCGAGCACCGTCACCGTGCCGGACTCGGGGGCCAGGAGGCCGGCGCAGAGGCGCAGCAGGGTGGTCTTGCCGGCCCCGTTGGGGCCCTGCAACAGGACGGTCTCGCCCGCCTCGATGCGCAGGTCCACGCCGGTCAGCGCCGGGAAGCGTCCGAGCAGGGCGACCGCAGCATTGAGTTCGACCACGGGCACCCCCCAACGGTACCGGCACCGGGCGTACCCTGACCCGGTGCGCCTTCTGCTCCTACTGGTGTCCGTTTCCCTGATGGCGTCGGCCTGTTCGAGCGACAGCGCAGCCCCGGAGGGCGGGGACGGCGCCGTGGCCACCACGACCGCCGCAGGCACCGCCACATCCCTGCCCGAGGCCCGGCCGACAGTGGCCGAGGAGGAGCCGCCCACCTGGTACGGCGAGATGGTCAACCTCCACGACCTCACGACAAGCCAGTGCTTCAACCGCTACTCGTGGTTCCAGGCGGAGCGACACATCGAGTTCGACACGGTCGTGCCGTGTGAACTCCCCCACCAGTCCGAGATCTACCTGCACGTCCAGCACCCGGCCCGCCAGGGGGCCCCGTGGCCCGGCGACAGCGAGATGGAGAGCTTCGCCCGCTCACAGTGCTACGAGGCGTTCGACGAGTTCGTGGGCGTCATCTACGAACTGTCCGAACTCGAGATCGCCTGGCTGGTTCCGAATCGCACCAACTTCGAGCACGACGTGGCCCAGTTCCGAGGCGTCCACTGTTACGTCGTCCGCGTCGAAGGTGACGACCTCATCAACACCGCCCGCGGCTCGCTGCGTTAGGTCCGCTCCGCCAGCAGGAGGGCAAGGCCGGTCCAGGACTGGGGGGTGGCGCCGAGGCCCTCGCCGGTGTCGGGGTGCCAGTACTCGGCGAGGCCCGATGCCCACGCCCCCGCCACGGTCGTCGCCGCCAGTTGCTCGGCTGCATCCGAATCGAAGCGGACGGCGCCGAGCACCAGCAGATAGGCCAACTGCGGCCAGACCGGGCCCCGCCAGTAGCCGGCGGGGTCGAAGGTCGGCTCGGCGCGGTGAACACCCGTCGGACCGGCCGGGCCGCCGTGAGCGGTGGGATCGACCAGGTCGGCCACCACCCGGGCGGCCCTCGCCGACTCCTCGGTGACCAGCAGTGGCAGCAGGCCGTCGGCCGTGCGACAGCGGCCCGAACCCCCGGCGGTGGGGCCGGCATCGGCCCAGGTGCCCAGGTCGTCATCCCAGCGGGCGTCGAGGGCGGCGACAAGTTCGTCGGCCGCAACGGCGAGTCCGTCGTCGCCGGTCACCGAGGCCAGTTCCCGTGCGTTGAACGCGACGAGGGCGTTGAATCCGGCCGACGCCACCGGGAACGCCGGGTTCCGGACCGGCGACCCGTCGTCAGCGAACTCGATCGTCGTCACCAGTCGGTTCTTCTCGGCCCGCCAGCGCTCCACGTCGAAGCCGCCCGGGCAGCGGTCGTCCCAGCGGGGGCTGTCGTCGGCCCCCGACTCCCACGGGTGGCACAACAGGACCAGCCCCGAGTCGTCCCGCTCCCGCTGTTCCAACAGGTACCCCAGCCCGGCTACGGCCGCCTCCACCACCTCGTCGGGCGGCGGCGCTCCCGCCCGAACCAGTTCGGCCACGGCGTGCCCGTACATCGGCGGCTGTGTGACCGCCGAGGCGTCGTCGCGCCCCCACAGGTCGGCGTGGTGGCCGGGCCGGCGCACGTAGTTCATGTGCGGCACGAACCCGGACGGAGCCTGCGGGCCGAACAGCGATGCCAACTCGACCTGCGCCCGGTTGGTGCGGCCCAGCGCCTGCCAGACGAGCACGTGGAAGCACGAGTCCCAGAGCCACTGCCACGGGTAGGTCCCCGCATGGGGCGCTGCGTACCCTTCGGGCACCCAGTGGTCGTCGAGCACCCGCTCGACGGCGTCGCGCAATGCACCCACGTCCTCGAGAGCCGGGCCCGGGAGGGCCATGTCCCGCTGTTCCATCATCTCCTTCCGGTTCGGACCGACCGACGGTGTCTCGGTCGTAGCACGGAACTGGGCCGACGCGCTGCACCAGATGGGGTTCGACGTGCACTGGGTGGCCGGAGGCTTCGAGCCGGGCTGGCACGCGAATGGCGCCACGACGGTCGTGCCCGGACTCGGAATCGACGATGACGGGCCCCCCGACCCGTCCGAACTCGCCACAGCGCTGGCTGGTGCCGACCTCGTCGTCGTCGAGAACCTCTGCACGATCCCGCTCAACCCGGTCGCAGCCCACGCCGTGGCCGAGGTGCTGCGGGGACGCCCGGCGGTGCTGCACCACCACGACCCGCCCTGGCAGCGGGAGCGCTTTGCCCACGTCACCGACCTGCCGCCCGACGACCCGGCCTGGCGCCACGTCACGATCAACGACCTGACCCGACTCCAGATGGCCGACCGCGGGATCGCTGCCGCTGTCATCCACAACGGCTTCGATCCAGACCCACCACCCGGCGACCGCACCCGGACACGGGCGGACCTCGGCGTCGACGACGACACCCTGTTGGTCGCACACCCCGTCCGGGCCATCCCCCGCAAGGACGTGGGACGGGCGATCGGGATCACCGCCGAACTGGGCGGCACCTACTGGCTGCTGGGCCCCGCCGAGGACGGTTTCGGCCCCGAACTGGACCACCTGCTCGCCGATGCCGCCTGCCCCGTCCTGTGGGAGCCGGCCCCGACCCGGTCGGACATCTACGCCGCCGCCGACCTGGTCGTGTTCCCCTCGACCTGGGAGGGCTTCGGCAACCCGCCCGTCGAGGCCGCCCTCTTCCGAAGGCCGGCCGTGGTCGGTGACTACCCGGTTGCCGACGAGCTTCGGGCCCTCGGCCTCGAATGGTTCCCCGCCGACGACCTCGGACCGGTCCGGGCCTGGCTGGCCGAGCCCGACCCGGCCCTCCTCGACCGCAACTGGGAGGTCGCCGCCCGGGAACTCTCGCTGGACCGGATGGCCGATCGGTTGCGGACGCTCCTCGACGAGGCAGGCTGGCTCCCATGAACGATCCCGTCCTCGTCCGCCGGGCCCGTATGGGCCGCCTGGCCGTCACCGGCAAACGGCTCGGCTACCTGGCGTTCCTGACCGCCATCGCGTTGTTCACCGTCGGAATGGTGGGGGACTTCAGCGACGGCATCGCCACCGCCCTCGTTGTGCTCCTGGTCGCCGGCTCGATCGTGCTGGCCCCCGCCATCGTGCTCCACTACGCGGTGCAGGCTGCCGCCGACGAGGACGCCGGACGCCCCTCCCGCCACTGAGGCGCATCTTCCCGCCTTCACCCAACGACGAACCGTTGGCTACCGTCGTCCTGTGAACGCCACAACGACCGCCACCGTGCGCATGCCCGCCGCCGAGCGCCGACAGCAGTTGTTCGACATCGCACTCGGCATCTTCGCCCGCAACGGCTACCACGAGACTTCCATGAACGCCCTGGCCACCGAGGCCGGCATCACCAAGCCGGTCATCTACCAGCACTTCGCCTCCAAGCACGACCTCTTCGCCCAACTGCTCGAGCGGACCGGCGACCTGCTGCACACCGCCATCGCCGAGCGATCGACCGGCGTCGACTCTCCCCGCCAGCGCGTCGAGGCCGGCTTCGTCGCCTTCTTCCACTTCTTCGAGGAACACCCCGACGCCTTCAGCGTGCTCTACGGATCGAGCCTCGGCTCGGTTCCGGAGTTCAAGCGGGAAGCCCGTCGGGTGCAGGACACGTTCATCACCATGATCGCCCGCCTCATCAGCCAGGTCGACAGCGACGATGCCCTGGTGATGGCCGCCGGCATCAACGGGATCTCCGAGGGCATGGTGCGGTACTGGATGCACGAGGGACGCCAGCGCTCGGCGGACGAGATGGCGACCCTCACCACACGCCTCGCCTGGGGGGGCCTCGAAGACCTGTCCTGAGCAGCGGGCGGCAGCCCGGTCGACCGCTCAGTCGAGCGGCACGGGAGAAATGTCGATCGGGACGTCCGGCAGGACACCCGCCACGATCGGTGGCAGGTGCTCGCGCAGCAGCGTCGGCAGCACCGGTTCGTCGCTGGCCAGCAGTTCGTCGAGCGCCCACCAGCGGGCCCCGAGGAACGCCGCCGCCTCCAGCGCCTCGAGGTGCTGCGGCCGGTACTCCCCGCCGTCGCACCAGGCCACGTGGATCTTCTCGTCGCTGTCGAAGTGGTAGCCGCCGAAGTCGAACTGAACGTGCTGGGTCCAGATGACCGGCCCCATCTCGGGGTCCTCGATGCCGGTCTCCTCGTAGAGCTCCCGGGCGGCGGCCGAACCCGAGTCCTCGCCCCTGCCGATACCACCACCGGGAATCTCCCACCAGGCCGGCTTGAACGGGTCGATCGGATCCTCGGCGTTGACGAGGAAGATGCGCCCCTCCCGGTCGAGGAGCACGACCCGCGCTGCCGCACGTTTGAGCCACATGGCCGAAGGGGACTACGAACAGCGGGCGCAGCGGCCCAACAGGTCGAAGCGGTGGGCGTCGATCCGGAAGCCCTGCGACTCGGCGGCATGGACTATCGCATCGATGCCGGCCTCGAAGTCGTCGGGGACGTCGAAGTCCTCGACCATGCCACACGAGGTGCACACCAGGTGGTGGTGGTGCCCGGTGAGCGACTCGTGGAGCTCGAAGCGGGCGTGGTCGTCGGCCGACTCGACCCGGCGGGCAACGCCGGCGTGCACCAGTTCGCCGAGGTTCCGGTAGGCCGAACTCTGGGCCAACTCCACATCGGCGTCGAGGATCTCGGGAAGGCTCAGGGGCCGGCCAGCCCGGACCAGCACGTCGACCACGACCTGACGGGAGCGACTGTTGCGCAGGCCGGCCACCTGCAGTCGCTGGTCGACGGAGGCATGGAGGTCGTCGCCGTCCTGGTGCAGGTGTCCCACGGTCACGAGCCTAGGTCGCTGCCCGGTCGGGCCTCCTCCCCACCGGACCCTGCCCCTCTGTGTGGCCCTCCCTGCGCCGTCTCGGACGATGGCTACGCTCGCAGGCGATGGCCGCCCCCCTCTGGACCCCTTCGGCCGAACGCTCCGCCGGCTCGCAGATGGCGGCCTTCGCCGCACATGCCGGCGTCGGCGCCCTGGACCTGCACGACTGGTCGATCCGACAACCAGACCGCTTCTGGCGCCTTGCCTGGGACTGGTGCGAAGTCGTCGGCGAACCCGGTGGCGGCCCGGCCCTCACGACCGGCAACCACCTCTCCGACGCCCGCTTCTTCCCCGACGCCACCCTCAACTACGCCGAGAACCTGCTCCGCCGCGACGACGACCAGCCGGCGCTGCTGTTCCGCGGCGAAGACGGCACCGCCCGGGACCTGACATGGGCCGACCTGCACGCCCTCGTCTCCCGACTCCAACAGGCCCTGCTGGGCGCAGGCGTCGGACAGGGCGACCGGGTGGCCGCCTGGCTCCCGAACCTGCCCGAGGCCTACGCCGTGATGCTGGCCGCCGCCTCGATCGGCGCCGTGTTCTCGTCGACCTCCCCCGACTTCGGCGCCAGCGGCGTCCTCGACCGCTTCGGGCAGATCCAGCCGACGGTGCTGTTCGCCACCGATGGCTACCGATACGGCGGGAAGCGCCACGACGTGACCGGCAAGTTGGCCGAGGTGGCCGCCGACCTGCCGACGGTGCGCCAGGTGGTCGTCGTGCCCGACTCGACGGACGGCCCGAGCGGCCCGCTCCCCGACGGCGCCATCACGCTCGACGACTTCCTCGCCCCCCACACGGCCGTGCCCGTCGCCTTCGAACCGCTGCCCTTCGACCACCCGCTCTACATCCTCTACTCGTCGGGCACGACGGGCGCACCGAAGTGCATCGTCCACCGGGCCGGCGGCCTGCTGCTCAAGCACCACATCGAGTACCGGCTGCACTGCGACGTGCGCCCCGACGACCGGGTCTGCTACTTCACGACCGCCGGCTGGATGATGTGGAACTGGCTGGCCGCCGGCCTCGCCGCCGAAGCCGCTCTCGTGCTCTACGACGGCTCGCCCTTCCATCCCGGCGCCGAGCAGCTGTTCGACCTGGTGGATGCCACCGGCACCACCCTTCTGGGCGTCTCGGCCAAGTTCATCGACGCCGTGGCCAAGTCGGGCCTGCGACCGGTCGAGTCGCACGACCTTTCGACGCTGCGCACCGTCTGCTCCACCGGCAGCCCACTCAGTCCCGAGGGCTTCTCCCACGTCTACGCCGACTGGAAGGCCGACCTGCACCTGGCGTCGATCTCGGGCGGCACCGACCTGTGCGGCTGCCTCGTCGGCGGCGACCCGACGCTGCCGGTACACGCCGGACAGATCCAGGGACCGGTCCTGGGCCAGGCCATGGACGTCTTCGACGAGGAAGGCTCCCCCGCCCCGATCGGCCAACAGGGCGAACTGGTCTGCACCGCGCCGTTCCCGTCGATGCCGCTGGGCTTCTGGAACGACCCCGACGGCGACCGCTACCGCTCCGCCTACTTCGAGCGCTTCGACGGCGCCTGGCACCAGGGCGACTTCGCCGAGCGGACCCCGGAGGGGGGCTTCATCATCCACGGGCGCTCCGATGCCACCCTCAACCCGGGCGGTGTGCGCATCGGCACCGCCGAGGTCTACCGCCAGGTCGACCGGCTCGACGAGGTCGTGGAGAGCCTCGTGATCGGCCAGTCCTGGGAGGGTGACACCCGGATCGTGCTGTTCGTGGTGCCCGCTAGCGGCGTCGAACTCGACGACGACCTGGTCGGGCGCATCCGTTCGGCGATCCGGACCGGTGCCTCGCCCCGACACGTGCCCGCCGTCGTGCTGGCCGTCCCCGACCTGCCGCGCACGCGGTCCGGCAAGATGGTCGAGATGGCGGTGCGCAACGTGGTCGAGGGCCGACCGGTCACCAACCTCGAGGCCCTCGCCAACCCCGAGGCACTCGAGGCGTTCCGCAGCCGCCCCGAACTCGCCTAGTAGCCCCCGGGCAGATACGTCGGCACCCCCGCCACCCGCAGGTGGGCAGTCTCGTTGAGCGACCCCAGGCTGCGTTCGCCCGTCGATGCGGCCAGCACCCGGTTCACCGACGTGTAGGCCGCCTCGAAGAAGAGGATCCGATCGAGGCCGAGCAGGTGGGCCATGTAGGCGCAGATCGTCCCACCGTGGCAGAAGGCCACCACCCGCTGTCCGGGGTGGGCGGCGATGATCCGATCGACGCCGGTGACAACCTGCGCCATGAACGCCTCCGGGGCGGGGATGGCATCCTCGGAGACCAACTCGTGCCAGCGGGGATCGCCGGTCTCCTTGAGTTCCTCGATCGGGACGTACTCGGGCTCGCCGTAGTCGTACTCGTCGAGCCCCGGCTCAATCCGCAGTTCCTGCCCCAGCCGCTCGGCAAGGGGCTCGGCAGTCTGCCGGGCCCGGGCACGCGTGCTGGCATACACGGCATCGATCGGCTCGGCCGACGGCCCACCGGGCAGCGCACCGACGAGCCAGTCGGCCACGGCCCGGGACTGGCGCCATCCCAGGTCGGACAGGACCGGATCGGCCTCGTCGCCCGTGTCCCTGTTGTCGACGCGTACCGGGAGCGCATGGCGGACCAGCAGGAGTTCCATCAGCGGCGGACGCTAGCGAGTCGGGGACAGAGGACTACGTTCGGCGCATGAAAATCGACGGCGGCCTCGGCGCCGCGAACCCCACGTCCCTGTCCGGCGGACTCGCCTCCATCGGTGCGTCGGCGAAGCGCCTCGAGGACGAGGGCTATGCCGGTGCATGGACCGCCGAGACCAGCCACGACCCCTTCCTGCCGCACGTCGTCGCCGCCGAGCACACCGAGCGCCTCGAGTTGGGCACCTCGATCGCCGTGGCCTTCGCCCGCAACCCCATGATCCTCGCCCAGACCGGCCACGATCTGCAGCGCTACAGCGACGGCCGCTTCATCATGGGGCTCGGCACCCAGATCCGGCCGCACATCACCAAGCGCTTCTCCATGGAGTGGTCCCACCCGGCCGCAAGGATGCGCGAGTTCGTGAGCGCCATGCAGGCCATCTGGGACTGCTGGAACAACGGTACGAAGTTGGCGTTCCGCGGTGACTTCTACACCCACACCCTGATGACGCCGTTCTTCAACCCCGGCCCCAACGAGTGCGGCCCGCCCAAGGTGTTCATCTCAGCGGTCGGCCCGCTCATGTCGGAGGTCGCCGGCGAGGTCTGCGACGGCATCATCTGCCACGCCTTCTCCACCGAGACGTACCTGCGCGAGGTCACCCTGCCGAGGATCAAGGCCGGCCTGGCGAAGTCCGGGCGCACGCTCGACGACTTCGAGGTCATGGGCCCCGGCTTCGTGGTCACCGGCCCCGACGAAGAGTCCATGGCGAGGGCCGCCACCGGCATCCGCCAGCAGATCGCCTTCTACGCCTCGACCCCCGCCTACCTGGGCGTGCTCGAGATCCACGGCTGGGAGGGCCTCCACGGCGACCTCAACGCCATGTCCAAGCTTGGCGAATGGCAGGCCATGGGCGAGCTCATCGACGACGAGATGCTCGACACGTTCGCGGTCGTCGCAGAGCCCGACAAGGTGGCCGCCGGCATCCGGGCCCGCTACGGCGACTGCGTCGACCGCATGACCTTCTACGCCCTCGGCGGCGATCACGGCGCCGACTTCTGGACGCCGATCGTGGCGGACCTGGCCGCCTGAGCCGAGGACGCCCGGTCCACAACTCCCCAATGGCACCGCCCCGCGACCGTTAGGTTGGAGCCATGAGCGACACCCCCGAGTTCGCCTATACCGACCTGCTGCCGCTGCTCGACGACCCCTACGCCACCACCGACTTCCGGCTGCTCACCACCGAGGGGGTCCGCACCGTCGAGGGACCGGGCGGACGCACGTTCCTCGAGGTCGACGACGAGGCCATCCGCCTCCTCACGGCGACCGCCATGCGCGATATCTCCCACCTGCTGCGGCCCGGCCACCTGGCACAGTTGGCGTCGATCCTCGATGATCCGGAGGCCTCGGCCAACGACCGCTTCGTGGCCACCGAACTGCTCCACAACGCCAACATCGCCGCCGGCGGCGTGCTGCCGTCGTGCCAGGACACCGGCACCGCCGTCATCTCCGCCAAGAAGGGCCAGCAGGTCCTGACGGCCGGTGACGACAAGGAGTCCATCTCGCGGGGCGTGTTCGACACCTTCCTCACGTCGAACCTGCGCTACTCGCAGATGGCGCCACTCGACATGTTCACCGAGCAGAACACCGGCACGAACCTGCCGGCCCAGATCGAGGTCGAGGCCGTCCCGGGCGACGCCTACAGGTTCCTGTTCATGGCCAAGGGCGGGGGCTCGGCCAACAAGAGCTACCTGTTCCAGGAGACCCGGGCGCTGCTCACCCCCGAGCGGCTCACCGCCTTCCTCGACGAGAAGCTCCGCACGCTCGGCACCTCCGCCTGCCCGCCGTACCACCTGGCAGTCGTCATCGGCGGCACGTCGGCCGAGTTCAACCTCAAGGTCGCCAAGTACGCCTCGGCCCACTACCTCGACCACCTGCCCACCGCAGGCAGCGAGGCCGGCCACGCCTTCCGCGACCCCGAGTGGGAGGAGCGCGTGCTCGAACTCACCCGCGGGTTCGGCATCGGCGCACAGTTCGGCGGCAAGTACTTCTGCCACGACGTCCGGGTCGTGCGCCTCCCCCGCCACGGGGCGTCCAACCCGGTCGGAATCGCCGTGTCGTGCTCGGCCGACCGTCAGGCACTCGGCAAGATCACCGCCGACGGCGTGTTCCTCGAACAACTCGAGGAGGACCCGGCCCGCTTCCTACCCGAGGTGGCCCACGATGACCTCCCGGGCGACGTCGTGTCGATCGACCTTGACCAGCCCATGGAAGCCATCCGCGCCGAGCTCTCGAAGCACCCGGTCAAGACCCGCCTGTCACTCACCGGAACCCTCGTCGTGGCCCGCGACATCGTCCACGCCAAGGTCGACGAACTGCTCGACGACGGCCGGCCCATACCGGACTACCTGCGTGACCATCCCGTCTACTACGCCGGTCCCGCCAAGACCCCCGAGGGCCACGTCTCCGGGTCGTTCGGCCCGACCACGGCCGGCCGCATGGACGCCTACGTCGAACGCTTCCAGGCCGCCGGCGGCAGCCTGGTCATGCTGGCCAAGGGCAACCGTTCGCAACAGGTCACCGACGCCTGCAGGCGTTACGGAGGCTTCTACCTCGGGTCGATCGGCGGACCGGCCGCCCGACTGGCGCTCGACTCCATCCGCAAGGTCGAGGTCCTCGAGTACCCCGAGTTCGGCATGGAAGCGGTGTGGCGCATCGAGGTCGTCGACTTCCCGGCGTTCATCGTCATCGACGACAAGGGCAACGACTTCTTCGACGAGGTCACCACCCCCGTCGCCCTGCGTTAGCCCGGGGGGATTCCCTACACGCAGCGGTTGGCGAGCCGGCCCACGCCGGGGATCTCCGACTCGACCAGTTGTCCCACCTCGAGGCAGCGTCCCTGCGGGTCGCCGACGCCGGCCGGCGTCCCGGTGAACACCAGGTCGCCCGGCTCGAGCGTGCAGACCTCCGACAGGTAGGCGACGAGGCCCGGCACGTCGAGGATCATCAGGCTGGTGTGGCTGTCCTGGCGCATCTCGCCGTCGACCGAACAGTGGAGCGTCAGGTCGGCGGGGTCGTCGACCAGGTCGAGCGACGTGACCGGGCCGAGGGGGCCGAAGGTGTCGTGGCTCTTGCCGAGGCTGAACTGTGGCGGACTGGACGCCAGCTGTAGTGCACGGTCGGACACGTCCTGGCCGACGGCCACGCCGGCGAGGGCGTCCCACGCCTCGGAGGGGTCGAGGCCCCGGCAGGTCCGGCCGATGACCGCCACCAACTCGACCTCGTAGTCGGTGCGGTCACCGACGAGGACGATGTCGCTGCCGGGTCCGGTGAGGCAGTTCGGCCACTTGGTGAAGATGACGGGGATGGCGGGCGCCGACCGGCCCATCTCTGCGATGTGGGCACCGAAGTTCATGCCGATGCCGAACACCTTGCGGGGCCGGGGCACCGAAGGCCCCAGGCCGCCGAGCGCCACCTCGCCGTCCGGGTCGCCATGGGGCACGCCTTTAGCGTCGGCCAGGGCGTCGAGGCCGGCAGGGTCGGCGAGGGCGTCGAGCGGGTCGGCGAGACGGCCGTCGGTGAGCCGGCCGAGGTCCCACCAGCGGGCGCTTTCACCCTCCAGCAGGCCGTCGTCGAGGAGGACGGTCCGGCCGTCGGCGAGGGTCGAGAGTCGGTAGGCCATGGGCACACAGTCTCGCAGCACACCGGCGCGACACCATCACGTCCCTTCGGGAATCCCTCGCCTGACAAGGGTCGAAATCCGCGCCATGATGGGGACACGCAAGTGACAACCGGAAGGGGGACACGTGGTCAAGCCACATGCCGTCTGCGAGGTCGAACTGCTCACCCGGGGGGTCATCTCCCCACGAGATCGCGAGCAGGCGATCGAAAAGGTCCAGACGCTCTGCGAGTTGGGGCACGAACCGGTTCTGGCGGCGGTGGTGAAGTTGAAGGTCCGCGAGAAGGCTGCACTCGAGTTGCCTGCGATCGCCGAGGCCTCCATCGACCTGAACGGCACGCCCGTGCGCGCCCACGCCAGCGGGCACTCGATCGCCGAGGCCATCGACCTGCTCCATGACCGGCTCTCGAGGCGACTCCGACGACGACGCGACCGCCACGAGGACCGGCACCACGAGCCCGAACCGACCCCGAACCACGCCGGCTACAGCGCTGTGCCCTCGGACGAACGCGAGGTGGTCCGCCACAAGACGCTCGCCATGCACCCCATGAGCCTCGAGGAGGCCGCCGACGAGATGGACCAGCTGGACCACGGCTTCTACCTGTTCCTCGACACCGACCACGACCTCGACCGGGTCGTGTACCGGAACGGTGACGGCAGCGTCCACGCGGTGCCCGCAGTCGCCGGCGAGGACCTCCCGGGCGACACCCGACCGCCGATCCATTCAGGCTCGGTGGTACTCAACCACCTACCGCTGGCGGAGGCCGCGGCACTGCTCGACGAGACCGACGATGCCTTCGTGTTCTTCGCCGACCCGGGCTCCGACCTCAACCGGGGAAACGTTCTCTACCGGCGCTTCGACGGCCACTACGGCCTCATCACCCCGGCTGTGTAGGCGGATTCAGAGCCCGGCGTACCAGTCGGCCAGGGCGGCGCCGATCTCGTCGGGGCTGTCCTCCTGGATGAAGTGGGCGCCTGCCACGGTGACCTCGACCTGGTTCGGCCACGTGCGGCAGAACTCCCTCTGGGCGCCGGTGAGGATCGCTCCCGGGTCTGCGTTCACGAACAGCTTTGGGATCGGTGATCCGGCCAGGAACTCTGCGTAGTCGGCGACGATCGCCACCATGTCGGCGGGCTCGCCTTCGATCGGGATCTCGCGGGGCCACGTCAGGGTCGGACGCCGGGACTCGCCCGGCTCGACGAAGGGGCGCCGGTACTCGTCGTGCTCCTCAGCGGTGAGGCTGCGGACGATGGCGCCGGGCAGCACGCCCTCGACGAAGACGTTCTTCTCGAGCACCAATTCCTCGCCGGCCTCGGAGCGGAAGCCCTGGAAGATGCCCCGGGCATTCTCGGGCCACTCGTCCCACGAGGCGATGGGTTGGACGATGGCCTCCATGTAGCAGATGCCCTTCACGGCGTCGGGATGCTGCCGGGCCCAGTCGAATCCGAGCGCCGAGCCCCAGTCGTGGACCACGAGTGTCACGTTCTCGTCGACCCCCAACTGCTCCAGGAGGTCGAACAGGTAGTCCCGGTGCTCGACGTAGCGGTATGAGCCGGGGCCGGAGTCATCGAGCTTGTCGGAGTCGCCCTGGCCGATCAGGTCGGGGGCGATGCACCGCCCGGCATCGGCCACGTGGGGGATGACGTTGCGCCACAGGTACGACGACGTCGGGTTGCCGTGCAGGAAGACGATCGGGTCGCCTTCCCCCACCTCGACATGGGCCATGCGCCGGCCACGAACCTCGCGGAACTGCTTGGCGATTTCACTCATATCCCATCACTACCAGACCGGCGCACGGGCACGACGATCGGACCGGCCTCGTCGGGCACCACCCGCACACGGGCGCCGTAGTGACGGGCGACCGCCTCCTCGGTGAGCACCTCGTCGGCAGATCCGGCGACGACGACCTCGCCCGCATCGAGCATCACCAGCCAGTCCGCGTACTGGCCGGCAAGGGTGAGGTCGTGCATCGTGGCCAGCACCGTCAGGTTGCGTTCGGCACGGAGTCGGTCGACCAGGTCGAGCACCTCCTGCTGGTGGCCCACGTCGAGGGCGGTCGTGGGTTCATCGAGCAGCAGCACCGGCGACTCCTGGGCCAGGGCCCGGGCGATCACGATCCGTTGGCGCTCACCACCCGAGAGCGTGTCGACGGTGCGGTCAGCGAGCGGTCCGGCGTCGAGGTCGGCGAGTGCCTTCACGGCCACGTCCAGGTCGGCGGCGCCCTCGGCCTCGAAGAAGCCCAGGTGTGCGGTGCGACCGAGCAGGACGTAGTCGACGACCCGCATCCCCCGTGGGATGACCGGCTCCTGGGGCACCAGCGCCACCAGTCGGGCCATTTCGCGGCGGGTCATCCCGGCCGCCGGCCGACCGCCGAGGTCGATGCTGCCGGTGGCGTCGACGATGCCGCCCACGGCACGCAACAGGGTGCTCTTGCCGGCGCCGTTCGGGCCGACAACGGTCACCCAACCGCCCGGTGGCACCCACAGGTCGACGCCACGGAGCACCTCCACCCCGTCGAAGGCGACGACCACGTCCCGGCAGGCGATGGCGGTCACCGGGACCTCCGGGTGGTGCGCAGGATCAGCACGAAGAACGGGGCGCCGAGGAAGGCCGTCACCACGCCGATCGGCATCTCCGCCGGCTCGAGCGCCAGGCGGGCCACCAGGTCGGCGGCCACGAGGAACGCCCCGCCGAACAGGACCGTCAGCGGCAGGATCACCCGATAACTGGAGCCGAACAGCAACCGGATGGTGTGCGGGACGATGATCCCGACAAAGCCGATCAGGCCCGACACCGACACCGCCGCGGCGGTGCCGAGCGACGCCGCCACGACCGTGACGAGGCGTACCCGCCGCACGTCGAGGCCGAGGGCGCCTGCCTCCTCGTCGCCCACGGCGAGGGTGTCCATGTGTCGCCGCACGGCGAGGATCACGACCAGGCACACGCCCGTATACGGAGCCAGCAGCGTCACCTCGTCCCAGCCTGCGGTGCGAAGCTGCCCGAGGACGAAGAAGTAGACCTGCCTGATCGTCTCGGAGTGGCGCTGCTGCACGAACGTCTGGATGGCGGTGAAGAAGCTGGCCACCGCCACGCCCGCCAGCACAAGGCTGGTCACCGGGTCGAGGCGGCCTCCGGTGGCGCCGACCAGGTAGGTCAGAACAACGGCCACGAGGGCCCCGGCAAAGGCCATCATCGGGATCGGGTCGACCATGCCGATCCCGTCGCCGAGCCCCGACACGATGGCCACGGTGGCGCCGAAGCCGGCGCCGGCGGCCACGCCCAGCAGGTACGGGTCGGCCAGGGGGTTGCGGAACACCCCCTGGTAGGCGCCACCTGCCGTGGCGAGCATGGCGCCGACCAGCAGGCCCAGTACAACCCGCGGCAGCCGGATCTCCCAGATGATCGCCTGCTGACGCTCGCCCAGGCCCGACTCCGTGTCGATGAACGGCAACCGGTCGACCAACTCGACGAGCACGTCCCACGTGCCGATCTGTGCCGGGCCCAGCACCAGCCCGGCGATGCCCGCGACGACGACGGCGAGGATGCCGGACGCCACCCACCACGGTCGGAGCTCCGCCGGCTTGAGCCGGCCTGCCTCAGGGGTCTGATCCGTGGTGGTCATCGGCGAAGGATCAGCCCGAGGCTTCCTCGACCGCTGCCCTGACCGTGGTGAGGAAGTCGACGATGCGTGGCCCCCAACGGCCGGCGGTCTCGTCCAACGGGAACACGTTGCCCGCCTGCACTGCCGGCATCGTGTCCCAACCCGGACGGGCGGCGACCGTCTCGGCCGACTCGCCCCACTCGGCATCCGCCAGGAAGATCAGGTCCGGGCCGACGTCGATCACGTACTCCGGTGACAACTGCGGATACCCCCAGCCGTCCTCGTCCGCCGGGTCTGCGATGTTCTCGAGCCCCAGCAAGGCGTAGAGTTGACCCAGGAACGTCGACGACGTCGCCGAATACAGCGTCGAGTCCACCTCGTGGAAGTACGTCATGCCGGCGCCCGGATGGCCCTCGGCCAGTGACTCGAGCCCAGCCACGATCTCGGCGTTCAGCGCCGCCGCCTCGTCGGAGTGGCCCGTCAGGTCTCCCAACTCGGCAATCTGCGAATACGTGTCATCGATGGCGGAGGCGGCGCCCTGCATCAACACGTCGATACCCAACGCCTCGAGGCCCACCACGAGGTCACCCGGGTCGTACGAGATGACCACCAGGTCCGGGTCGTAGTTGGCAATCGCCTCCACATTCGGCGTGAACCCCGACAGCGCCGACGTCGGCGCCTCCTCCGGATACGTCGACTGGTCGTCGACCGCCACCACCTGGTCCCCGGCACCGATAGCGAACAGGATCTCCGTCGCCGTCGCCGACAACGACACGATGCCGGAAGGAGCCGACGCGGCAGTGGTCGGGGCGATGCCGCTCACGGAACCATCAGGTGAACCCCCGACGCCTCCACAGGAGGTGGCGAAGAGCCCGATGATCAAAACGAGGGGCAGGGCCGTGAGACGGGCGGATCGGATTCCCATGGGTTCTCCTGTCTGTCGAAGCCCGGGCGCAGACAGGAAGCCCTGTCCGACGACCGCTCTTCCTCGAGAGCTGCTGTCGAACCCTGCGGCCGATCGACCTGGCTCGCCCGTACCCCCTGACAGGGACCCGGGCACACAGTTGCGGGACAGCGCCGGAGTCTCACCGGCTTCGCCGAACCGCAGGGCTGGCGCAGACTATCGGTTCCCTGCTTGCCGCGGACCTGAACGTGCGCCACGCTGTCCCCGTGCTGGTCATCGGACTCTGCGGCGGAATCGGGGCGGGAAAGTCCACAGTCGCGTCCCTGCTCGCCGAACGGGGAAGCCACGTCATCGATGTCGACGCCATCGGCCGCGAGGTCCTCAACGACGACCACATACGCAATCAGGTCCGGACCGAATTCGGCGACGGTGTGGTGGCCGCCGACGGTTCGATCGACCGCGCTGCGCTCGCTACGACCGTCTTCGGCGGCGACGGGCGCCTGCCCGACCTCGAGGCCATCAGCCACCCGGCCATCAACGCTGAGCTGGCTCGCCAGCTGGAGTCCCTGGTCAGCAACCCTCCGCCGGTCGTGGTCCTCGACATGGCCGTGCTCGTCGAGAGCGACCTTGGCCGGCTGCCCAACGGCCGTGGCTACACCCAGGTGGTCGTGGTCGAGGCCGATCCAGAGGTGCGCCTGACCCGACTCCTCGAACGGGGAATGTCCGCCGACGACGCCCGTGCCCGCATGGCGTCACAGGCCACCGACGACGAGCGCCGCACCATCGCCGACCACATACTCACCAACGACGGTGACGAAGCCGCCCTGGACCACCAGGTCGACACCCTCTGGGCGACGTTGACCGGTAGAGCCTGAGCCTCCCGCCCCCTACCAGCGCAGGGCCGCCCTTGCCCGTTCGGTGTACTCGGGACGGCTGATGAGCAGGCCGGGCACCACCGGGCGGGCCTTGTTGAAGACCAGGTCCGAGCCGTCCACGCCCGTCACGTCGAGGCCGGCTGCTGCCGCCACTGCCGCCGGTGCGCAGACATCCCACTCGTAGAGCCCGCTGGGGTGCACGTACACGTCGGCGACGCCAGACACCACCGCCATGGCCTTGGCGCCAGCCGAACCGAAGGCATGGACCTCGCCGCCCAGGGCCGCCGCCACATCCTCGGCATGTCCCCACTGCGACCGGCTCGTCACCACGATGGGCCGCTCGCGGCGGGTCGGAGTCGGCAACGGGCTCTGGAGCGTGCCGTAGAGGCCACCGTTCGCCGGCACCGAAACCGCACCCGCCACCGGCCGGCCGTCGATCACCAGCGCCACGTGCACTGCCCACTCGGCGCTGTCGACCCGCGGGTAGTCCTGCGTGCCGTCCAACGGATCGATGATCCAGGTTCGCTCGGCGGTCAGGCGGCTGCGGTCGTCGACTCCCTCCTCCGAGAGCACGGCATCGTCGGGCCGCAACTCGGCGAGGCGGCCGACAAGGTGCTCGTGGGCCGCCCGATCGCCCAGCGACTGGAGCCGCCAGCCCGACATCCCGTCGGCCAGGGACCGGTCCCGCAGGTCGAGCAGCAGGTCGCCAGCCTCCCGTGCGAGCAGCCCCGCTACCGCGTGGTCGTCGAGCGGTTCCGGAGCCATGTCCAGCCGACCCTAGCCCCGGCCCCAGCAGGCACTGCCGCCCGGTACCGTGTTGCAGGGCCGATCCCTCGATCGACATCTTTGACCACGGAGCACCTCCACATGCCGCACGGCCGAATCACCGGGTGGGCCACGCACCTCCCCGAGAAGGTGCTCACCAACGACGAACTTGCCAAGATCGTCGACACCTCCGACGAGTGGATCCGCGAGCGCACCGGTATCAGCACCCGCCATGTCGACGGAACCGTCACCGAGATGTCCACCGAGGCCGGCAGGTCCGCCATGGCGATGGCCGGCGTCGCCGCCGACGACATCGACCTGCTACTCCTTGCCACCTGCACCTCCGACCAGCAGTTCCCCGCCAGCGCCTCGGTCGTCCAGCACAACCTGGGCCTGACCTGTGGCGCCATCGACATGAACGCCGCCTGCTCGGGATTCGTCTACGGCCTCGTCACCGCCATGCAGTACATCGACGGCGGCCTCGACCGCGTGCTGCTGATCGGCTCCGACGCCCTCTCGCCGCTCATCGACTGGGAGGACCGCGGCACGTGCGTGCTGTTCGGCGACGGTGCAGGCGCCGTCGTCATCGAGCGCAGCGCCGAGGAACCCTCCCTCCTCGGCTGGGACCTCATGTCCGACGGATCGGCTGCAGGCATCCTCTACTCCGACCACGGCGGCAAGATCGTCATGAACGGCCAGGAGGTCTTCCGCAGGGCCGTCCTCGCCATGGAGAGCGCCGCCCGGAAGGCCATGGAGCAGGCCGCCGTGACCTCGGACGACATCGCCCTCGTCGTCCCCCACCAGGCCAACGTCCGCATCATCGAGGCCTCCTTCAAGCGACTCGGCCTGACCATGGACCGAGCCGCCATGGTGCTGCACCGCACCGGCAACACCTCGGCCGCCTCGATCCCCCTGGCGATGGTCGACGCCATCGACGCCGGCCGGATCCAGCAGGGCGACCTGCTGCTGCTCGTCGGCTTCGGAGCCGGCATGTCGTCGGCCGCAGCGGTCATCCGCTGGGACCCCCCCGCCCGCTGACCAGCGCCACCCACCGAGTTTCCCTCCGGGTACTGGCTACCTTCCGCCCATGCTGACCACCTCCGGCCTGTCCCGCTCGTTCGGGGCCCGCACCCTCTTCGAGGACGTCTCCCTCCGCCTCGGAGCGGGCCGTCGGATCGCCCTCGTCGGTAGCAACGGCACCGGCAAGACCACGCTGATCGAGGTGCTGGTGGGCCGCCAGGAGCCGGACAGCGGCGCCGTCCACCGTCCCAAGGACCTCCGGATCGGGTACCTGCCCCAGGAGTTGCCCACCGAGACCGGCCGCACGGTCTTCCAACAGGTGATGCTGGGCGCCGAGGCGGTGACCGGACTCGCCCACCAGATCGAGGCGCTGGGCCACCGGCTGGCCGAGACATCAGGCGCTCAGGCAGAACGCCTGCTGGCCGACTACGGAGAGGCCCAGTCCCGGTTCGAGCAACTCGGCGGCTATGCCGTCGAGGCCGAGGCCCATCGCATCCTGTCCGGACTGGGCTTCGACCCCGCCGACCACGACCGCCCCATGGACGAGATGTCCGGCGGCTGGCGAATGCGGGTGGCCCTGGCCCGCCTGCTGCTGTCCGCCCCCGACCTGCTGGTCATGGACGAGCCGACCAACCACCTCGACGTCGACTCCGTGGCCTGGCTCGAGCAGCAGTTGGCCACCTGGCCGAAGGGCCTGCTGTTCGTCAGCCACGACCGCGACTTCATCGACGTCGTCGCCAACCGAATCCTCGAACTCTCAGGCAACCGGGTCACCGAATACATCGGCGGCTTCGCCGAGTTCGTACTGGCACGCGAGGAGCGCCTCGCCGCACAACGGGCCGCCGCCGCCCAGCAGTCCCGCCGCGTCGCCCACACCGAACGCTTCATCGAGCGCTTCCGCTACAAGGCCACCAAGGCCCGGCAGGTGCAGAGCCGCGTGAAGGCCCTCGAGAAGCTGGACCGCATCGTCATCGACCAGCCCGGAGACCCGAGGGCCCGCTTCGGCTTTCCGGCACCCCGCCGTTCGTCCCGGATCGTCGCCGAGTTCGACGGCGTGACCGCCGGCTACGACGACGGTGACGGCAAGGTCGTGCTCTCGGACGTGTCGTTCACCGTCGAACGGGGACGCACCATCGCCCTCGTTGGACCCAACGGCGCCGGAAAGACCACGCTCGTCAAGCTCATGACCGACCGGCTGGCACCGCTCTCCGGCCGGGTCACCATCGGCACGAACGTCGACCTGTCGACCTTCGACCAGCTCCAGGCCGAGGTCCTCGACGACCGTCGCACGGTGCTCGAAGAGGCACGAACCGTTCCGGGCGTCGAACAGGGCAACCGCAACCTGCGCACCTACCTGGCGTCGTTCGGGTTCCGCGGCGATGCCGTCGACCGCCTGGTGGGTGACCTCTCGGGCGGCGAGCAGACCCGCCTCGCCCTCGCCAAGGCACTTGCCGTTCCGGTGAACCTGCTGCTGCTGGACGAGCCGACCAACCACCTCGACCTCCCCAGCTGTGACGTACTCGAAGACGCGCTCCTTGCATACCCCGGCACCGTCATGCTCATCACCCACGATCGGCACCTGATCCGATCGGTGGCCGACGCCCTCGTCGAGGTCCGGGACGGCCGTGCCGTGCTCCACGAGGGCGTCCCGGACAGGGTGCTCTATCCGACCCAGGTGGTCTCGAAGCCCAAGCCAGTTCCCGAGCCGAAACCTGCATCCAGGCCGGCGAAGAAGGGTCAGAAGCACAAGGATCCGAACCAGGCGCTGCGCCGACGCCTCGAGCGTGCGGAAAGGACCTGGGAGGAGGCGGAGGCCGAGGTTCTCGCCACCCAGGCGGTGCTCGCCGACCCCGACCTCTACTCCGACCAGGAGGCCGTCAACGCCGCGATCGCCGCACACGACGTCGCCCGGGACCGCGCTGCCGGGCTCATGACCGAATGGGAGACGCTCAGCGCCCGCCTGGGCGGCTGACCAGCCCGACCCGACGGCCGCTGGGGTCTCCTCCACACGCCGCAGGTACGTTCGCCGACATGCGGATCCTCGTCACCAACGACGACGGCATCGACTCGATCGGCCTACACGTCCTTGCCCGGGCGATGCTGCCCCTCGGCGATGTCACCGTCGTGGCCCCCGACCGGGAGTACTCCGGCGCCGGTGCATCGCTCGGAGCCCTGCACCTGATCCGGCCCGAGGTCCACGATGCCCGGATCGACGGCATCGACCGGGTCTGGTCGGTCAGCGGGCCACCAGGCCTGTGCGTCGTCTACAGCCGCCTCGGGATCTTCGGCGACCCGTTCGACCTCGTCGTCGCGGGGATCAACCCCGGCAGCAACGTCGGGCGCTCCGTCTACCACTCGGGCACTGTCGGGGCAGCCCTGACCGCACGCAACGGTGGCCTCACCGGAGTAGCGGTCAGCCAGGCGGTCACCGGCTGGGGCATCGAGGGCCAGGGAGGCGAGGACACGCTCGGCGACCAGTTCTGGGACAGTGCCGCCGAGGTCGCCGCCACCGCGGTCGGAGCCGTCATCGCCGACCCGCCGCCCAGTCCGTCGGTGCTCAACCTGAACGTTCCCAACCTCCCCGTCGACCAGATGCAGGGCTGGAAGGAGACACCCGTCGGCGCCCATCCGCCGAGGACCCTGAGCACCGCCGGACTCGAGCCGAAGCCGGGCCACGAGGGCACCTATCGGATCCGGATGGACTGGGGAGAGGCGCTGCCCCTCGACCCCGACACCGACGGAGGCGCCGTCATGCGCGGCTGGGTGAGCCTCACCTGGCTCGGCCACCTCAGCGGGTCCGATGCCCCGTCCGACAACCTCGTGGCCACCGCACTCGACGACCTGTTCGCCTGACCGTCCGGTCTCCGGCCGAAGGGTCAGAAATGCCAGACTTGGTGTGAATCCCGACCCCGGAGTCCGTGGGTAGACGATGAAAGACCCGAACCCGAGCACCTTCGACACTGCAGTGATCGGGGCCGGCCTGGCCGGCCTGGCCGCCGCCAACAGGCTGGCCGCCGCCGCCAGCGCCTGGACGGCCGCCGACGCTCTCCTCGGGACGCCATGAGCGACACCCCCCTCGTCTGGTACGTCGCCTACGGCTCGAACCTCTTGACCGACCGGATGCTCGCCTACCTCGTCGGCTGCGGCGACGACCGGCCCTGGGGCCCGCATCGGGGGGCCCGCGACCCGGCCCCTCCCCTCGATGACCGGAGGGTGGTGGTCCCGCACCCCGTGCACTTCGGTGGGCACTCGACCCGCTGGGACGGCGGCTGCTGCATCTGCCCGGCCGAGGCGCCTCACCCCGACGCCATGCCCGTCGTCGGACGGGCATGGCTGATGACCTACGGACAGATCCAGGACGTCATCGCCCAGGAGAACGGCATGCCGACCGACGCTGCGTCGCTTCCCGATCCTCCCCCGGGCCCGGGGGAGGCCGTCGTCGTGGTCGACGGCGTGATCGACCTATTGATCGGCATGGACCCGATCGACGGACGCCCAGCGGTGACGTTCGGTTCGACGGCGCCTCCACCGCCGGGCCCGCCCAGCCTGAGCTACCGACAGGTACTGGCCGAGGGCATGGCGGAGATGAGCCTCACCCCCGAAGACGCCGAGGCCCACCTCGTCGACCTGGACCGTTCCTGACGGGCCTCCGGTCGGAGCACGCCACTCAGACCGTGACGATGCCCCCGTTGGGGGAGATCCACTGGCCGGTGATGAACGAACTGTCGTCCGTCGCCAGGAACAGTGCCGTGGATGCGATCTCGTCGGCAGTGCCCTTGCGGCCCAGTGGGGTCATCATGATCATCGGCGCCAGCAGGGCGTCGTCGACCTTCGCCGTCATCGGCGTATCGATCACGCCGGGGGCAATGGCGTTGATCCGGATGCCCATGGCGCCCAACTCCCGGGCCGCCGCCCGAGTGAAGCCGAGGATCGCACCCTTCGCTGCGCTGTAGTGCACGGGCCCCCAGCCGGCGATCCCGGCGATGCTCGACATGGTGATGACCGAGCCCCCGTCGCGCATGAGGCCCACAGCGCCCTGCGTGCATGCGAAGGTGCCGCCGGCGTGGATCTCGAGCATCCGGGTGAACGCGGCGTGCTCCATGAGGCGGATCTGGGCCCCCTCGCCGGCCAGCATCCGGTCGAACCCGTCGCCCGGCAGGCGGTCGACACCGGCGTTGTTGACCTGCACGTCGAGGCGACCGAGGCGCTCGTCGATGGCAGCGAACACTGCAGCAACGGCTTCGGGGTCTGCGACGTCGCCGCCCTGTGCGAAGTGGTCGCCATCGGGCAGGAGTCCGACCGTCTCCTCGGCGGACCCGACCCGGAGGTCCTGCGCCACGATCGTCGCCCCCTCGGCGGCGAACCGCTCGGCGATGGCCCGCCCGAGTCCGGACCCGGCTCCGGTGATGCAGGCGATCTTCCCTTCGAGGCGCCCCGTCACGTTCTGGTCTCCCCGCTCCTCAGCCGGGGTGGCAGGCACAGGCCCCGCCACACCCTCCGGGCATCGGGCCACCGGACATCGGCGCCGGCGATCGCTGGTCGTCGCCGCCTACCGCAGCGAACACCGACAACAGCCGCCGGGCACCCTGGTGACCGGCGGGGCAGGCGGCCGACTCGCCCGATTCGGACATCGGCCGCCGGACCTCGAAGACGGTGTCGCAGGTCCCACACCGGTAGTCGTAGAAGGGCATGGAGCGAAGTGTACGGCCCGGATTCCGGCCGAGCGCAAGCCACCAGAAGGCGTGCAACCGGGACGCTGCGCTGATAGCCATGAGCCCCGTGAACATCGTCGTGATCCACCAGAGCCGCACAGGCAACACGCGTCGCGCCGCCGAACTGATCGGCGGGGCCGCCGAGGCCGCCGGCGACACGGTCGCCGTCCGACCGGTCACCAACATCGACTTCAAGGAACTCGCCGAAGCCGACCTCGTCTTCGTGGGCACCTGGGTCGACGGCCTGATCCTCTTCGGCCACCGCCCCGGCGACGCCGGCATGGTGCGCAGCATTCCCAAGCTCTGGAACAAGCGGGTGGCCGCCTTCATGACCCACGCCGTCAACCCGGGCAACGCCGCCGACAAGTTGGCCGCCCTGCTCGAGGGGCACGGGGCTGACGTGATCGCCACCCGGTCGCTCAACCGTCGTCGACTGGACGACGAGGCCCCGGCGTTCGCCGCCGAGGTGCTGGCAGCCGCTCGGTCCTGACCGACCTCAGGCCGTCGGTCGCAACCGACGGACGCTCCCGAGGAAGTCCAGCGAGAACACGACCAGTCCGATCCAGATGGCGACGAAGCCGATGAGCCGTTCCCCGTCGAACGGCTCTGCGTAGACCGCCACACCGAGCACGAAGTTGATGGTCGGCGCCAGGTACTGGGTGATGCCGATCACCGTCAACGGCACCCGTCGCACGGCGGCTCCGAACAGCAGAAGCGGTACAACCGTGAACAACCCGCCGGCCATCAGCAGGAGGCTGTCGGCCGGGACGCCGACGCCCATGGATCCGTCCCCGGCCGCCGCCCTTACGACGAGGAACAGCACGGCCGGCAGCAACAGGACCGACATCTCGATACCGAGCCCCTCGAAGGGCGACAGGTCGAGCTTCTTCTTGATGAGGCCGTAGAAGCCAAAGGTGAACGCCAGGACGAGCCCAATCCAGGGCAATGTGCCCACCTGCAGCGTCAGCCAGACCACGCCCGCAGCCGCCAGGCCGACCGCACACCACTGTGCCCGACGCAGTGACTCGCCGAGGAACAGCACCCCCAGTACGACGCTCACCAACGGATTCATGAAATAGCCGAGGCTGCCCTCGATGACGTGGTCGGAGGTGACGGCCCAGACCCAGAGCAGCCAGTTGGAGGCGAGCAGGGCCGCCGCTATGGCCTCGAGGCCGAGGGTCCGACGGTCACCTGCCGCTGTGACCACCCGACCCCAGGAGCGGCGGGAGACCAGGATCAGGGTGACGCATACGAACGCCCAGACCACCCGGTGTCCGAAGATGTCGCTCGCAGGGATGTGACCGAGGAGCTTCCAGAAGACTGGCGAGACGCCCCAGAGGGAAAAGGCGCCGACCGCGTAGAGGAATCCCCGCTGCACCGGCGCAGTCTCGCTGCCCCAACCGGCAAGTGCGACCTCCGAACAGCGAAACAGCGCCCACGGCTCCTCGCAAATCGACCGGGAGGCGTACGCTCGCGCCGATGTACTCGCACCTGCTCGTGCCACTCGACGGCGGTGACCGGGCACAGGCGGTGTTGCACCCCTCGGCGGCCATGGCCCGCTCCTTCGACGCCACGCTGATCGTCGTCGGCTCCGAGACGGCGCTGGCGTCGCTCGACGTCGACACCATCCACGCCCCCGACGTGGTGGCCGTCCGCACGGAGGTTGACCTCCCCTCGTCCCTCGAACGCGTCGGTGACAACCTGCCGGAGCCCCTCGCCGTGTTCGCAGGCGGAAGCTGGCAGGCCTACGCCGACGCATGGAGCGGCGACCTCCTGGTCTTCGGACCGACAAGCACCCCGGAGGACTACGTCGTCGGTGGCACGATGCTCATCGATCGCCGCATCACCGCCGGCGATGCCGACGCCCGGGCGACCACCGGCATCGTCCTGGGATTCGGCTACGCCACCACCGACGACCTCTCGTCGGCGGTTCCCGAGCGCAACGGACAGGTCGTGATCCCCGTCCGATCCGACACCGAGTTGGTCACCGACCTTGTCGCCCGCTGGACCGGTCCGGTGTTCCTCCGGGCGGAGGAGGTCTGACCGTGCGCCTCGGGCTCCTGCGCTGTGACGAGGTCGGTGGCGACCGACTCGACCGCTACGGCGGCTACCGGGAACTGTTCACCCAACTCCTCAACCACGGCGACGAGGAGGTCGTGGTCACCGACTACGACGTGGTCGACGGCAGGCTGCCCGGTGCCGCCGACGAGCAGGACGGCTGGTTGATCTCCGGTGCCCGCTCGTCGGCTCTGGACGATGACCCGTGGATCGCCGACCTGTTCGATGTTGTCAGGGACCTCGACGCAGCGCGGGCGCCGGTCATCGGCGTCTGTTTCGGCCACCAGGCCGTCGCCCAGGCGCTCGGCGGCGAGGTCCGGTACACCGGTGGCTGGAACATCGGCGTCCGACACGCCGAGGTGGTCGCCCCCTCGTCGGTGACGACTCCGGTCGATGGCGGCTTCGGGATCACCTACTGCCACCAGGACCAGATCGTCGACCTGCCGGCCAGGGCGAGGCTGACCTCGTCGACGGCCCACTGCCCGGTGGCGTCGTTCGGCATCGGCGACCACATCATCGGCATCCAGGGCCATCCCGAGTTCGACACCGACTTCGCCCGCGACCTCTACACCAGCCGCCTCCTCAGGATCGGCGAGGAGATCGTCGCCGATGCACTGTCGACGCTCGACGATGGCACCGACCGCTTCGCCGTCGCCGACTGGATGCTGCGGGTCCTGTCCGGCTAGCGGCCGACGTCCACGGGCCGCTCGGCGGGACGTGTCACCACCATGGCGAGGGTCGCCATCACGACGGCGATGCCCAGCGCCTGCACGCCGCCGATTGCCTCGTCGAGGAGCCACCAGGCGTAGAGCGGGGCGATGACCGTGAAGAGCAGGTTGATGAGGCCCATCACCGTCAACGTCACGTGTGCGTGGGCGTAGTTGACAAGCAGGTGGCCGGTGCCGGGCAACGCCGCCATCAGGACGACCGGCCACCAGTCGGCGCCCGACGGGGGTGCCACCCCCTGACCGGAGATCAGCGCCGCCGGCAGGATCACGGCCGCCGCCACGAGGGTGAGCCCCGTCTGGTAGCTGGCCGCGTCGAGCGTGGCCCGGGTGCGCTTGCTGACGATGTAGTAGGAGCACCAGAGCAGCATTCCGACGAACGCCAACAGGTCTCCCTCGACGGTCGCCACGCCGCTGGGGTCACCGCCCCACATCGAGATCGCCACTCCCCCGAGAGCGAGGGCCGACCAACCATAGAGCGACCTGCGGGGACGCTCACCGAAGAGCGGGCCTGCCACCCCGAGAAGGACGACGGGTTGCAGCGAGCCCATGATGACGGCATGGGTTGCGCTCGTCCGACGCATGAAGGTGATGAAGAGCACGAGGTTCAGGCCGAACAGGAGTCCACCCCAGAATGACGTGCGGAGCGCAGCCAGCGTCACACGACCACCGCGGGCAAAGAGGACGGCGAGGTAGACGACCAGCGCCGCCATCAGTCGCCAGAAGATGAAGCGGAGTTCGGCAAGGTCGGAGACCTTGACGATGATCGGGCCGAACGCCATCAGGAACACGGCAAGCGTCGCCGCTCCCCGACCGCTGAGCACCTGGCGATCCACCGCGCCACCCTCGCACGGCACCGATCGACGACCGGTATCCGCGCCAGATTGTGCAGGTTCCGGGTCAGATCCCGGCGTTGGCCTCGTCCAGGGCGGACTGCAGGGCCGACTCGAGGTCGGCCGTCCAGGCCCTGAGCGCACTCCGGGGAGCCCTGGGCTCGGGTGGCTCGAGCGCCGGATGGACGACAAGACGGATCCGGCATGGCTTCGGGAACCTCGCACCCGACGGCATCGCCTCTCCACTGCCGGCGATGCCGACCGGAACCACGCGCGCCCCGGCCTTGGCAGCCAGCCAGGCGGTGCCATCGAAGAGTTCGGCGACCTGCGGTCCATCACGCCGGGTCCCCTCGGGGAACACCAGCAACAGGTTGTCCTCGTCGAGTAGGTCGCGGGCCACGCGCATCGACTCACGATCGGCCCCTTCGCGTCGTACCGGAAAGGACCCCAACGAGGCGAGGAACCAGGCCAGGGGACGCAAGTTGAAGAGGCTGATCTTCGCCAATGCCCGGATGCGGCGACGGGTCAGCGGTGAGAGCAGGAACGAGTCCAGGTTCGAGCGGTGCACCGGTGCGAGGATGACCGGACCGTCAGCGGGGATGTGCTCACGCCCCGTCGTCCGGACCCGGAAGTAGGGCCAGAGGACGAATCGGACAGTCGTTCGGACCACCGCATAGAAGGGACCGGCAGTCCATGCAGCGTCGGTGCGACGCGCCCGTTCCCAGGCATCGATCGCCATGTGCGCTCTGGTGGGACCTGAACTGGAGCCGTGACAGCGGTCGGGCTAGCGACGCCCGATACGGGCACTCAGGACATCGCGGAGGCTGACGATGCCGACGAGGTCGCCGTCCTGGGTGACCGGCAGGTGGCGGAAGCCACGGGACAGCATCATCCCGGCAGCGTCCTCGGTCTCGAGATCGGGCTCGGCGGTCTCGGGATCGGGAGTCATCCAGTCCTCGACCGAGGCGGCGGACAGGTCCGTCTCGTTGGCGGCGGCCCGCAGGACGTCCCGCTCGGTGAGGATGCCGACGAGCATCTTCCCGTGCAAGATGATCACGGAACCGAAGCCGCCCTTCACCATGCACTTCGCGGCATCGGAAACGGAAGCATCCGAGGCGACCGTGGCGACGTCGGGAGACATCACCTCACGTACTTCGACCATCAGCCCGTTCCTCCCACTTCATCGAGTTCGGGATCGCGCTGCTGGGTCGCAGGGCGCTCGAGGTCCCGATTCAGTACCCGCCAAAGTGTGCCCGCCCAGACGCTCGTGTGCGGCCACTCGCGCCAGAACGCCTGCAGGACGACCGGATCCAGGTCCTCGGCCGCCTGTGCGGGCGTACTCACCCGCGCCAGTTCCTCAAGTGCCGTCATCGCCTCGAGCAGGTGCTCGGACGCCTCGATCGAATCGGTCACGGACTGCCTCCTTCGCAGACATCACCATTGTCCCCCGCGATCGGGCGACTCGGCAAGTGCGGAGGCCACCGGGCGCCTTCTCCGCCGATTTCAGACCCCGGGACCATCGTCGTCGAGCAGGGCGAAGCCGGCGCCACGCGCCATGCTGCTGATCGTCCCGGCCAGCAGCACGGCGTAGCCGAGCATCACCCAACGCATCCCGAGGAGGTCACCGAGCACGCCACCGGCGAAGGAGCCCAGGGGCAGGCCTCCGAGCAGGGCGACGAGCCACACCGACATGACCCGGCCGCGGTACTCCTCGTCCAACTGGAGTTGGAGTGCCGTGTTCACCGTGACACCGTGGAGCATGTGCGCCATCCCCATCACGAAATAGCCGAGGAAGCCGACGAACAACCACGGCGTGGCGGTCACGATGAGCATGCCGAAGGCGAAGATCAGGGCGACGACAGCCTCGAGGCGTGAACGCCGGACCAGTCCTCCGGGACCTGAGATGTAGATGCCACCGAGCACGGACCCGAGGCCCAGCATCAGGGCCAGGGCGCCCAGGCCGCCACCACCGGCGCGGAACAGGTCGTCCGCCACGCTGGCGGTCAGGGAGTAGGCGAAGGCCGCACCGAGGAAGGCCATCGTGAATGAGAGGCGCAACGCCAGCCGGATGGAGGGGTTGGCACCGACGTACCGGATGCCCGCCCGGAACTGGGCGAGGAAGGGCTCGGATGCCTCACCGGGTTCCCATTGGTAGTGCACCGTGGTGAGCAACACGAGTCCGACCAGGTAGCAGCCGGCGGTCCCGGCGAAGGCGAGGCCGGGACCGACGAAGGCCAGCATCAGGGCCGCAGTCGCCGGACCGACCGAACGTCCGACGGTGAAGGAGATCGACAGAAGGCGGATCGCCTGCGGCAGCAGTTCCCGGGGGACGAGTACGGCGCTGAGGCTCTGGATGGGTGCCCACTGGAATCCGGCGACGGCGCCGGAGGCCAGAAGCAGCCCGATGATCCGCCATGGGCTGAGCAGGTCGGCCAGGTGGAGCGCCAGCAGGCCGCCGGTGATGAATCCCTGGAGGACATAGGCAGCGGCGAGGATCCGCTTCCGGTCGACCCGGTCGGCGAGCGTGCCGGAGATCGGCGTCGTCACGACGGCGGGGATCAGCGAGGCGAACGCTGCTGCTCCGACCCAGGTGTTCGAGTCGGTCATCTGGTTGATGAGGAAGGGCACGGCCAGGCCCTGCAGGAACTGGCCGACGGTGCAGACCGTATTGGCCAGTAGGAACCGTGCGAACGGGACGTGGCGCAGCGGGGCGAGAGCCCCGGAGGGTCGTCGGCGCGGTGTCTCTTGCGCGCCCCCATCGACGGAGTCTGAGGGCTGCTCCACCGCTAGCGGGTCAGGAACAACTGGATCTCGACGACCCCGTGGTCCTCGACCGACACGACGATCGGCGCGGAGGGCGCCTCGATCCCATAGTCGGCGAACATGATGTCGAAGGTGCCGACGACGGTCACGATCTCGCCGATCAGCGTGGCGGCCAGGTCAACCTCGACGTCGTTGGTGACGCCCTTGAGCGTGAGGGTGCCCGTTGCGGTCACTTCGATCTGGGCTCCCTCGCTGGGCAGGTCTCCGAGGTCGACGGGGCCGGCCAGGGTGAAGGTCGCCTCGGGGTGGTTTCCGGTGTCGAGGGCCTGCTTGACCTTGCCGTCCCGTCCAGCCCGGTCGGTGCGGATCTTGCCCAGGTCGGCTGTGATCTCGGCAGCCACCAGCGTGCTGCCGTCGAGTTCGAAGGCGCCGGACACGGTCGGGGTGCGACCCACTGCAGTCACTTTGCCGATCCCACGGGCGAGTTCCTCGTCGACCCGGAAGCCGACGTAGGTGCTGGTGAAGTCCGAGAACGAGCCGATCGACGTGTCCACCGTCCAGGTGCCCGAGAGGCCAACCTGGGGCGCCTCCGTCGTCGTCGTGGATGGCGCCTCCGTCGTCGTGGATGGCGCCTCCGTCGTCGTGGATGGCGCCTCCGTCGTCGTGGATGGCGCCTCCGTCGTCGTGGATGGCGCCTCCGTCGTCGTCTGGGCGGCGGCGGCCACCGCTGCAGCCTTGCCGAGGTCCGGCGGCGGCGGGGCGGTGTCGCGCAACACGAAGAACCAGACGGCTGCCGCAAGGACCACGGCGCCGCCGACCACCAAAACCACCACGTTACGTCGCATCGCTGTCTCCCTGTTCCGACTGGCTCGACCGATCGTACGCGCATCGGGCCGTCCGGTCCGGCTCGGGCGAGGGTGCTGTCCTAGGGTCCGATCGATGAAGTTCGGCATCTTCTACGAGCACCAGATTCCCCGGCCCTGGAAAGAGGGCGACGAGCACCAGTTGTTCAAGGACGCCCTCGACCAGGTCGAGTTGGCCGACCGACTGGGCTTCGACCACGTCTGGGAGGTCGAACACCACTTCCTCGAGGAGTACAGCCACAGCTCGGCCCCCGAGGTGTTCCTCGCTGCTGCCAGCCAGCGCACCACCGACATCCGCCTGGGCCACGGGATCGTCCTGCTGCCCGGCGCCTACAACCACACGGCCCGCGTCGTGGAGCGCATCAACACCCTCGACCTGATCTCAGATGGCCGTGTCGACTTCGGGACCGGGGAGTCATCGTCGAGGGCCGAACTGGAGGGCTTCGGCGTCGAGCGCGAGACCAAGCGGGCACAGTGGCTCGACCACATCGAGGCCGCCACCAGGATGATGGTCGAGGAGCCCTTCGCCGGCTGGGACGGCGAGTTCCTCCAGATGCCGGTCCGCAACGTGGTGCCCAAGCCGTTCCAGAAGCCACATCCACCGCTCTGGGTGGCCTGCAGCCAGCGGGAGACCATCCACCTCGCCGCCACGAAGGGCGTAGGGGCCCTCACGTTCGCGTTCGTCGAACCCGACGAGGCGAAGTTCTGGGTCGACGACTACTACTCGACCATCGCCTCCGAGGAGTGCGTGCCGGCAGGTTTCGCCGTCAACGCCAACATGGCCAGCGTCCTGCCCCTGATGTGTCACGAGGACGAGGCCACCGCCATCGACCGGGGCATCGACGGCGTCCACTTCTTCGGCTATTCGCTCGGCCACTTCTATGTCTACGGACAGCACCAACCGGGAACCACCGACGTGTGGGCAGAGTTCGAGAAGAACCGCAGCGCCTACGGATTCGACCGTGCGACCGCGGCGCAGCAGAACGTCGAGCTCCGGGCCCAACTCGAAGGCGAGGAGGGGGTCCTTTCGCTGCGCGGTGCGATCGGCACACCTGACCAGATCCGGCCGCTGATACGCCAGTACGAGGAGGCCGGCATCGACCAGGTGATCTTCATCAGCCAGGCCGGGCGGAACCGCCACGAGGACATCTGCGAGTCGATGGAACTCTTCGCCGCCGAGGTCATGCCCGAGTTCAAGGAACGGGATCCCGGCCTCGTCGCTGCCAAGGAGGAGCGGCTCGCCTCGGCGGTCGAAGCTGCCCTCGCCCGACGCGAGGGGCCCCGCACGGTCGATCCCGACTACTGCATCACTCCGGCGATACTGCCCTGACACTCACGTTCCCATCTGGAACACTTGCCCTGTGCCGAACCTGCGCCTCACCCCACTGACCCTCGGAATCCTGCTGGTGGCCTCCTGTGCCTCGACGTCCCTGACCCGGGACCTGCCGACCACGACGACTGCAGCGCCCACGACGACTGCAGCGCCCACGACGACTGCAGCGCCCACGACGACTGCAGCGCCCACGACGACTGCAGCGCCCACGACAACCCTTCCCACGACGACCCTTCCCACGACGACCCTTCCCACGACGACCCTCCCCACGACGACCACAGCGCCCACGACGACCCTCCCCACGACGACCACGATCGACATCCACTCAATCCAGACCGCTGAACAGATGCAGGAGTACGTCGCCCAGGCGGCGAGCTTCAAGCAGGCCGATTCGGCTTTCCTGCTCCCCGACGACCTGGACCCCCAGGCCGGTGGCGCTCCCGGCTACACCCGCTACGTCTTCCGGGAGACCTCGGCCGGCGTGGTCCCAACCCTCGTCGAGGGTCCGATCGGGGACCAGGTCAGGTGCCAGGACCCCGACCTGCCATGTTCGTACGTCGAGTTGCGGGCGTTGCTCGAGAGCGGTGATCCGATCCCGGACGAACTCAATCTGACACCGGACGAGTTGGCGGACCTCGTCGCCGAACTGGACGAACTGAACGCGTTCATGGAGGCACACCGGGACGTGAACGACACCTGTGCCGACGGCTTCATCTCGGACAGGATCCAGACCCCGAACATGGGATCGCACTTCATCAACCTGTCCACGATGAACGACGGCTTCGACCCCGGCCAGCCACAGATCCTCCTCTACGCGCTGGCCGACGACCAGTTGCCGAGCGGTGCAATCGGCCAGTGCCGCGGAGGCATCTGGGACGGCGACCCGCTGCAACTGGTCGGCACGGCCTTCCTCCTGTCGCCCTACACGATCGGGCTCGAACACCCCGATGGCTTCAGCGGCAACCTCGACAACTGGCACACCCACTTCAACCTCTGCAGGGGGAACAGCAGGGGCAGTGACAACTTCGTCACCGAGGAGGAATGTCGGGGGGTGGGCGGCACGTTCCACGACTCCATCGGTTGGATGCTCCACGCCTGGGTCGATCCCGAACACGACAACCAACTCGGTGTGTTCTCGATGTGGAACTCCTCGATCACCCCGTTCCTCGGCGAAAAGTCGATGCGCGCGGCCGCCATGGTGCAGGGCAGCGACTTCCCCGAGAATGCGCGCCAGACACTCATCAGTGACTTCGCCTTCGAGGACGAGATCGAGGTCGACATCGGAACGAGCGTCTACTTCAACAACAGCGACTCGGTCCCCCACACCATCAGCGCCGGGACACCCGACGCGCCCGACTTGGAGTCGTTCGATTCCGGCTTACTCGATCCCGGTGACAACTGGGAGCTGGACACCTCGACGGCGGGCGCCTACACGTTCTTCTGTGCCCTCCACCCGGACATGACCGCCACCATCGTCGTCAGCTGACTCATCCCAGAATCCCCGTCAGGAAGGCGGCACGCTGGCCGCCCAGTTCCAGGTGCAGCGCCTCGGAGAGGCCTGGACGCACCTGGCGGGCGAGGTCCCGGTCGGTGACCAGCAGGCCCAGTCCCCACCCCGGAAGGCGTTCCGCGGCGACCCGTCCGAGCGTGGCGTAGAGGTTGCGCAGGTCGCCGCCGGGTGAGAGGCGCCCACCCCAGGGAGGATTGGTGACGAGGTGTCCGGGGCCTCCACCCGGCGCCTCGAGGTCGGAGACGGGCGCCTGCCGGAACTCGACCAGGTCGGCGACGCCCGCCCGCTCGGCATTCGACCGGGCGGCCTCGACCGCACCGGCGTCCCGGTCGCTTCCGACGATGGCCGGAAACTTGGCCACGGGGTCTACCGGGGCCGCCGTCGCGCTGGCCCAGGTGCCCGGCTCGAACGACGGCCACTGCTGGAACGCGAAGGGACGATCAGCGCCAGGAGCCCGACCGGCGGCGAACAGTGCCGCCTCGATGGCGACGGTCCCCGAACCACACATCGGGTCGACCAGTGGCGTGGTCGGGTCCCATCCGGCGGCGAGCAGCATCCCTGCGGCCACCGACTCCCGCAGTGGTGCCTTCGCCGTCGCCTGGCGCCAGCCCCGCATATGGAGCGGCGCTCCCGACGAGTCAACGCTGACGGTGAACCGGTCCCGGGAGACCCGGACCACGACGATCTGCTCCGGACCATCGGGTCGGCCGGCCCCCAGGGCAGCGGCGAACCGTTCCTCGATCGCACCGGTGTGGACGAGCTGCGAACCCCGGGAGGTGATCCGGTAGGAGGGTCGGGCGTCCTCCACCAGCCAGGGCGCCCAGTCGACCTCGCTGAGGCGGCGCTCCAGGTCGGCGAACGAACGGGCGGTGAAGCCGGCGACCCGCACCAGCACCCGGGTGGCGCAACGCAACGACCTGTTGGCGACGTAGAGCTGGCGGGTGGTGAGGTCGGTCGCCACGGCCCCCTTGTGGGTCCGCGTGCGCTCCACGCCCTGGCCGGTGAGTTCACCCGCCACCAGGTCCTCGAGGCCCGGCGGGCACACCACGAGCACGTCATGTCGGGTACTGCGTCCTGCGCCGCGTCGGTCTCGCACCCCTCCACGATGACACCACCCGGGTTACGGTCGCGCCATGCAGATGCTGCGCTCCCTTCTGGTCGTCGCACTACTTGCTTCTGCCTGTGGAGGTGGTGGGGACACGGGCACCCCGACGACGACCGACGCTCCCACCACGACCACTCTTTCGCCCACGACGACCACTCTCCCGCCCACCACCACCACCACGACCACGACCACGACCACGACCACGACCACTCTCCCGCCCACCACCACCACGACGACCACGACCACGACCACGACCACTCTCCCGCCCACCACCACCACCACGACCACCACCACCACCACGACCACTCTCCCGCCCACCACCACGACCTTGCCACCACGGCCGCCGACGATCGACGAGTTGCTGGCACTCGACCGGCCCCTCAACCTGGCCCACGCCGGCGGCGACCAGGACCACCCGCACTCGACCATGTACGCCTTTCGGCGGGCCGCCGAGGCCGGCGTCGACCTGCTCGAGATGGACGTGAGGATCACCACCGACGGGGTGCTCGTCGTGCACCACGACGCCGACGTGTTCGGCACCACCGGCGGCGAGGGCGTGGTCTCCGAGATGACCGTCGCCGAACTCCAGGAACTGGACAATGCCTGGTGGTGGTCGTCCACCTGCTGGCCCTGCCGGGACCTGGCCGACGACGACTACCCGTTCCGGGGAGTCCGCACCGGCGACGCCGAGCCGCCAGAGGGGTTCACCGCCAACGACTTCCGGATCGAGACGTTCCGCTCGGTCGCCGAGGCGTTCCCCACGCTCGCCCTCGACGTCGAGATCAAGAACCGAGGCGACCACGCCGAGGCCGCCATCGCCGCCCTGGTTGCCGACCTCGACGCCCTTGATCGACGCGACTCGGTGGTCGTGGTGTCGTTCTCGAGCGACGTGGTCGCCGCATTCAACGAGGCTGCCCCGGATGTCGCCACCAGCCCCGGCACCGACGAGATGATCGCCTGGATCCTCGGTGGCGAGACCCTGGGTGACCACCCCGTCGTCCAGGTTCCACCCAGGTATGACGGCGTCGAGGTCCTGATCGAGGCGTTCTTCTCCGCCGTGGCGGAGGCCGGCGTCGAGGTCTGGGTATGGCCCGACAGCACCGAACAGGAAGCGGGCGGCTTCTATGCCGAACTGCTGGACCTCGGTATCGACGGCATCATCGCCGGGCGCCCAGCCGTCCTCGAGCAGGTGCTCCAGGACGGCGGCTACGTGGACTGAGGTTCAGATTCCCAGGCGGCCTGTACGAAGTTCGTGGGCGGCGCCCTCGTCGCCGGCCACCTCGACCTCGACACGGTCGCGTCGACCGAACAGGAAGTTCACCAACTCGACCGGTTCACCGGTGAGCGTCGCCGGGCGGCCGGCCTTCCCGACGTGGATCGTGTCGCCGCCCGTGCGGGCAAGCGTGAGGTCAACGTCGACGAGTCCCCGACACATCATCCTGGCGCCCTTCCCGAGGCGCTGCCAGAGCAGGTCGTCGAGGCCGTCCAGGCCGGACCGCGGCGTCCACTCGTCGCCCGCACGTCGCACGTCCTCATGGTGCACCACGAACTCGACGAGGTTCATCTGCCCGTCGAAGGGCCGCAGGTATACCGGCGGTCCCCGACGGACCCGGTCGACCTGCTGCGTGAAGTTCCCGCGTTCTGCGAGGCGGTTCGTGACCCGGGCGGTGTGTCGTGCGGGAGCCCCCGACAGCACCAGGCCCGGCCCGGTGTCGGGGCGGCGTTCACGAACCACCAGATGGGCGGCCAGGTGGGCGGCGGTCCACCCGCCGCACAGGGTTGGGGCATCGGGGCCGACCTCGTCCATCAGGTCGCAGAGGGCGTGCCGCTCGGACTGCGCCCACTCGCGGGCGCTCATTCCGGGGGCACCGACGAGTCGGGAACCCAGTTGCCGTGGAAGCCGTCGGGCACCCGCTGCGGCAGGTGGATGCGCGCCACGGGCTCGGCGGCCAGGTCCTCACCGTCGAGCACCACCAGTTCGGCCGGCCCACCACCACGGTCGTTGACGCACACCAACACCCAGCCGACGCCCTCTTCGGTGGAACCGTCCTTGGGCACCAGCAGCGGCTCGGCGCCGAACCGTCCCTCACCGTGGTCGTGGGTGACGGTGTCGCCGGTCTCGACGTCTACCCGGTGTGTCGGACCCAACTCGAGCCCGTCGGCCGTGTAGGCGTAGCGGTGCCGACCGGCGCCCACCCGGGGATCGCAGGTCGGGAACTCGTGGTGGCCATCGGCGAGCGGCGTCTCGGCAACGGTTGCCATGCCCGGATCAACCACCCACCGGACGATGGTCGGTGAGCTGTCGCCTACCGGACCGTTGCGATCGCCGTCGAACATCCGGTCGTAGCGGCAGAGGTCGACCAGGACCGTGCCGTCGTCGGCGTCGTAGGCATTGACCGAGTGGAACACGTAGCACTGAGGCGCCACACACCAGACGATGTCATTGGCGGTTCCGTCACGCGGCAGGAGCCCGACCCGGGCCGGATGGTCGGGATTCCAGGCAAACGGGAACGGGCTGCCGCCCATGGCAGCCTCGATGTCGAGGCAGACCGGCAGGTCGTAGACGAGGACGTAGCGGGAGGTGAGCGACATGTCGTGCACCATCGGCATGCCGGTGAGCGGCACGTCGGTCACCTTCGCCACCCGGCCGTCGCGGCCGACGACCACGTGCTGCACGCGGTCGAGCTGGTCCGGGTAGGCGTAGCAGACGGCGTGCAGTTCGCCGGTCGCCGCGTCGTACCTCGGGTGGGCGGTGAAGGCGCCGGGCAGCGTGCCGTCGAAGCCGTTGTAGCCAATGGTGTCGAGTTCGTAGGTGAGGGTCATGGGCGAGGTACCGGCCTCGACCATCGCCCAGGTTCTGCCGGCGAAGCCGCCCACCGACGTGTTCGGGCCGAAGTCACGGTCACCGTAGGAGTGGCCCTGCGGCGGATCCTCGCCCAGTTCGGCGGCGATCCGGGTTCCCCGCACCCACCGGTTGCGGTACCACTCGGCCTTCCCGCCCCGCAGCCGCACGCCGTGGACCATGCCATCGCCGAGGAACCAGTGGTGGGTGGACGGATCGACGGCGCTCCGGGGGTTCGGGCCGTTACGCAGCCATCGACCCTCGAGTTCTTCGGGGATCGTGCCCGTGACCGGCAGGTCGAACGCCGTCACCTCGTCGTCGACTGGAGCCATCGACCCTTCGACATAGGGGTTCATGGCTTCAGCCTTGCACAGGTCTGTTCGCGCCTCCCGGTCGGGACTACGGTGCGCGGCGCATGGAACCCTGCCTGCCCACCACGGTCATGGGCGCCTTTCCGAAGCCCGACTACGTGCCGGTGTCCGACTGGTTCGACCTGTCCGACCGGGACTACGCCGCCCGTTGGGCGGACGAGATGGAGGCCGCCGGCGACGAGGCGGAAGCCCTCTTCGCCCGGGCGGCAGCCGAGGTGATCGCCGCTCAGGTCGACGCCGGCATCGACGTGGTCACCGACGGCGAGGTGCGGCGCGAGAACTACATCCACTACCACTGCCGGCACCTCACCGGCTTCGACTTCGAGCACCGTGCCGAGGAGACAATGCGCGGCGTGCTGCCGGTGGTCCTTCCGGTGATCGTCGGCCCTGTCGTCGCCACAGAGTCCTTCCTGCCCCACGACTGGCGGGTCGCCCAGGCGGCGACCGACCATCCCGTCAAGGTCACGATCCCCGGGCCGCTGACCATCACCGACAGCGTCGTCGACCGGCACTACGGGGATCGGGCGGCCCTCGTCGCCGACCTGGCCGTCGCCATCAATGCCGAGGTGCGTGCCCTGGTCGACGCCGGCTGCATCCACATCCAGGTCGACGAGCCGGTGTTCGCCCGCCGGGTCGACGACGCCCTCGACTTCGGCGTGGACGCCCTCGCCACGTGCTTCGCAGGCGTCCCCGACCCGGTCACCCGTACCGTGCACTGTTGCTGCGGCTACCCCCGCCACCTCGACGACGACGACTACGAGAAGGCACCGCCGTCGACCTACCTCGACATCGCCGAGGCCGTGGATGCGGCGCCGATCGACCGGTTCAGCCTCGAGGACGCCCACCGCCCCAACGACCTCGCGGACCTGCTCCCCCGGTTTCAGCAGACGACGGTGATCCTCGGATGCGTGGCAATCGCCCGCAGCCGGGTCGAGACGGTCGACGAGGTCGCCGCCCGCCTGACCGAGGCGCTGCGCCACATCGACCGGGAGCGCCTGGTGGCCGCACCCGACTGCGGCCTCGGCTACCTGGGCCGCGACCTGGCCGTCCAGAAGTTGAGTGTCCTCACCGAAGCCGCATCCCGGGTCTGACCATCAAAGCGCAGCGCCCCGAACCGCTGGTTCCTATTCCTCCACGAACGTGTGCTCGGCGTCGCCGGTGAGGACGGCCTTGACGACCTTGCCGGTGGCGTTGCGCGGCAACGGTTCGTCCCGGAACTCCACGATCGTCGGCACCTTGTAGTACGAGAGGGTCTCGGCGCAGAAGGCCGTGAGCTCATCGGCCGAGGCTTCGGATTCCGGGTGCAGGACCACGACCGCCTTCACCTCCTGGACGAGGGTCGGATGGTCGACACCGTGGACCGCCACCTCGGCGACCGCAGGATGCTCCTCGAGGCGTTGCTCGACCTCGCCCGGGAACACGTTCTCCCCGCCCCGCAGGATGAGGTCCCGCAGGCGGGTGGCCAGGTGGAGGCGTCCGCCGGCCATGCGGCCGAAGTCGCCGGTGCGTAGCCAGCGGCCCGGCAGGAACGCCGCCTCGTCCGCCGCCGGGTCGTCCCAGTAGCCGAGCATGACCAACGGGCTCCGGACGCAGATCTCGCCGTTCTCCCCGTCGGGCAGGTCGTTGCACTCCTCGTCGATGATCCTCAACTCAACCGTGGGGAGTGGACAGCCGACGCAGTCGGGTGCATCCCGGAGCATGTCGTTGGGGGCGTGGCTGACGAGGCCGCCCGATTCGGTGAGCCCGTAGCCGGAGCCGAATGTGCCGACCAGGTGGGGGAACCGTTCCTCGGTGGCCCGGATCAACTCGGGCGTGCTTGCCGAACCGCCGATCGCCACCGAGGTGAGTTGGCCGGGGTCGAGGCCCTCGATGTCCGGCTCGGCGAGCAGGCGGTAGACGTGGGTGGCGGTGCCGTTCCAGGCGGTGATGCCCTCGTCGATGGTGAGTTGTACGACCCGTGCGGGATCGAAGCGGCCCATCGGCCAGACGGTCTTGACGCCGCCCATGAGCGACATGACCGTCGAACTCTGCATCCCGGAGAGGTGGAACAGCGGGAACACCGCCAGGCGGGCGCCACCGGCCGACGGAGGGGCGTCGGACAGCATCGCATCGCGTGCGCCGATCACGAATGCCGCCAGCACGAACGAGATGAAGCTGCGGTGGCTCACCATCGCTGCCTTGGGGCGTCCGGTGGTACCGGAAGTGAACTGCAGGACGATGGGGTCGTCCTCGGCGATCGGCGTCCCGGGCAGGTCGGCATCGGGGGCGAAGGCGAGCAGGTCGGCGAAGTCGTCCTCGACCACGATCGTCGGGACCTCCGGAACGTCGCCCTCGAGGCGGGCGAGGCGACGACGGTCGACGACCAGCAGGGCCGGGCTGGTGGCCTCGAGCCCATACTCGATCTCGCTCCGGGTCCACCAGCCGTTGAAGCAGACCGCCACAGCGCCCATGGCCGCACAGGCCCAGAAGGTGAGGATGTACTCGGGGCAGTTGGCGGCGAGGATCGCCACCCGGTCTCCGTGGCCGATTCCCCGGTCGGCGAGGGCTGCGGCCACCGAGGCGACCTGTCGCTGGAGACCGCCGAACGTTAGGACCCGTCGCTCACCGTCGTCGTCGAACACGGCGTATTCCTCATCGCCCTTCTCGGCGGCCCCGATCAGGAGGTCGCGCAGCGACCGGGGCCGGTTGACGAAGACCTGCATCGGCTCACCGAGGACCTCCTCGGTGGCGAGTTCGAAATAGCCGCCGGGACCGGTGAGTGCGGCGGTCGCCTGCTCATAGGTCAGCGTGGGGTCGCTCACTCCGTCACCCCCTGGTCCAGCCACTTCCGGTCAGGCGCCCGACGACTGCAGCGCCGACCAGATGCGCTCCGGGGTGAGCGGCATGTCGAGGTGGCGGATCCCGAACGGTGCCAGTGCGTCGATCACGGCGCTCTGCACGGCCGGCGTGGAACCGATGCTGCCCGCCTCGCCGATCCCCTTGGCGCCCAGCGGATTGCGGGGCGTCGACGTCTCGGTGAACGAACGCTCGTACATGGGCACCTCCATCATCGAGATCGCCGTGTAGTCGGCGAGGTTGGAGGTCTGGGGGTTGCCGTCCTCGTCGTAGCGGAACTCCTCGAGCAGTGCCTGGGCGATGCCCTGCGCCAGGCCGCCATGGATCTGGCCGGCGGCCAGCAGCGGGTTGATGATTACGCCGGCGTCGTCCACGGCGATGATCCGCTCGACGGTCGCATGCCCCGTCTCGGTGTCGACTTCGGCGACGGCGATGTGGGTGCCGAACGGGAAGGTCGCACCTGCCTGGGCGAAGTCCGAGAGCCCGACGAGTGGTTCCCCTGCATCACCGGCGATCTCGGCCCACGATCGGGCCGCCGTCGGGGAGCCGGCCACGTGGAAGGCGCCCCGTTCGCGGTCGAGCACGATGTCGCCCGGAGCGGCCTCGAGCAGGTCGGCAGCAGCCTCACGGGCCAGTTCGATCAGCTTGTCGGCGGCGTCACCCATCGACGAGCCGGCGATCTGGACGGACCGGGACCCACCGGTGACCTGGCCCGAGGGCACCCGGTCGGTGTCACCGTGGAACACGGTGACGGCCTCGATGGGCACACCCATTCGGTCGGCGACGATCATCGCCCAGGTGGTGAGGTGCCCGGTGCCGATCGGGGTCGAGCCCGTGACGGCCAGCACGGTGCCGTCGGGCTGGAGGCAGACCTCGCCGTGCTCGCTGCCGCCGAAGCCCGTGATCTCGACGTAGGTGCACACGCCGATCCCGAGTTGTCGGACATCGCCGGCGTCGCGCCGCCGCTGCTGTTCGGCCCGGAGGCCTGTGTAGTCGGCCGTCTCGAGGGCGACATCGAGGGAACGCTCGTACTCGCCGCTGTCGTACACGGTGCCGGTGCCGTTGGTGAACGGGAAGGCGTCGGGGGAGGGAAGGTTGCGCCGCCTCACCTCGACCGGGTCCATGCCGATCTCGGCGGCGAACAGGTCGACGGCCCGCTCGATGGCGGCCGTGGCCTCGGGGCGTCCGGCGCCCCGGTAGGCACAGATGGGGGCGGTCGTGGTCACGACCGATGCGAACTCCAACTCGACCCGCCCGATGTCGTAGACGCCGCTGGCCATCTGCCGGGTGAACTCGGGGAGGAAGGCCCCGTACTTGGGGTAGGCCCCACTGTCCTGGATCAGTTCGAGCCGGTAAGCCTGGATGTCGCCGTCGCGGGTGCCGGCGATCGTCACCTTCTGGTCCTGGGCCCGACCGTGGACGTAGCTGGTGAGGTTCTCGGTGCGCGTCTCGGTCCAACGCACGGGCCGTTCCAGGAGGTGGGCCAGGTACACGACCACGACCTCCTCCTCCGAGGGGACTCCCTTGGCGCCGAATCCGCCGCCGATGTCCTTCACATAGACCCGCATGTCCTCCGGCTCGAGGCCGAGGATGTCGGCGACCGTCTGCCGGAAGTTGTGGGCTCCCTGGGAACTGGCCCAGCAGGTGAGGCGGCCGTCCACGATGCTGGCAGCGACCACGCGGGGCTCGATGGATACGGCAGCGACACGAGAGTTGGCGACGTCTTCCGTGACTACGACCTCGTAGCCGGAAAAGTCGATCGGATCCTCGACGGCGTTGCGGAATGCGACGTTGTGGCCGAGGTCCGGGAACAGCACGGTGTTGCCGGCCAGCGCGTCGGCGAGGTCCAACACCGGCGGTAGGGGTTCGATGTCGGCCCAGATCATCTCGGCGGCGTCGGCGGCCAGGTATGGAGACTCGGCGACCACGACCGCTATCGGCTCTCCGACGAACCTCACCCGGTCGCGGGCGAGGAAGGAGCGGCCCATCTCGGACGGGTAGAAGCCCATGGTCACCGGGCGGTCGTCGAGTCCGAGGTCGGCGGCGGTGTACACGGCGACGACGCCGGGCATGCTCCGGGCATCGTCGACCTCGATCGACTCGATGGTGCCGTGTGCCGTCGTGGACCGCACGAAGTGGGCGTGCAGGGCGCCTTCGAGGGGAACGTTGCCCACGTATTCGCCCTGACCACGTACGAGGGCGTCGTCCTCGCGGCGCAGGACCGGATTGCCGAGGATCGACGTGCTGGTCGTTCCGGGCTGGCCAAGTGTTTCGCTCATGGTGTCTCCGTGTTCCGGGTGTCGATGATCAGGCGTCCCGAGTCACTTGACCGGGAACCGTTCGAGCAGTTTGCGGGCGATGACGAGCTTCTGGATCTCGCTGGTCCCCTCGCCGATGATCATCAGCGGCGCGTCGCGGAAGTAGCGCTCCACGGGGAACTCGGTGGTGTAGCCGTTGCCGCCGTGGATCCGCAGCGCATCGGAGGCGATCTCGAAGGCGGCCTCGGAGGCGAACAGCTTGGCCATGCCGGCCTCCATGTCGACGCGTTCTCCAGCGTCGGCCCGGCGGGCGGCGTCGTAGGTCATGAGGCGAGCGGCCTGGAGCTTGGTGGCCATCTCGGCGAGCATGAACTGGATGGCCTGGTGCTCGAAGATCGGCCGGCCGAAGGTCTCGCGCTGCTGCGAGTAGGCCATCGCCGCCTCGAAGGCGGCCTGGGCCACCCCGACGGCCCGCGCCGCCACGTTGATGCGCCCGAGTTCCAATGCCGAGAGGGCGTAGCGGCGACCGTGGCCGATGCCGTCGTCGCCGCCGAGCACGTTGGCGTGAGGGACCCGGTGGTCGACGTATGACATCTCGACGGTCTCGAGTCCGCGGTAGCCGAGCTTGTCGATCTTGCGCGACACCGAGATCCCCTCGAACGTCTCGCCCGGGTCCTTCTCGACGAGGAAACAGGTGATGCGGTCGTCGGGCGTGCGGGCCAGCAGCATGACGAGCGAGGACCGCATGCCATTGGTGACCCACATCTTCGTCCCGTTGACCACCCACTCGTCGCCATCCCACTCGGCCCGGCAGCGCAGGGCGCCGGTGTCGCTACCGGCGTCGGGCTCCGAGAGCGAGAAGGCGGCCCGGAACGACCCGTCACACATCCGGGGAAGGAACCGCTGCCGCTGCTCGTCGGTTCCGTAGCGCCAGATCATGGTGGCACCGATCTTGTGAGTGTTGAGGATGCCGGCCAGTGACATGTACCCGCGGGAGATCTCCTCGATGAGGCGCGCGTAGGTGGTGACGTCGAGGCCCAGGCCGCCGTACTCCTCGGGGATCGTCGAGCCGAACAGCCCAAACTCACACATCTGCTCGAACATGGCCTGGGGGAACTCGTCGGCCTGTTCGAACTCGGCGACGTTGGGAATGACGTCGCGTTCGACCCAGGCTCGGACGGCGCCGACGATCTCGTCTGCCAGAACCTGATCGGTGGCCATCGCTCCTCTTCCCTGCCTCGCTGGCCGCCAACAGTACCGCCGTCGACCCGGACCGGTTCAACCGGCCACGGCTCCCCGGTCCTACCCGATGACCTCTTCGCCATAGCGCCCGAGTGCCTCGACCGCCCGCCCCAGGTCGTCGCCGGGAACCGTCACCCCGATCCAGGTCACGCCGGCCCCGGCAAGCCGGTCGAGGCCCGCCAGGTGCTCCTCGGGGTCGAAGCGGTCGTCACCCGGCGCTCCGCCCGCCGCACAGGTGAAGTGCACGTCGACCGGGTCGGACCGGCCGGCCTCCTCCAGCCGACGCCGGAGGTCGTCGAGCATCGGGCGCAGGTCATCGACGGTCTCTAGGGCTGCCGTCCTGGCGGTGGCCGCCATCGCTGCAGATGTCGGGAACGGGCTCCATCCCTGCCCGTAGCGGGCGACCCGGGCACGTGCACGGGCCGAGTTGCCCCCGATCCAGATCGGGGGATGCGGCTGCTGCACGGGTCGGGGACGGGCGGTGTTGCCCACAGCGGCGAACCGATGCCCCTCGAACGCCAGGTCGTCGGTCGTCCAGGCGGCGACCATGGCCTCGAGCGCCTCGTCGAAGCGGTCGTTGCGGTCATCGAAGTCGGCGCCCAGTGCCCGGTACTCGGCCTTCTGGTACCCGGTGCCGACACCGAGGATCAGCCGCCCGTCGGAGAGCACGTCGACCGTCGCCGCTGCCTTGGCCAGGATGAACGGATTCCGGTAGGGCAGCACGGCGATGTTGGTCATGAGCCGCAATCGGCTGGTGGCGGCAGCGCAGAAGGCGAGCGCCGAGAACGGGTCGAGGGCGTCGTGCCCGCCCGCCGCCAGCCAGCGGCTGCCCGGCATCGGGTGGTCGGTGAACCCGATGGCGTCGAAGCCGGCGGCCTCGGCGGCCTCGGCCAGCCGGGTCAGTCCCTCCCGGCCCACGAGCCGCGGGTCATGATCGCCGACTGACATCGGGTGGGTGAATGAGAAGCGCATCGTCAGGCCGTCCGGCGGCTCACGTCGCCTCCTCCAGAGCCTCCCGTACCTGCTGGTCACCCATCTCACGTCTCCCTGGTCGCCGGCTGCCTCCACTCTCCCAGTCCGGCGGGTCGGGAGGCCACACGTGCCCGACCGGCGTGGCATGCTCGACCCGTGAGCACTCCGGCACCCTGGGAGGATCCCGAGCGGCGCTTCGGAACCGCCATGGTGTGCACGATCGACGCCCTCGCCTCGAGGGCAGGCGTCAGGATCCTCGGGGCGGGTGGGAATGCCGCCGACGCGGCCATCGCCGCCAATGCCGTACTGGCCGTGACCGCCCAGCACATGTGCGGACTCGGTGGTGACCTGCTCGCCCTCGTCCACCTTGGCGACGGTCCGCCGGTGTGCCTGAACGCCTCCGGGCGCTCCGGCTCCGGCGCCGATCCCGAGCGCCTGGTCGCCGAGGGCCACCAGTCGATGCCGAAGCGGGGCGATGTGCGGGTGGTGACCCTTCCCGGTTGCGTCGACGGCTGGGCAGCGCTCCACGACCGCTTCGGTTCGATGCCGCTCGCCGAGGTCCTGTCGTCGGCGATCGCTCTCGCCGAGGGGGGCTTCGAGGCGTCGCCCCAGCTGATGTCCGTGGCCGCCGGGGTCCGGGGCCTTCACGGAGCGCAGGACTTCGAAGGGCTGGTGCGGACCGGTCAGGTGGTCCGACGACCCGGGGTGGCCCGTGTGCTGCGGGCCCTGGCGGAGGGTGGCCGCGATGCCGTGTACCTGGGCGCGTACGGCGACGAGTTGCTCGCCGTCGGTAGCGGCGAGTTCAGCGACGACGACCTGCGCCGTCCTCAGGCCGACTGGGTCGAGCCCCTCGGTTCCAGGGTGTGGGGCCACGACGTCTGGACGGTGCCACCAAATTCTCAGGGCTACCTGACGCTGGCAGCGGCCCTGATCGCCGAAGGCCTCGACCTGCCCCGGGAGGACGACCCGCTGCGCGCCCACCTCCTCGTCGAGGCGATGCGACAGGCCGGACATGACCGGCCCGGGGTGCTGCACGAGCACGCCGACGGAGCCGACCTGCTCGCCCCGGAACGGCTCGGCCCCCGACGGAACGCCATCGATCCCGACCGGCGAGCCGTGCTCGGAGATGCCTGGCACGAAGGCGACACGATGTACGAGTGCGTGGTCGACGGCGACGGCATGGCGGTGTCGCTCATCCAGTCGAACGCAGATGGCTTCGGCAGCCACGTGACCCTGCCGGACCTCGGGATCTTCCTGCACAACCGGGGCCTCGGGTTCAGCCTCGAGCCCGGCCACCCGGCCCGCTACGGGCCCGGGCGTCGACCACCACACACGCTGGCACCTGCGCTGGTCACCCGCCCGGACGGTTCACTGCGCTCGGTCCTGGGGACCATGGGCGGCGATGCGCAGCCCCAGGTGGTTCTCCAGATGCTGGTGCGGCTCCTGGTTGACGGTGCCCCTCCCGGCCATGTGGTCGGCGGTGGACGCTGGGTGTTGCGCGGCGGTGGCGGTGGCTTCGACACCTGGGTGGACCCGGACGACGTCGAGGTGCTGCTCGAGGCCCATGCGCCGGAGCCCTGGGCCCGTGGCCTCACCGCCCGCGGACACCGCGCAGGCGTCGCCCCAGGCAACTACGGCCACGCCCACTGCATCGAGGTCGTCGACGGTGGCCTGGCAGGCGCCGCCGACCCCCGTGCGCTCATCGGCGAGGCCGCCGGGGCATGATCCGGACGTGACACAGCAGCGCCGGGCCTACACGTCGATCGTCATCGAGCGGGAGATCGCTGCGCCCCGCCAGGTGGTGTGGGATGCCCTGCTCGACATGATCGCCACGGCGACCGGCGGCTCCGTGGTCGAGGGCGAGCCGCCGCCGCACGGGCTGGGGGCGGTCTTCGAGTTCGGGATGGACGGCATGTCGCTGAGCGAGGAGGTCATCTCGTTCGAACCACCGTGGCGCCGCGTGTACGAGTTGACCGGTGCCCCGGTGGCGCTCTACCAGGGCACGACGGCCATCACGGACCGGGGCGACTCCTGCCTGCTGGCCTGGTCGCTCGTGATCGAGCCACTGCCCGACGGAGCCAGCGACGCCTTCCTCGAGGTGGCCGAGGCCTTCCTCACCGGGTTCGCCGACCGGCTCCGGATCATGGTCGAATCAGGGAACTGACCGGCCCACTTCCCCCTCCCGGAGGACCCCCATGCGCATCGCCGTCAACGCCTCGGCTGAACTGCTCCACGCCGACATCGGAAGGCTCCGCGAGCATGCTGCCCGCGCCGCCGAGGACGGGTTCTCCGGCTGGTGGCTCGCCCAGACCGGCCTCGTCGACGCCCTGACCGTCTTCCCGGCGGTGGCCGACGGCGCACCCGGGCTCGAGTTCGGAACGGCCGTGGTGCCGACGTTCCCCCGCCATCCCACGATGCTGGCCGGCCAGGCGCTCACCACCCAGGCGGTTCTCGGCGACCGGGACCTGGTGCTCGGCATCGGCCTCTCGCACAAGCCGGTCATCGAGGGCGCCCTCGGCCTGTCCTTCGACCGACCCATCCGCCACCTGATCGACTACCTCGAGGTGCTCATGCCACTCCTCGACGCCGGCCGGGTCGACCATGACGGCGAGGCGTTCACGGCCCACATGGTGTCGGCCCGCCCCAGCGACCGCGTCCCGTCAGTGATGGTGGCGGCACTCGGCGAACAGGCCCTGCGCGTCACCGGCCGGCGCACCGACGGCACCATCCTCTGGATGGTCGGGCCACGCACGATCGAGGACCACATCCGGCCACGGCTCGCCGACGCCGCCGCCGAGGTCGACCGGCCCGACCCACGGATCGTGTGCAGCCTCCCCGTCTGCGTCACCGACGACGCCGACGCTGTCCGCGAAGTGGCTGCGCAGGTCTTCGCCATCTACGGCGAGTTGCCCTCGTATCGGGCCATGCTCGACCGCGAGGGGGCGGCCAGCCCGGGTGACGTGGCGATCATCGGGAACGAGGAGGAGGTCGCAGCCGGGCTCGAGGGCCTCGCACGGGCCGGCGCCACCGACTTCGTCGCCCTCGAGTTCGGCCGGACGGCCGACGAATTCGCCCAGACCCGCTCGCTCCTGTCCAGCCTCACCTGACCATCCAAGCGGGGCAATCAACCCGCCGCCGTCTGGCCGACCCAACGCACCCCGCGCTACCGTGGGCCTGTCTGACGGGCCGTCAGAAGCGTTCGACCACCGGGAGCCCGAATGCCCCAGATTCCCCGGATCATCTCCGTCGACGACCACGTCGTCGAACCCCCCGACCTGTGGACGTCCCGCATCCCCGCGCAGTACCAGGACCGCTGCCCACGCGTGGAACGCGACACCGCCATCTTCCACTTCGAGGGCGGCGTCTTCTCGTACGAGAAGGGGGTCGAGGGCGGCACCCCCTGCGACTGGTGGCTCTACGACGACCTCGTCTACCCGTTCCCCAAGCTCTCAGCGGCCGTCGGCTTCGACGAACTCGACATCACCCCCGTCACGTTCGACGAGATCCATCCCGCCGGTTGGATCCAGAAGGAACGCCTGGTCGCCATGGACGAGAACCATGTCGACGTCTCGATCTGCTTCCCGAACGTCCTCCCCCGCTTCTGCGGCCAGACCTTCTACGAGCGGGAGGACAAGGTGCTCGCCATGCTCTGCGTCCAGGCCTACAACGACTGGATGATCGACGAGTGGTGCGCCGGCGACGGCAAGGGACGCCTCGTCCCGCTCACGCTCATTCCCCTCTGGGACCCCGTGGCGGCAGCCGCCGAGGTACACCGCTGCGCCGAGAAGGGCTCGTTCGCCGTGGCGTTCTCGGAGAACCCCTTCCCGCTGGGCCTTCCCTCGATCCACGACAAGGACCGCTTCTGGGATCCGTTCCTCCGGGCCTGCGAGGAGACCGACACCGTCGTCTGCATGCACATCGGGTCGTCGTCCAAGATGCCCAGCACCTCGCCCGACGCCCCGTTCGCCGTCTCGTCGACGCTGACCTTCTCGAACGCCATGGGGTCGATGTGCGACTACATCCTCTCGGGCGTGTTCGTCCGGTTCCCGAGGCTCCGGATCGCCTACTCGGAGGGCCAGGTCGGCTGGATGCCGTACGTGATCGAGCGCATGGACAAGATCTGGGCCGAGCGGGGCGACGCCACCTTCGGCATCGACCTTCCCGAGCCGCCCAGCTCCTACATCCACGGCCATATCTGGGGCTGCATCTTCGACGACGAGATCGGCCTGCGGAACCGGGACGTGATCGGCATGGACCAGATCTGCTTCGAGGTCGACTTCCCCCACTCGGATTCGACCTATCCGTACACGCTCGACGTTGCGACGAAGATCTGCACCGCGGCAGGCCTGTCCGACGAAGAGGTCTACAAGCTCATGCGCGGCAACGCCATCAACTGCTTTGGCCTCGAACGCTTCGGCATCACGGCCTGATTCCCGAACGCTGCCCGCTGATAGCGGGCGCATTGTCGTAACGTCGTGGCCGTGAGGACGTGGCTCCCGGCGCTACTCGCCGTCGTACTGGTGGTCGCCGGCTGTGGCGGAGGCTCCGACCCAGTGCCGGCGACGACGACCTCGACGACCACGAGCGCTCCTCCCGAGACGACGAGCACCACGACCTCGAGCACGACCTCCACCTCGACGACCTCGACGACCTCGACGAGCACCACGACCACGAGCACCACGACGAGCGAGCCTCCGACGACGAGCACCACGACGTCGAGCACCACGACGAGCGAGCCTCCGACGACGAGCACCACGACGTCGAGCACCACGACGAGCGAGCCTCCGACGACGACCGGGTCCGTCCTCCCCGCCTCCTGGCAGGGTGTCACACCCACGGAACTCCATGTGGGCCTGCTCCTCGATTCGACCGACCCGATGGGCGAGGGCCTGTTCGAGGCCTTCGTCCGGGCTCGGAACGACCGGGGCGGCATCCGGGATCGTCAGGTCGTCCTGCACGTGGCCGGGTACAACCCGTACAGCGCCGGCTCGGCCGACGCGGCCTGCACCACCCTCCTCGAGGAGGCCGGCGTCTTCCTCGTCATCATGGACAGGGCCGACGAGGAAGCGGTCCGCTGCGTGAGCGAGCGCTACGGCGCCCCCGTCGTCGCCCGGTCCGGCCTCGACGCGGGCCTCGACGCCGACCTCGGCGGCCTCCTGGTCACCGTCGAAATGGACCCGAACGACGCCCGCATCCTGGGGCTCACCGCACTCGTGCGGCGCGGCGACCTCGACGACCTCCGACTCGGCACGGTCTGGACGGGGACCACTTCGGTGTTCCAGGACCGCGTCCATGAACTCGTCGAGGAGTTCACCCTCGACCTCGCCTCCGAGGCGACCTTCGAAACGCAACACGCCGACATCAACCAGCTCGACGCACCCCTCCGGGACCACTTCGGGGCCGACGGCGTCGACGTCGTGCTGGTCCTCGAGGATGCCGGCAACCACGCCATCGCCCTCGAGCGGGTCGGCTCGGTCGTCGAGCTCTTCATCACCGACCCCGAGGCCGTGGACCCCGGTTTCCCCGGCGGTGCCGGGCTCTCCACCTTCGTGGGCGGACAGGTCTCGGCACTGACGATGAACGTTCCCCGTGCCGAGGAGCTGGTCGCCGACCCGTCGGTGCAGAGGTGCGTCGACGAGTGGGTCGCCCTCGAAGAGGGCGCAGCCATCGACTCCGACACCCGACTCGACGCAATGCACGCCTGTCAGGTGTTCCGAATGGCGATGAAGCTCCTGGAGGGGGCCGGCGACGAACTCACTCCGGCGACCTTCATCGCCGTCGTCGGATCGATCGGGTCGTTCAGCCTCCCGGGGTTGGCCGAGGCGTCGCTCGGGCCCGGCAAGCACGGCGCCGGCGACCTGCTGCGGCGCTTCGCCTACGACCCCGACCTCGGCCACCTGGTGGCGATCGGTGAGCCGATCAGCGCAGCGGGCCTGCGGTAGGCGGCGACCAGGCCGGACTCGGGCTAGGGCCGGGTGAAGGCCGGGCTCCGGTTGTCCTTCGGAACCTCGTCCAGTGGCGTGGCCACCTCTTCGACCGTGGGGCCGTGTTCGGCGGCGTGAGGGGCGAGTGCCTCGGGATCGAAGCGGTACACCTCGACGGCGTTGTCGCAGAAGATGGTGCGCAGGTCGGCCTCGTCCCAGTCGCAGAACGAGCGCCGCAACGACTCACGGGAGTGAGGGAACGTGCCCTCGTTGTGCGGGTAGTCGTTGCCCCACATCACGTTGTGCACGCCCACCTCGCGGATGGCCGCGGCCTCGGACGGACTCGGGAAGCTGGCGCCGATCCAGACGTTTCGGTCGAAGTATTCGCTGGGCTTCATGGGAAGCACCAGTTCGTCGTCGAATCCGAGTTCGCCGACCCGGCCCGACGCCATCTGGGCGTGGTAGCCGTCCATGCGGCTCAACTCGTCGAGCACCCAGGCCACGCCCTGCTCGGTCATGACGAAGCGCAACTCGGGGAACCGTTCGAAGACGCCCGACATGATCAGGTGCGACAGGTTGCGGTGGGCGAAGAACGGCACCTCCATGAGGTACGCGAGGGTCGCCGTCGGGGCCTTCCCGTAGTCGGGGCCGCCGGAACCACCGTGCTGGGTGATGGTCAGGTCGAGGTCGCGCACCGCTGCCCAGAGGCGGTCGTAGAAGGGGTCCCAGAAGCCGGGGATGCCCATGTCGGGCGGGATGGCCGGGAGCATGAAACTCCGGAAGCCGTTCTCGGCCGTCCACTCGAGGTCGGCGATGGTGTCGTCGAGGTCGTTGAGGAACACCTGGGGCAGGCCGCAACGGCGTTCGGGGTACCCGGCGCACCAGTCGAGGAGCCAACGGTTGTGGGTGCGGATCCCGACGAGGCGTCGCTCGTACTCGGCGCGGTCGGTGGCAGGGTAGGTGATGAGGGTTCCGGTCGGGAAGAACGGTGGGACGGTGTTCGGGAAGGTGATCTCGGCGACGACTCCGTCGGCATTCAGGTCGCCGATGCGCCGCTCGTCGTCCCAGTTGCGGGACCGGCCGTCGTCCTGGAGGTCGCGGAACGGGTTGGAGTAGGCGCCCCGCCATTCCTTGAAGGCGTCCTTCCACCTGTCCTCGAGGTACTCCTCGTACATGGCCATGTTGCCGCCGGCGTGGCAGTCCGACGAGATGATCGTGTACGGGGCGGGGGTCTCGGTGGTCACTGCTCCGACTCCCGGGTGGTCGACTCGGAGGTGGTGGCCCTCCGGACTGGACTTCCTATCTAATGATCATAGGCATATCCCTACTATGCTTGCAACATGGCAAGGAAGCTGGGGGTCACCCGCCGGGACGTGGTCACCGCCGGATTGGCGGTCGCGGATGCCGACGGGGCCGCCGCCGTCAGCCTGG
>Ga0114993_10000148_pt1 | contig 75954 bp, 79 predicted proteins | sample ArcticOcean_MG_C_FD_87042 | JGI IMG/M metagenome (GOLD analysis project Ga0114993, IMG submission 87042) | Marine microbial communities from western Arctic Ocean - ArcticOcean_MG_CB2_150 | ecosystem: Environmental > Aquatic > Marine > Oceanic | place: Arctic Ocean: Canada Basin | collected... | reverse complement strand
TATCTTGAAAATTCTGGCATCTGGAATCGTGATCTTGAACAAGAAATCCAACAAAAAACCGAAAGACAAATTACTGAAGCAATTACTCATGCCGAATCTTCTCCTATGCCTAGTTTGGACACCCTGATTACTGACGTCTATTCAGAAATTCCTGATTCTCTAAAATCTGATTTTCAAGATTTTAAAGATTCTAAACTTTAGATTATCTATCTATTACTCGATTTTTTATTATTAATCCTATGACGATTAAAGTAATTACTATTCCTAATATGAATGAAGAATCTTCTAATATCGACTTGTTTGCTACTAATATTCTGAATTGCGTATCAATTGCTGCTACATTTGATTCCTTTAATATCGTTATTTTTACATCATATACGCCATCATTTTCAAAATTATATTTAATTGCAAAATCCCCTTTTATGATTTCACTTCCTTCTACATCGATTGTATCTAATATTCTTCCATTATTATCATAGAAAATAATTGTTGCCTGTATATCTTTTAATCCCTTTTCAGTAACTGCATCTTGTACACTAAAACTTAGATAGAAATCTTCACCTTCTACAACAAAAGCAGGATCCGTTAGAAACTGAAAAATTACTTGATTTACTTCTATTTGCGAACCCCCTAATATATGCGCATCACTATGCGGGATGATTAATAACAAAAGTAACAGTAAGAATATTTTCAATATGCGCTATAATACCTTCGAGAGTTTAAATGTAATGTAATTCATCAACAATCGATGAATGCTGGTTTCATCATAGCTGGGGAATAATATTTCATGGAAACTGAAGTAGTTTTCTTTTCAATAGGAATAATTACAATAATTGGTTATATTGCATCTAATATCTTTGATAGAACCGGTATTCCAGATACACCGTTTTTAATTATCTTAGGTTCTATTGCGGCAGTATTCACTGTTAGTACAGCAGGTTTAGATTTTATTGCACCATATCTTTCTGCATTAGCGATTGCTGTAATTCTCTTCAATGGAGGTATGTATCTGAAAATTCGACAAGTTATTGAAGAAACTCCACGTGGGTTCTTTGTTACATCTACAAGTGTAATTATTACAATATCTGTTCTCACTGTTGTCGGATATCTACTTAACTTCTTCGTATTTGACCAGTCTTGGGGAACTATCCCGGCCGGAGAGATGTTTGGACAAGAAGCCTTACTTGCTTCATTATTCTTTGGAGCTGCACTATGCGGAACTAGTTCTGCAGTAATTATTCCATTGGTTAATAAATTAAATCTAAATAAAAAAGCAGAAACATTTCTTACAATTGAATCTGCGTTTACTGATGTATTTGTTGTAGTACTCAGCGTTACAATTCTAAGTATTTTATCTGGAATTTCTAACCCTGAAAGTTCTGGTGCCGCCTCTTCTATTCTTCTTCAAGGAATAGCAGGTAAATTCTCAATCGGAATTGTTTTTGGCATGCTTGGAGGTCTTATTTGGCTAAAAATTCTACAAAGCTTTCCTACCAGAGTAGGAAGAATCTCATCTCAACAAGATGTAGTACATGATGATATTCTTACTTTAACAACCTGTTTGATGCTCTATGGATTCTCTGAAATGAGCGGTGGTAATGGCGCACTTGCAGCATTATGTTTCGGTTTAGTTCTTGGAAATGGCAAAGAATTTGGTTTCATTCCATCATTCCGCGATAATCCTGTCGATGCTGGCTCTCTTATGAGGAAATTCCAAGGACAGATTTCTTTTCTTTTAACAACATTCTTTTTCGTGTATTTGGGCATGATCTTTGTACCAGTAATGAAAATCATATTGTTAGGAGTTTTTATTACTGGATTATTAGTTGTAGCTCGTAATCTATCATTTCGTATTACACTCAAAAATGATAAATCTATGATGAATGATTTGCCTTTATTGTCATCTCTGCTGCCTCGTGGCCTAGCTGCCGCAGCAGTATCTCAACTCCCTTCAACTCTTGGATATGATTGGCCATATATGCAACAATTGGTTATTTCTGTTATAATATTCTCAGTCGTAGCTGCTGCTATAGGTAGTTATGTGTATGGTCGTTCTGAAGAAGTCTAGACTCAACCAATTAATTCTAAATCATAGAACTATTTCATTCTGTTAATGACGTCATTAAGGATTCTGCAAATTCTTTGTTTCGAATCCATATTGCAATTGTACGTTCTGGATTACCTGACACATCTGGCACTCCTATTATTACATCCCCTTGATCAGTTGCCATTAAATCCAGTAAAATATAAGCACGTTTTTTTAATTCTACATTTGTATTTTTTAATTTATTCTGATCAGTTTTTGATATCTTATACGAATTTGGAGTAAAAATTGTTATCTTCTTATTATTTACATTTGTATTGATTAGAAAACTCAAAAATAATTCTTTAACTTCAAATGCTTTCTTCACACTGATTATTATCTCCTTTGAATCCTTCATAATCTCCAAAAATTTATTCCCAATATTATGAATGCCAATTAAAGTCTCAGATTCAATCCCCACATTTGTTGAAACTGGCTTTCTTTTTAATTCTGATAATATGTCTTTTTTCACTTCTTTTTGAGTTTTTACAATATTGTCAAATTCATAGCTTGTATGTATTATTCGTCCTTCTAGAGCAATTTCAGGCTCAACCGGCGAATATCCCTTATTTAATTTTTTTACAAATCCCTTGTCTTCGAGACTTCTTAATGTGTCATAAATTCTAGGTAATGGTACTTTTGAACCTCTTGAAATTGTTTTAACATTGTTATTTCCATCTAGTAGACTTAGATATGTTTTAGCTTCATACAAGCTTAATTTAAACGAATTCTTCAATTCTTTTAAAATATTTTCTTTATTCAATCAAAACACGTTTGTTTTTGATATATTTCAGGTTAGCTGTGGAAGACTCAACTGAAACTCACTCTAATGGAAAGTTATTTTGACTTAATATGAATAAAACAACTGCTACTAGATAATTATATGTCACTTGCCCGGCCACGATTGATTGAACCAGTATCTAAGATTGTTACTGAAAATTCCTGGTCTTTTGACAATCTTACACAAAAAGATACTAACTATCTTACTCATTGTTATCATCGATATCCTGCAAAATTCATTCCACAATTGGCCCGTAGATTAATTCTAGAAAATTCTCAAGAACGAGATATAATTTGTGATCCTTTTTATGGTTCAGGTTCTACAATCTTAGAATCTATTCTTCACAATAGAGTGGCTCTTGGTACTGATATTAATCCAATTGCGCATATGATTACTTTAGCTAAGACAACTCCTCTTGACCCATCTAAAATTTCTAATGCTATCTCATTTCTACATCATGAACTCAAACATTCTAATACGACCGCCGATTATGACATTCCACAGGAACTATCAAAATGGTTTGACGATGATACTTATTATATTCTTAATCATCTTCTATCCAAAATTAAACAAATCAAACCAAAAAATTTACAATTATTTTTTTTATGTGCATTTTCTCACATATTGAAAACCTCTAGCTACTGGAATAATGGTTCTGTAAAGCCTCATAAAGATAAAACAAAATTTCTTAATCGAGTAAACGATCCAATAACTCGTTATTTTAATCAATTAAAAAAAATGGAAATTCGTAACGAACAATTAATAAATACTCTCTCTCCAAAAATTCTTAACAATCTTGATTATTATAGGCGTGTATATGTGGGTGATTTGCAAGATTTACCAAAAGACGAAGAATGTTCTTTGATAGTTACTTCTCCACCATATGTAATTAGCTATGAATATCGAGACATTCATTCACTTAGTCTGTCATTTCTACAAGATTTTTTCAAAGATATCCCATCAAAACAGAATTTTATTGGCTCTTCCCATCGTAAGACTAATGACAATAACCTCTATAGCTATACTGGAGGTGTGATTGCAGATTCTTTACACAATCATAGTAAAGCATTATCGAAGACTGTCTATTCTTATTTTATCGACATGCAGAATTTCTTCCATAAATCATACGATTTATTAAAAACTAATGGTAAAATGGCTGTAGTTATAGGCAACACTACTCTTCGAGGCGTTGATATATCAAATACACAAGTTTTTGATGAAATATTAGCTACTGTTGGATTTACTGAACAGAAAATTATAAAACGAAAAATTCCATTTAAATGTCTTCCTACAACTAGAGATCCTAAGACTGGCCGATTTGTATCGTCTGACGCTAGTCATACTAAATCCTATTCACACGAATACATTATGATTTACTCTAAAACCTAATTCATATAGAAAATTTAATTAATTATTTAAATTCTTTGTTATATTCAATTTGATATATTTATGATACTACAAAAAAAGAACCAATTGGTAACCCGTAAAGACGGAGATCTCGCCAAATTAATTGAATGTGATAATGCTTTTGAAAAAATAGATCTTAATTTCTTTATAACTCTACTTCAACAAGACGAAAGTATATCTGTTCGAACACGTTGTGTTTGTATACTGGCAGATATTGGCGATAATTCTGTTGTTCCTGTATTGTCTGAAATTCTAAAAAATGACGAAACTCCTCTTGTCAGACATGAAGCTGCATTTACTCTTGGACAATTGGGTCTCCCACAATGTATTACTCATCTAATTGAAGCCACGCTTACTGATACTGACCCTGTAGTTAGACATGAATCTGCCATTGCTTTGGGTTCTATTGGAGATGAAGTAGCCCGTGACGCTCTTGTTCGTGCAACATCTGACGAAGACCAACTTGTATCTCATTCTGCTCACTCTTCTTTATTAAATCTCGACCTTCTTAAAATCAATTTAAATAAAAATTCCTCAAAATGAATTAATACAATACAAAGAAATAATAATCGTTACAATAAGTTATGAAAATTAGGAAATTCTTGAAAAATTTTGTTCCATATAGTTGGGAACCATCTACTGATGATATTGCTAATTCTATAGGAAAAAATCCTAATGAGATAACTCGTTTTGATACTAATGTTTCACATAAAACTCCTATTGAATGGCTCGAAGAACTTAGTAAAGAATTCAATCATCTAGAGATTAACCGATATCCTGATTCTTCATATATTTCTGTCCGTAAGTTACTTGCAGATTATTGTTCATGCAACGTCGATAACTTAATATTAACTAATGGTGCGGACGAAGGATTATTTATGATTGGTTCAATGTTTATTGAACCTTCTAGTGATGTAATTCTTTCTACTCCTACTTATTCCTATTACGAGAAAATGATTCAAATTATGGGAGGTAATTTCAAGGAAATAACAAGAAATTCTGATTTTTCTGACGACTTCACAAAAATTTCTAACAGTATAGACGACAACACTAGTTTGATTATTCTCTGCAGTCCAAATAACCCTACTGGTAATCTTGTAGACAAAAACTCACTTGAAAAACTCTTGTCTAGTTCCGACGTTCCTGTGGTTGTCGACGAAGCATATTTTGAGTTTACTGGAGAAACTGTAGCGGATTTAGTAAATCGCTATGACAATTTAATTGTAGTCAGGACATTTTCTAAAGCCTTTGGTTTAGCTGGATTGAGAGTTGGTTATCTGCTTTCATCAATATCTACTACCTCTTTATTGAATAAGGTCAGACCGCCTAACAGTGTTGGCGAACTCTCTGTTAACTTGTCCAGAATTGCTTTAAATAATATTGATTGGATTGAGAACAATGTCAAAGAGGTTCTCTCTGAAAAAAAATCCTTCATTGAACAAGTTTCTAAAATAAAGAACGTTGAAATTATTCCAAGTACCTCAAACTTTATGCTATTAAAATTTACAAATTCTGGTGGCGCAGATATCTATGAAAAATTACTCCATAAAGGCATTGTCGTACGTGACGTAAGCGGCGCACTTGGCCTAGAAAATTATATAAGAATTAACATTGGTTTACATGACGAAAATAATAAACTGATTCAAGCTATTGAAGAAGTATCTGTTTAAGTGATTACTATGGTTCTTTTACTCTCGCATAAAGACGTTGATTCCTTACTTACAATGGAATCTAATATTAAAACCATGGAAGAAAGTTTCATTGAATTATCTAAAAATAATGTAAAAATGACCGACCGTGGAGTTGTTATTGTAGAAGATAAAAATGGTTGGTATGGAGTTATGACCGCTCATATGAGTGGAATGAAAGCATTGGGTACTAAAATTGTAACAGTATTTCCAGAAAATATCAAACTCAACAAACCTACAACTCAAGGTACAGTATCTCTCACCGACACTGATACTGGAGAACTGATCTGTATAATGGACGGTTCACTTATTACTGGAATGAGAACTGGGGCCGTTACCGGCGTTGCTACTAAATATTTATCTAAACAAAATTCTGAATCTGTTGGAATATTTGGTTCAGGATATCAATCTCGATTTCAATTAATGGCTATATGTTCTGTTCGTAATATATCTCGTATAGTCATGACTAGTCCTTCTGCAGATAAGAAAACCGAATTCATTAAATCTCTTGAAACTGAACTTGAAGTTCCTATTGTTGTAGAACATGATATTGAGAAAGTTCTTGATAATGATATATTAGTTACTGCAACAAGTTCTCCTTCGCCATTATTTGATGGCAATCTAGTTAATGCTGGAACTCATATCAATTGTATTGGAGCTCACACTAAGGAAAGCTCTGAAGTGGATAATACTACCATTAATCGCAGTAAGGTCATTGTTGACGAAATAAATACTGCGGTTCATGAAGCTGGAGGAATCTCTGAAACTAATGTATTTGCTGAACTTGCCGATATTATTCTTGGAAATAAATTTGCCAGAACTAGCGAAGATGATATTACGATGTTTAAATCAATGGGGTTATCCCTTGAGGATATCTCTACTGCTAATCTGATATATCAAGAAGCACTAGAAAAAGGAATTGGCCGTAATTTTGATTTCTCTTAATCATTTTTTAATTAAATAGATTTTTCTACTTTCTAAATCACTATCTTCTCTAAATTTTAATATCATATTCCTTGTGTAAGGTTCTAAATAATCTTCTTTTATGTCTTCTATCTTGAACCAATTATATTCTTGTAATTCTCTTTCATCTAATTGCACTTTTATGTTCTTAGCCTGACAAATATAATCAAAGAAGATAAAATGTTTCTTCTTGAAAAATTCTTTTGGACGTACACATTCTTGAACCATGAATAATCTCTTAGGCACTACGTCTAACCCTGTTTCTTCTTTAACTTCTCTAATTATGGCCTCCTCAAATGATTCACCAATTTCTACATGTCCGCCAGGAACTGAATACTTGCCATTTGTCCATTTATGAGATTTTACTAATAAAATCTTATTCTCACTATTAATTATTAAAGCTCCTACTGTTGGTTCTGGATAAACTTGTTTCATTAATCCCCTTATATTGAATAATTATATAAATCTCCGTTGAATAACTTATAGAAAAGTTCAAATTCTTATCTCTTAACTATTAGTTTAATGGATGAATTATCCAATAAAGTTGTTATTGTTACTGGCTCTACAAAGGGAATTGGTAAATCTATAGCAGAAGTGTTTTCACAAAAGGGAGCCAATGTAGTCGTTACTTCGAGAAATCTTTCATTGGCAAAAGAGATTGTTAAAAACCTAAATTCTTACGATACAGATCCAATTGCAATAAAAACAGACGTTACTATTGACGATGATATATCCAATCTTATACAAACTACTAAAGATCATTATGGGAAAATTGATATTTTAATTAATAATGCAGGTTATCCGCTTACTTCCGAATATTGGGATTCCTCTTTTACCGATATCGGTCTTGAAGGCTATAAAAATGTCATTGACACGGATTTATTGGGCAGTATTCGATGTTGTAAGGCTGTTATTCCAATAATGAAAAAAGCTAATTCAGGTAATATCATTAATATATCCTCTACTCCTGCAATTGCAGGTCATGATAAAGGCGCACCTTATACTGTTGCTAAAGCTGGACTTTTAGGACTCACTAAACATCTTGCACTGGAATATGGAAAATATAATATTCGTACTAATTGCTTGGCTCTTGGCAATATTAAAAGTTCTGCTACCTTTGATCATTTCGACAGTAAAACTCAACAAAAACTCGCTAATGAAACTTCATTAAAACGATGGGGTGACACCACTGACGTTGCTAATACTTGTTCTCTTATTGTTTCTGACAATTTTAGTTTTGTTAATGGTCAAACAATAGTTATTGATGGCGGTAATGTATTACTCTAAAATACGGTTAAGTCATCTTCATTAATTTCATTATCATTCCTTGTGCTGATATTGAACTAATTAAATACCAAAAGAATGTTGGAACTCCATGCTCAAAAACTCTTCCAGATTCTAAGGTAACCTTCTCTGTTTCAAACATTATTAGATTCATTGAAATTGGAGATGAGGCTGCTGTAATGTTGTACCAATCTTGTCCAATTATTTCTGGTAATACAAATGTCCATATTAGTAGAAGTGGAACGATAAATATGAATGTAGGTTTTAAACTGTCTCGGGCTAATTTTGCTTGCATCTGTTTCATTTGAGCTTGTTTCTTTTTTAATTTTGCCTCAAGCGGTTTGTCTCTTTTCATCATTGCACCTCTTAATTGTTTATTGTATTCTGATACCTCTTTCTGTTGTTTTTTTGTTTGTTCGACATCAGTAAACTGCCTTCTAGTTAATACTGAACCTAACGAAACCGCTATGGACAATCCAATTATAAAAAAGGTTATTTCAGGTATGGTGTTTATCAATGAAATCTCTGATTGCTCTAAATTAAAAAACCTTTTCTTTTATCATGTATAATTCAAATTATGGCTGTTGGTGGTATGGAATGGGTATGGATTGCCCTAGTTGTGGGGATTTTCCTTGTTGGAACTGATAAACTTCCTGAATTGGCAAGAAATCTAGGTAAAGTTATGGCCGAATTCCAAAAAAGTAAGTCTGATTTTGAACGTGAAGTGAAATCTTATTCTGAATTTGAAACTACTACTCCTTCAAAAAGCATCTCTAAATACGAATTACAAAAATCCGCATCTGCTTTGGGTATAGATGCTACTACTAAAGATGATGAGCAACTACGAGCAGCTATTAAACGTAAACTTGACTCATAATAATTCCGATTTATTGATAAATATATGCGCTTTTCATTATAAGTTGGGATGAACAATGACGACAAAGCCCTCTGATTTGATGACGAGGATCTTGAGTATGTGAGTTTGTCCCTTAATCTTCTACTGTTCTTTTTGAACTTACATTTCTAGAAGCTATATATCCTATAAAATAAAGTAGCATCATTGGTATTGTTATCAACCACATTGTTATTCCACTTGCATCAGGAGTTATTATAGCTCCTATTGCAACAAGTAACACTAATGTATATCTCCAATTGTCTTTCCAAAATGTATTACTGATTAATCCGAATCTTGTAGATAACCACATGCCTATAGGCAATTGAAATGCTATGCCAAATGCTAACATGAAGAATGTTATGAACGCAACAAATTCATTTATCGTTATGTATGTTTCCGCCTGTAACGACACTCCGTATTTGTATAAAAATTCCATCGTCATTGGCACCATTATGAATAGTGCAAATACAGCTCCTATGAAAAATAATAAAGATGCCGGTATCAGCAGATTTCTCAGTAACTTGATTTCATTCTTATGCAGTCCTGGTTTTATAAATCCTGTTAACTCCCACAATATCAAAGGTATTGATATGATCACTCCGCACATCAAAGAAATGTATATTTGTGCTGACAATGCCTGTCCTGGAGTAGTCAAAATCACTCTCACATACTCTGGCAGTACTATATCTTGTAATGCTATAATTATTTGTGAGGCTATATTGTTATAAATATCTGGATATGGTATCCGAATATTCCTTCCATCTATCGATATATTTCTAGTCGAAAACATAAAAAGTGCAAAAGTACAAACTAATATTGATATCATAATCCTTATGAAACGATTTCTTAATTCTCCTACATGTTCAATAATTGGCTTAGCTTGTTTGTTAATCACTATAAGAAACTAATACACTAGGTATCTTAAATTATTATAACAAATAGACTTAATAATTAGATTAAGAATTTTCTTTAACATGGCTCAAGTCTGGCATGATGACGATATTGATATATCTCAATTAAAAAATGAGACTATTTCTGTTATTGGTTATGGAATTCAAGGCTCTGCACAAGCTTCCAATTTAAAAGACTCTGGGCTTGATGTAATTGTTGGTTTACGAAAAGGCGGATCTAGTTGGCAGAAAGCATTAGATGACGGACATAAAGTCATGGAAGTATCTGAAGCCGCAGAACAATCTGATATAATTCATATTTTAGTTCCTGATATGGAACAACCTAAACTTTATGAAGAACAAATTGCGTCCCATCTTAAAGAAGGTAATGCATTGGGTTTTTCTCATGGCCTAGTAATTAATTACCAGTGGGTAAAACCTCCTGAATGGGTTGACGTCTTAATGGTTGCCCCTAAAGCTCCTGGACGACGTGTACGAGAATTATATCTAGATAATTTTGGAACTCCCGCATTAGTAGCTGTTCAACAAGATTTCACTAATAATGCATTAAATCGAGCATTATCTATTGCTAAAGGTCTTGGATGTGCAAGAGCAGGTCTTCTCCAGACAACTTTCAAAGAAGAAGTTGAAACTGATTTATTTGGCGAACAAGCAGATTTATGTGGCGGAGCTGCTTCTTTAATTCAAAATTCTTTTGAGACATTAGTAAATCGCGGTTATCAGCCTGAAATAGCATATTTTGAATGTCTTCATGAACTAAAACTTATTGTTGATTTGGTTCAACAATACGGTATTAAAGGCATGTATCAGAGAGTCAGTGAAACTGCTCGATACGGAGGTTTAACACGAGGCACTCGTGTTATTAATCAATCTTCTCGTGATGAAATGGAAAAAATTCTTGATGAAATACAATCCGGAGAATTTGCCGAAGAATGGAGAAATATCTATAATAAAGAAGGAAAACAGTCATTTGATAAATATCTTGATAAAATCGCATCCCATCAAATAGAATCTACTGGTAAAAAGCTGAGAGATATGATGTGGCCTAATGAAACTAACGAATAAGTGTTTCATTTATAGAAAGGTTAAAATTAAAGATTAAAATTTCCTAGTTAGGAGTGAAAGAAAATATCCAAACAAAATTCTTTTGATTTTGAAAAATGGCTTCAATCTTTATTGGAGCTTATATTCTGGACTATAATGATTCTTCCGCTTTTTGTGTTTCCTATATTCTTTTTAATACTTCCACCAATCTTTGATGCAGCTAGTATTAGACTTGGGCAAGTAAATTCTGTTCAAGCAATTAATGTATTCTTTACTGCTTTAATTGATCCAATTAAGGGTATGCAGTATGGCGAAGTAATTGCAAAAGAAACTGCTATTCCATTAGGACTACCATTTATTCTAATGAACGGGCTTCTTATTGGTATATTTCTATGGGAAAATGAAACTGGCAAAATAACTATATCGAAATATCCTTTGTTTCAACAATTTAAAGAAGTTACAACTGGCACACAAGACCAAGTTGGTATAATATCATTGATTCCTGTTGTTCGACATTTAAAAATTGCTCGATTTGTTAATCCCTTTATTTCTCCAATTGAAAAGCTTCATTCTAAAATTTTTCACGAAGAAAATTCAGATGAATCTCCTAAATAGATATTATTTTAAGTTCATTCTCTTGTAATATTTCTAGTACTCTTTTTCTTTCTTTCCCTATTCCCTTTTTATCTATAATTGCATAATTAATTTCTTGTTCACATTTCTCTATCATTTGCTCTAGTATTTCCTGATTAAAATATTCCATATAATGTCTTGATATATATCCTGCAATTGCATACTCTGTATTGATTAATAATTCTGTAAATTTCTTTGAGTAGTGCGGTCCACCCAACCCTATTCCTACCTTTTTTACATCAATTTGATTCTCTATTGAGTTAATTACCGATTTTATCACAATCTCTGCTGCATTTTCATCTTGCCATTGTTTAATCTCTGAACCAATTTCTATGAATATGCATGGTTTTGAAATACTAGTAGGACCATGATGCGTTGCTTCTAGACTTATCTCATAGTTCAACAAACTATTCTTCTGTTTGTATAAATTTATCATATAGTTTTTCATTAATTCTGGACATGTAGAAGCTATTTGCATTTTCTCTCCTCCATATGGCGCTTCATTAGAAGGATTTCCTAAAAAATGAGATGTTAGTGTTGGTTTCTTACTTTGACTTACATGCCTTGATAAAAATACAAATCTGTCTGAATCTTCAATATCTTCTATATTATTACAATAAATCATTTCTTCATCTAACACTATCATTGTCATATTTTCGCTCTGTAATTTGCTATATCCGCTATTTTCTTCAATATTGTCAAAATTCTGCCTCTTTTTCAATCTTTTTAACATTGTCATACTTGCTGGATCTTTTCTTGATAATACTAAGGTTGATTTCCTGAACGTGTTATTCATCTTTTTCTACTTATAACAAAAAGTTTATCAAATATAATCTATCATTCAAAAAAGAATAAATTGTCTGGTATTGTTGCTTTCGTACATTCATGCATACATACGCTCAAATTAGCAAAGCGTTCTGATAGGACTGAGTTTTTACTATATCTAAAACTCACAATCATTGGAATGAGCATTGTTGGGTCTATTGGATATGTAATCCAATTAGTTGGTTCATTATTCAGATTAACTGGGTAAGGTAATGTAATATGAGTACCTCAACACAAAGTAGATTTTTTGCAGTAAAAACAACTGGCGGTCAAGAAAAGAACGTCGCTAAATTTGTTGGCAATCGTTTAGAACGCGACGAAACCGAAAATTCTGTAATTTCTTCCGCTATTCGTTCTATTGTTGTTATCGATACACTCAAGGGCTATGTTTTCTTTGAAGCTCCTAACGCTCAAGTGGTATCCGATGCAATTTCCGGATTTAAACATGTGAAAAATATGATTCCTGGTATTGTTCCTTATGAAGACCTTGAAAAATTCCTTGTTACTAAGTCAATAGTTTCCGAAATATCTATTAATGACATTGTTGAAATAACTAATGGGCCATTTAAAAATATGAAAGCTAAAATAACACGTGTTGAAGTTGGGCGTTCGGAAGTAACTATTTTGTTGCTTGACGCTCCATACCAGTTACCTGTTACTGTTGATGTTAACGGCATTCGTATTGTTGAAAAATCAAAGGGTACTGATTAACTTGGGCGATGAAAAAATTATTCCTTTATTAGTTGCTGGTGGTAAAGCAAATGCTGGTCCTCCATTAGGACCTGCTCTCGCACCAATGGGTCTTAACGTTATGGCAATTGTGAATGATATCAATGAAAAGACTAAAGAATATTCTGGTATGCGAGTTCCTGTAAAAGTTATTGTGCAAGTTGCAAGTAAGACATTTGAAGTTGAAGTAGGTATTCCTACATCTTCTGCATTATTGGCAAAGGCATTGGGTGTTGAAAAGGGATCTGGCACACCAAACACTGAAAAAGTTGGAAATCTCAACCTTGAACAATTAGTAAAGATTGCTAATACTAAAATTGACCAATCTTATGCTACTACTATTAAAAGCGCTGTAAAAGAATTAGTTGGTTCTTGCGTCAGTATGGGTATTACTGTGGAAAATAAGGAACCAAAAGACATTATTTCTGAAATTAACGACGGAAAATGGGATAAATCATTTAATTGATAATTATAAAAAATTTATAAAATGGAATAGTTCTGAGAACATTAAGGTGTAAAAAAAATGGTTAAATCACAAACAATACTTGAAACAGTAAAACAGGCACGTTCTGCCTCAACTAAACGACAGTTTAAACAATCTTTTGAATTAGTGATAAATCTTAAAGATATAGATGTAAAAAAGAATCAAATTAATCTAAACGAGACTGTTTTTCTTCCTAACCCTCCCCAAAATAAATCAAAAGTCTGTGTAATTGCATCAGGAGATCTTAATCTACGTGCAAAAACTGATGCTGATCACGTTCTTGAAACTGGTAAAATAGATGAAATGTCCGGCGACAAACGTTCAGCTCGTAAAATTGCGTATTCTTATGATTTCTTTCTGGCCGAAACTACGGCAATGCCTAAAGTTGGTAAAGTACTGGGTAAGTTTCTTGGTCCAAAAGGAAGAATGCCTCTACCTATTACTATTGACACTCCAATTGAAAATATGATTAATAAATACAAAACTGCCATTCGAATACGTGGAAGAACTCTTTCCTTATCTACGAAATTAGGCGATGAGGATATGACTGATGAGCAAATTGTCGAAAATGCAATGCTAATAATTAACACAATCACATCAAAACTTCCAAATAGTGAAAAGAATCTCAAAGGTTTCGTTATAAAACTCTCTATGTCTCCACCTATCGCTCTTTCCGCTCAGGAGGCTATTTAATGTCTGTCACAGAAACAAAGTCGAAATACCCTCAATGGAAAACTGATAGTATTAACGAAATATCTGAATTAGTCAAGTCTAGTAATACCACTGCTTTCTGTAAGATCCATAAAGTACGTGCTGCACAATTAATGCAACTACGAAAGAATTTTAAAAATGATATTACTATACGAGTTGTAAAAAATACCCTTTCAAAACGCGGTATTGCTGATTCTAAAGTAGATAATTCAGAAAAACTTGTAGATGCTGTTTCTGAACAAAAAGCATTCATATTTACTGATATGGATCCATTTAAATTATTTCTGTTGCTCGAAAAAGGTAAAGTTGATCTTTCTGCCCGTGCTGGGGATATAGCATCAGTAGAAATTACCGTTCCATCAGGTAATACTGGTATGCAACCTGGTCCAGATCTTAGTGCATTTAAAGAATTTAATATTCCTACTCGTATTGATGCAGGTAGTATATTTGTAAGTCAAGATACTGTTGTTGCAAAAGAAGGAGATTCAATTAAGTCTTCTCTTGCAGCATTATTGACAAAACTTAACATTAAACCGATTAAAGCTGGAGTTGCAATTGATTTGGCATATATGGATGGTTTAATCTATCCAGCTAAAGATGTAGCTATTGACTTGGACGAATATCGTTCTCATTTAATCCAATCATTTAATAACGCTCTCAACTTAGCACTCAACGAAGAATATCTTACTAAAGAAACTGTTCCATTATTACTTGCAAAAGCATTTACTAATTCTAAGAATGTCTCTATTGAATCAGATTATATGACAAAGGAAACTGTTTCGCATATTCTTTCCAAAAAACATTTAGAAGCAGAAGCATTAAGTAAATTAGTCAATTAAGAATTCAGATTAAGAAGTTTAATTAAGAATTCAGATTAAGAATTCAGATTAAGAATTCAGATTAAGAATTCAGATTAAGAATTCAGATTAAGAATTCAGATTAAGAAGTTTAATTAAGAATTTTAGTTTAACCGAATAAACTGGCTAAGCCTTCCATGGCTTCTTCTTCTTTCTTCTCATTCTTTTCTTCAGCTGGTTTGTCTTCTGCTTTTGCCTCAACAGATGATTCTGCTGGTGCTGCAGGAGCTGCCATTGCAGTAGCTGCATTCTTTAAAGCATCTTCAATATTTACTTCACTTAATGCTGATACTAATGCCTTGACCTTAACTTCGTCAGGTTCTACACCTGTTGATGTAATTACTTTTTTTACAGTATCTTCATCAATTTTTTGTTCAAGCTTATGCAAAAGCAAAGCCGCATAAATGTATTCCATTTGTATAACGATACAATTTTTTTTTAATATATATAAGGTTTAAAATATTTTTAAAAATTATTTAATTTTCCTATTCTTGACTTCTCTATGGGTCGATAGAGCTATTAATATGTGAAAATTACTATCTTTACTTAATATGAATAAAGACCTTCTTCGGAAGAAATTTTCCTCTGATTATAAGAATTATTATGATGTAAATTTATTCGAAAGAGAAGGTTTTAGTCGAAAACAATGCTCAAATTGCGATAATTTTTTCTGGACTGCAGATGAATCTCGTTTAACTTGTCCTGAACAACCTTGTGAGCAATATGGTTTTATTGGTAATTCTCCTACATCAAAAAAACTCGATTATGCACAATGCTGGAAAGCCATTGAAGAATATTTCGTCGATCACGGACATTCTAGTGTAAATCGATATCCTGTGGTTGCTAGGTGGAGGCCCGATTTATATTTCACTATTGCTTCAATTGTTGATTTTCAAAGAATTGAAGGCGGTAAAATTACATTCGAATTTCCAGAGAATCCTTTAATCATTCCTCAGATGTGTTTACGATTTAATGACATCGAAAATGTTGGAGTTAGCGGTAAACATTTCACATCTTTCGTAATGATTGGTCAACATTGTGTTGCTAATGATACTGGATATTGGAAAAATGAATGTATTGATCTTGATTATGGATTATTAACAAATGTATTTGACATTCCTAAAAAGGAAATTGTTTTCAAAGAAGATGTTTGGGTTGGTTATGGGGCTTTCGGATATTCCTTAGAATATTATGTTCGTGGATTGGAATTGGGAAATGCTGTATTTACCCAATTTGAAGGCGATCCAACTAACTACAAAACTATGGATGATAAAATTATTGATATGGGTGCTGGACTAGAAAGATTTAGTTGGTTGACACAAGGGACTCCTACAGCCTATGAATCAGTATTTGGCAGCGCTATTAAAAATATGATTGACAAATGTAGTATTGTTTACGATCAAGATTTCTTTAAGAATTATTCAAAATTTTCTGGCATGTTGAATTTAGACGAAGTCTCTGATATTGAATTTACTCGTAAACAAGTTGCGAATAAATTGGGAGTCGGTATTGATGAATTAATTGAAAAAGTTACTCCCTTTGAATCAATGTTTGCCGTTCTTGACCATGTAAAAACTCTTGTTTTTGCTATCAGTGATGGCGCTTTACCTAGTAATGTTGGAGGTGGTTACAACCTTCGAGTTCTACTTAGACGTTCTCTATCTAAAATCCACTCACAAAAATGGAATGTTGAATTAGGGGAGATTGCAGATTGGCATATCGACTATTTGTCACAAATTTATCCTGAACTTAAAGAACATAGGAATGAAATATTGAAAATTCTTGAAGTTGAAGAAAAACGTTATGATAATACCCAGGAAAGAATCAAGAAAATTGTTTCTAATATGCATAAATCAAACCAGACAGTTGACGAAGAAACACTGATAAAATTATATGATTCTGATGGAATAACTCCTGAATTTATTCGAGATCAAGGTATGAAAATTGACATACCTGCCAATTTCTACGCAAAAGTCACTGAAAAACATATTTTGAATAAAACTGAAAAACCAAAACGTAACTTTGACACAGATGAAATAGATCAAACCCGTCCGTTGTTCTATGAAAATCAAGATATTACTGAATTCGAAGGACGCGTACTCAAAGTGTTTAATGATTCAAAACATTCATTCATCGTATTAGATCAAACTGCATTTTATGCACGTGCAGGTGGTCAAGAACCAGATTCTGGCACTTTAGATGATCATAAAGTTCTTGATGTTGAAAAATATGGCCAAGTAATTTTACATAAAATTAATAAAATGGATATTAAAGAAGGTACGACGATTAAGGGAAAAATTGATCAACATCGTAGAGAAATCCTTACTCGTCACCACACTGCAACTCATGTTATGTTAGGAGCTGCTAAGAAAGCACTTGGTTCATGGGTGTGGCAATCCTCTGCTTTCAAAGATGTGGATAAAGCTCGTCTCGATATAACACATTTTGAACATCTGTCATTACAACAAATTGAAAAGATTGAAAAACTAGCAAATGACGCGATTAGACAGAATTTACCCGTACACAAATTAGTATTGGATAGAGGAGAAGCAGAAAGCAAATACGGTTTCTCAATTTATCAAGGCGGAATTGCCCCAGGTAAAAATATCCGTGTACAAGAAATTGAAACTTGGGATGTTCAAGCCTGTGCAGGTACTCATGTATCTAGTACCGGTGAACTTGGCATCATTAAAATTATTAAAAACGAAAGAATACAAGATGGTGTAGAACGATTAGAATATGTAGCTGGAGAGCCTGCAATTGAGTATATACAAAAACAAAATGAATTATTGGATTCGATTAGTAACAATCTCTCTGTTCCAATTGATAAACTCAATCAAACTGTAGATGACTTAATTCGTGATAATGATGCGATTAAAAGAGACTCAAAATCTCTCATCAAAAATCATCTTGCTGATATTATATGCAATCATCTTACTTCTTCATCTGTTAGAATCTCCGATGTTTCATTATCAATACTTGATTGGAATCATGTTGACGAGGACTTTCATATTCTTGTTGGGGAACATTGTATTAATAAAATCAATAACCTCATCTATGTCGGAATTATAAATACAGATAAAAGTTCAAGATTATTTGTTTTCTGCGGAGAAAAAATCAATCAAAAGTACAAAGCAGTGGATTTAGCACGTCAAATCTCAAAGGCCTTTGGCGGTTCTGGCGGAGGCACTGAACGTTTTGCCCAAGGCGGCTGTTCTAAAATTTCTGACCATAATATAATTATTGATACCGTTCAATCCATCGTCAATGCAGAATAAGGTGATTTTTTGACAATTAATTGGTCTGATATTGAACATAAATGGAGAACCAAATGGGAAAATTCTTCTCTTCACAATACTAATGTTGATCTTGATAAACCCAAGTTCTTTCTCACTGTTGCATATCCTTACCCGAATTCCCCGCAACATATAGGACATGGACGAACCTATACTCTCACTGATGTTTACGCTCGATACAAAAGGATGCTTGGATTTAATGTATTGTTTCCTATGGCATTTCATTATACTGGCACTCCTATTCTTGCAATGACGAAAAGACTTGCCGAAAACGATCCTGAATTACTAAGTGCATTTCAAGATGTTTACAATATTCCAATGTCTGTAATTAAACAACTCGATGAACCTAAAAAAATTGCACAATATTTCCATGATGAAATTAAACAAGGAATGATTGAGATGGGCTATTCAATTGATTGGCGACGTGAATTTACTACTATTGATACACAATATAGTAAATTTATTGAATGGCAATTCAAAAAACTAAATTCAGGTGGTTTTATCACCAGAGGCAGTCATCCTGTTGGCTGGTGTCCTAAAGACGGTAACCCAGTTGGTCAACATGACACACTAGGAGATATTGAACCTGATATCGGTGAATATACTATTATCAAATTTGCTTTTGACGATGCAAAACTAGTTGCTGCAACACTTCGTCCAGAAACTATATTTGGCGTTACCAATATCTGGATTAATCCTGACATTGAATATGTAAAAATTTCACTAAACAATGAAAAATGGATTGTCAGTAGTGATTCGATGTTTAAATTTGAACATCTTATAGAAGAAAATTCATCTACTGAGGTAATTCCAGGCAATTCTTTGATTGGTAAATGGACTGAAAACCCGTTTACACACATGAAAATTCAATTACTACCTGCCACTTTTGTCAATTCTAAAAATGGGACTGGACTTGTAATGTCTGTACCCTCACATGCGCCTTATGATTATCAAGCAATTGTTGATTTTACACAGGACCTTAGTATAATTAGTAAATACCCTGATATTGATACAACTAATCTTGCTCCTATTGACGTAATAAAAACTCCAAGATATGACAATACTCCTGCTAAACAAATAGTTTCTGACTTAAGTATAAAGAACCAAGATGATTCTAAACTTGCGGATGCAACGAAAGAACTTTATACTCTTGAATTTAACTCTGGTAAAATGATTGATATTGCAGGAGATTATGCAAATCTTCCTGTTAAACAAGCAAAAGAAAAAGTGAAAATCGACCTTATTCAACTTGGTATTGCTAGTAAATTATATGAAATAATGAATAGTCCTGTTGTATGTAGGTGCGGAACTGAATGCGTAATCAAAATGTTTGAAAATCAATGGTTCATCGATTATGGAAAACCTGATTGGAAAGAAAAAGCACACTCTTCAATTAATGATATGTCACTATTACCTAGTGAAATCACTGCTGAATTCCATAATACTGTTGATTGGCTTCATGAAAAAGCATGCGCACGAAACTCAGGTCTTGGTACAAAATTACCTTGGGATTCTGACTGGATTATAGAAAGTCTGTCTGATTCTGTAATCTACATGGCATACTATACTTTGTCTAGACTTATCAAAGAACATAATCTTGACTCTTCAAATCTCTCAGAAGAATTCTTTGATTATATATTGTTAGGTCTGGGTAACTCGGAATCAGTTTCTGCAAATACAAATATTAATAAAAATATTATTGACGATCTACGAACTGAATTCTTGTATTTCTATCCTCTTGACAGCAGACATTCTGGACGTGATCTCGTTCCAAACCATCTAACATTCTTTATTTTCAATCATTCTGCTATATTTCCTAAGAATCTTTGGCCACGACAAATTGTTGTTAACGGCTCTGTACTCATGGATGGTAAAAAAATGTCTAAATCATTTGGAAATATAATTCCTCTTCGCCAAGCAGTAAAAACACACGGGGCAGATCCCATACGCCTTGGAATCATGTCTGCTGCAGAATTGTTACAAGATGCTGATTTTAGCCTAGAATTAGTAAAATCATTCACTGAGCGACTTAATAAAATGCATAATCTTATACACGAAATTAAATATGCATCTGATTATGATATAATGCAGGCACATTCTATTGAAAAATGGTTGATGAGTAGATTACAAAGGTCAATTAAGATTACTACTGACTCAATGAACAAACTTCGTGTAAGAGAATCTCTCCATAGTATAATTTATCTCCTTGACATTGATTTACAATGGTATAATAGAAGAACTACTCTTTCTACCGAAGATAAGAATTCATTCTTAAAATATTTCTTTGAGACTAGACTGAAATTACTTGCTCCCTTTGCACCGCATTTCTGTGAAGAGGCTTGGGAGACTCTTGGACATGAGGATTCAATTACTCTTGAAGACTGGCCTACTCCCGACACAAATTTAATTGACGAGAATTCGGAACTATCTGAAGACTTAATTAAAAATACAATTGAAGATATTAATAATATACTTAAAGTCACAAAAATTCAGACCCAAAGAATCTGTATATATATTCCTGCTAACTGGAAATGGAATATCTTCTTGCATGCATTAAAACAAGAACAACTTCTTCTCAAGGATTTAATTGAAAGCAGTTTAAATAACCCTGATTATTCTAAATTCAAGAAACACATACCGAAATTCTGCCAGAAACTGTTCAAAGAGTTATCTACTATGGATTCATCTTCAAAGTCACGTATTCTAAGTATTGGTAAATTAAATGAAACTCAAATTCTTGAAGACCTAAAATTATTCTATAAGACCCAAAACAATATTCAAGTTGATTTATACTCTGAAGACAATTCAAAAATCTATGACCCACGAAATCGTTCTATCTATTCTAGACCTATGCGACCTGCAATTTTCTTAGAATAGATAATTGATTATTTCCAAATTTGTATCTACACTGAATAAATATAATCCATATATTAATGCTGATATTCCAAATCCATAATTTAGAATTAATCTGAAATTCTTCGTAAAAATTCCTGAAAATTTCAATAATATCATGCTGAATGCAGTCATTCCCAACACTACTCCGGTTGAGAATAACAATAGCGCACCAAGTAAAGTAGTAATTGAACCAATTCCTAGTCCTAATATTAAAATAATAAATAACTCGTCATTACTTGCTAGTCCGTGTATTATTCCTACTCCAAACGATGCATGATGTGATTTCAAATCTTTATTTATAAATCCTCCAACTCGATGTGTGTGAACATGTTCATGTTTAATTCCATCATGTTTGTGTTCGTGTTCATGTCGTAAAGGAATTCCTGATGTTAAACTAATTATTCCCATCACTATCATTATTGACGCTATAATTATCTCAAAATTTTCTAATAACATCATAACCGGAATAGTATTCCTATTGTAAAAAATAATTAAAGTCATAATTCCTGCAGTTAACATGTGTCCAATTCCCCAACTCAAACTAATGTTGAGTGTTTCGTCAAGTTTCTTTGCTCTAGATAAAAAATTTGACACTATTAAGATATGATCTGCGTCAAATGCATGCTTTATTCCCATAACGAATGCAAGAATAGCAAAACTGAATAATTCCATATCTAAATACCGTGTTTGTTATCTATATAAATCAAGCCCCAGCTGGGATTTGAACCCAGGACCTACTACTTACGAGGTTCGACATTCTTTAGTCGCTCTGGCCGATCTGAGCTACTGGGGCAAACTGTAGGTAGTCTATATGATTTGATTACTGTGTATAATAATTGCTATATTGCTAGAATGGCTGTATGAGCCAGATTATTGTTCCTACACCTAAGTATATTGCATAACTCCAACTCCCAAGCCTCTCTTTCACCTCGTTCAAATCATCGTGCTTATCACGTGTATTGTGTAACCACGTCAGTGCATAATCAAAGAATTTCATCTTACTTTTTGATTCATTGTCAATATTTATATAATAATTCATCTCTTCCCTGCCTTTATTCATGTACTTGATTAGCTTATCTTCTGATATCTTTCTTTCAATCTTCTCTAATGACTCTTCTGAACCTGACATAGGTCTTATTTGCGGATGTGCCCATAGAAGTTCAGTTTCTTCAATGTAATCGCTCCAATAGATTCCTCTCTTTCTCTTTGCAAATATGTGTAGTATTGTAGTCCATGAACCCATTGAATTTCTCATGTGTTCTGTTATTGCGTCCAATGAAGCTCCTTCCATCTGCTGACATATGCCGAAACCAATCAATAATCCCGGAATCAGTATATTCAAATTATTTGTACCAGAGATAGAAGTTATAATATACATGATGCATATCAATGTCATCAGTGCAATTATTCTGGCCGAAGTCATTGCCTGTCCTACACTTACCTTTACTGCTTGTGGATTGTATGTCTCCCTTCTTTCATTAATTCCTATAAATGCAATTACTTGGCCAAAAAATGTCCTTGCAAACATTCCGCTTAGCATTATGCCTATTGTGAATACGTATATTCTAATTGACATTACTATTGGCGATTTGTTAAGCAAAAGCCTTGTATCTTTTTTGATACTCTTTATGGAAATACCATTTGAATTATTTTTAGATGCTTTGACCACTTATATTCAGTCCGCAGGATTATTAGGAATGAATATGACTTATAAACAATATGCAACAATTCACGACTTCTACGCCTGATATAATTGAAATTGCCCGAATTGTATCTAATGGCGGTATTATTGCTTATCCAACTGATACTGTTTATGGCTTAGGATGCAATCCTTACATTCACAATTCTGTAAAAAAAATATTTGAACTAAAAATACGTGAAAATAAACCTTTGCCATTACTGTGCGATTCTATCAAATCTGCTTTAAAAATTGCCTCCTTTGACCCACTCTCTTTGAAACTTGCTGAAAAATTCTGGCCTGGCTCATTAACCATTGTTGTTCCTGCAACAAATGATTCCTTGAAGACAATGACTTGTGGTTCTGAATTCATTGGCTTACGCGTACCTGACAATCCAATTACTTTGTCATTAATTTCTAACTGCGGTGGATATCTTGTTGGCACGAGTGCCAACATCTCTGGAACTAAATCTAATCACTCTGCATCGTTAGTAATATCCCAACTTCCAAATTTGGATGCTATTCTTATTGATGATACTGAAAACAAATCTAAAGAATCTACAATTGTCAAAGTTGAAGATAGTGATATCCGAATAATCCGATCTGGTAGTATTGATTCTAAATTAATACAAAATGTCTCATAGTGAATCCACAAAAATATTACGTGCTTCTAATAAATTCTCAACTTTTAATAAAGAAAAATCTCCATTATGAAATTCCGATATATAGCTTGCTGCAGATGCATTGGCAAGATTCAATCTATTAATAGTTGATAATCCCTTTTTTAATCCCAATATGTTTATTGCATTCCAAACGTCTCCTGCCCCTGTTAAGATTATGGGCTTCACAGGAAATGACTCAACAAATTGCACATCGCCATTTGACGCCGAACAAGATCCTATTGGTGTATGAATATCTATTATTGTACCCAATATTGACGATATATCTAATGCCATTGTTTTAATTTCATTAATCGTATATTCTGCACTAACATTTTTTAAACCTAAAAATTTCCCAAGTATTTGACACTCATTTTCATTAAGACTTATCACATCAATTATCTTATTATTCTCTATATTGTCCATTAATTCTTGTAACCTATTTGTTGATGTAGATAAATCTGCAAAATCTAATAACTTGATACTATCCTTAGCTGCACTGAAAATTTCGTTTACTAGTTGGTTTCCATTTAGATTTGATGCCCAATTTGATATTATTACAATGTCGGATTCTTCTATTATCTTCAGATAGTTAGTTGTTATATCAATTCCATTAAATTTCTCTATTCCTCCAACATCACTGATCATAATATTCGAATCATTATTGTGATTCGTTTCTAATGCAACTGTAAATCCTGGCTTTCCTTTCAACATATTTATTTTTATATTATCAAATTCCTGAAATCGCAAATCTAATAATCTTCTTGTAAATTCATCACCTATTGCAAATAATTCTGTTTCACTTCCAAATTTTACAAGTGCATAAGCAATATTTGTTGCATTACCGCCGACTATCTCTCTCTGTTTAATTCCTCTTATGCTTCCTCCACCTACTGCTGATTTAGCTTTTACATCTGTCACTAGTTTATCTAAATCCGGCACTTTTACTATTCTATCTATAAAAACATCTGCTAACGTTGTAGATTTTATACCATTAAAAATTGTGTTTAATTTACTATGTGGCAATCTTTCTCAGTACACTTAACATTAACAATAATAGTGGAATTTCTAACATGAAAAACACTGGACTTGTTGAATTAAAATAGAAATTAAGTAAAATTAGGCCACATATTAAGAAGAATATCATTGTTATTAGAAATAATACAAATTTAACCCATATATTATTCTTCACATCTCCAATATTCATGCGATTAATAACGTAATTGATATTAAATTATGTTTTGTTTAGTAATATCATGACAACGCAAAATAACCCCAAATCTGACGATATATTAAAGAAAATATTTCAGATGCAGCAAGATTATACCTCTCTATTGAAATTGGACAGGTATCCTGTTAATCTAGATGAGAAAATATCTGTTCTATGTACCGCAATTATTCACGAAACGATTGAATTACAAAGACTCACATCTTGGAAATGGTGGAAAAAACCAGTTCCTCTTAATCAAGAACTTGCCAAAGAAGAATTGATTGATATCTGGCATTTTGTTGTTCAGGCTTCCATGGAATTAGAATTAACACCTGAAGATATATTAAAAGAGTACGAAAGAAAAAACCAGATTAATAGGCAAAGAGAAGCCACTGGATATTGAATAAACTCTTGAAATTAGGCCAAAAGTAAAATACGTATGTCTTTCATAATTACTTGTGGTTAAGACATACAGGACTGAATCTGATTCACTAGGTAAAAAGAAAGTACCAAGTTCTGCCTATTATGGAATCCAAACACAACGCGCTATTGAGAATTTTCCAATTAGCGGTATTATGCACTCTCCTGAATTCTTAGATTCTTATATTATAATTAAAAAAGCTGCTGCCAAGACAAATACTAAACTCAAGCTACTAGACAAAAGACTATCGTCCGCAATAATAAAATCTGCCGACGAAGTATTATCTGGAAAACTTCATGATCAATTTGTTGTAGACGTTTTTCAAATGGGCGCCGGTACTTCATTTAACATGAATTGCAATGAAGTTCTAGCAAATCGCTCCAATCAATTACTTAAACATAAACTTGGAATGTACGATCCTATACATCCTAACGACCACGTAAATATGTCTCAATCTACTAATGACACTTTCCCTACTGCTATTCGTTTATCTATTCTCTTTTCTCTTCCAAAACTAGAAAAAGAATTAAAATTACTTTCTAATTCATTTAAATTAAAATCAAAACAATTTAATAAAATTCTTAAATCTGCTCGTACACATTTGCAAGATGCAGCCCCTATAACACTTGGCCAGGAATTCAATGCTTATTCATACACTGTTTTCAAATGTTTACGAGACATCCAATACAATAAAAAACAAATCTTTGTTCTGGGTATTGGCGGAAGTGCAGTTGGCACTGGTCTGAACACCCATCCAAATTATTCCAAACAAATAGTTCGTGAACTCTCTATTGAAACCAAATTTCCATTAAAACAATCTCCTGATCTCAGAGAATCTATGCAAAGTCAAAAGGATATTGCATCTCTTTCGTCTAGTTTCAGAAACCTATCTCTTGAACTAACTCGCATCTCTAACGATCTAAGATTAATGTCCTCTGGACCAAGAACTGGACTATCTGAGATAACAATTCCTGCTATTGCCCCCGGTTCATCCATCATGCCTGGAAAAGTCAATCCATCAATTCTTGAAATGGTTAATATGGTATGTTTCCAGGTTATTGGATCTGATTCAGGAATAGCTTTCGCAACTCAGGCTGGACAACTAGAACTTAACGTTATGATGCCTATGATTTCATATAACATACTGTTCTCTATCAAAATATTAACTAATTCTATTAAACAACTAAGAACATTATGCATAGATGGTATTACTGCCAATGAACTCATTTGCAGAAAATATGCAGAACAAAGTATAGGTCTTGCAACTATCCTGAATAAATACATTGGATATAGTCAGGCTTCAAAAATTGCCCAACAATCCATTCATTCTAAAAAAAATATTATCGATATTATAATTTCTGAAAACATTCTAACAGAAAGTCAATTGAAAAAGATTCTTAATACTGATTCATTAACTAAACCTACAGACCCACGCTTTATAATTAATAAGAACGATAAATAATGTGAGAATATCTTGACCAATTCCGAATTTGATAATTATAAATCACCTTTCTCATGGCGGTATGGCAGTGATGAAATGAGAACCCTGTTCTCAGAGAAAACTAAACGAACAAAATGGAGAAAAATATGGTATGAAATTGCTTCATCTCAATACAAATATGGTTTAATCTCTAAATCGGAATTAAATGATATTAAGAAATATTCATCAAGCAAACATCTTGACATAAAACGTTCCTTAGAAACTGAAAAAAAAATCAGACACGATTTAATGTCTGAAATTAAAACTTTTGCAGATCAAGCTAAAATCGGAGGTGGAAAAATTCATCTTGGTGCAACTTCTATGGATATTGAAGATAATGCAGATATTCTAGTTATTCGCGAAGCATTGATAATTGTTCTAGAAAAGGTCGCTACATGTTTAGATTTGCTATCTCAAAAAATTAAATCTCATAACAAAACCATTTGTATGGGGTGGACTCACATACAACCTGCCGAACCCACTACTTTGGGCTATAGGTTTTCACTTTACGCCCAGGACTTGATGCTAGATATTAAAAATATTGAATTTATTCTTGATAATATTGTTCTTGGTAAAGGAATCAAAGGAGCTGTAGGAACTTCTGCTAGCTATAGACGATTGCTTGGTAAAAACACTCAAAATCTTGAAAATGACGTAATGAAGAACTTGAACGTTAAAGCATTTTTAGTTTCTTCACAGACATATCCCCGTAAAGTTGATTTCTTAGTAATTTCTGCTCTCTCATCGTTGGCCCAAAGTTTGCATAAATTCTCTCTTGATTTTCGTATATTGCAATCTCCTCCTTTTGGTGAATTCAAAGAACCACGTAAAAAATTACAAGTCGGTTCAAGTGCAATGCCTTTCAAACGCAATCCAATTATGTCTGAAAGAATTTCATCTTTAACGAGATATATGTCGTCATTTCTGAACGTTGCTAGTTCTAATTCATCAAATAGCATATTGGAACGAACTCTAGATGATTCTGCTAATCGTAGACTATTCATTCCTGAAAGTTTTCTTGCACTCGATGAATGTCTTATGATATATTCAGAAATCCTGTCTGGTATGGAAATATCTGAAGCAAGTATAAAGAAAAATCTCGAGATTTATGGCCCATTCGCATTATTAGAACCTATTATGATGGATCTATCTAAACAAGGAAAAAATAGACAGATAATACATGAAGAATTTCGAAAAATTTCATTAAAAGCATGGGATGAAATCGAATCTGGCAACCCGAATCCTTTGTTTACCTTAATAGCTAAAAACAAGTACTTGTCAGAATTAGATTTAGATCTAACTAATTTATTTAATTATTCTAAGTATGTTGGAACTGCTCCCGAAAGATCCATGCTTTTACACAAGAATATCTCTTCATTGATAAAGAAATATAAAATTAAATCTAACTCAAAATCCACATATTAGCTTCAATAGTTTATTATGAAAATACATCTTGAGAAGAATGCTATTCGTGCAATGGGTGTTGCAGAATGCTATTTGCATATCTCAAATAAATCAACTTTATGTTCTGTCGTTATGCGCAGTGATTTGGTTATTGACGGATGTAATTATGGACTGTCTACTGTTGGCGGCGATGATATAACTGATAGTATTTCTCTGATGTACAAACAATTTCATAGAAATGACATTAATGTAATATTAATTCTTGGTTCTATTATGAGTAGTTACAACGTAGTAGATATCCATTATTTATTTAACTCCTTTAATCTTCCAATAATATCTGTTTCACTAAACTCTCCAAAAAATCTCGAAAATAACTTTAAAAGAAAACACCCTACTTCATGGAAAAATAAACTACTTATAAATTCTAAAAATGGCGATAATCTAAAAATTAATTTGACAACGAAATATTTTATTCATGCTCAAATTTGCGGTATTTCAAAAACAGAAGCTCAAAGAATCTTGAATAAATTCACTTTACAAGGTTCAATTCCAGAACCTCTAAGAATTGCTAAATTATTTGCACGCGCTAAAGTACTGAAACCTGTTTCTTAAGCTTCAGGTTCTGATACGATTACTGTTCCTCTCATCCATGGATGTGGCGCACAATAGTATGTGTATTCCCCAGATTCAATAAACAGAAATGAAAATTCTCCGCCTTCAGGATCTATATAATTTGCATTTCCTGCTAGTTTCATAAATTCTTTACCGACTTCTGCTGTTACTGTATGAATGACGCCGTCTAAGTTTGACCATGTTACTAAATTATTTTCTCCTAATGTCACGGAAATTGCATTTGGTAAAAAGTTATCTTCCTGATCTTGATCAATAGAACCTAATAATATGTCAATTTCCATCTTTTCCGGCGGATTTAACCATTCTTCTGGAACTATTACCTCTTTATTTACCTCCGGCATATATACGAACTGAAAATACCCAAAACCTGCTAATGATGTTAATATACATATAATAAAAAGCGGCCCTGCTATCTTTGACGTCTGTGACACATTAAAGTAAAAAAAGAAGCTGCTTATAAATGTCGTATCTTTATGCCATTTTTGACAACAAAGAAAATAAATATATATGCTCTTGACGAATATTCATTCTAGACTAGTGTGTTAGCAAATGGCGGAAAAAGAAAAAATACAACAATCTGACAATCAACAGCCTAGTTCTGACGCTGTTAATAATTCTGAAATTTCAAATAATTCTCTTGATAATAATGTAGAAGCTCCTGCCGTAGCTAAAGTTGAATCAACTCCGGTCATAGAAAAAACCGAAGAAAAAACCGAAGATATTGTCGACATCCCTCCATCTAAAGAACGAAGAAACTTTCTTAAAGTAATAGCTGTCGCAGGTGGTATTTTGGGACTTACTCCTTTCATTCCGTATGGATCATTTTTCACTGCTACCTTGGGAGGTACAGAAGCTATTAGACAAAGAATTATGACACCTGAAGGGCGTTTTGCTAACATTGCAGATATTGAACCTGATAGTTCTGTTGTATTTCCATTTCCTCGAACTGGCGACGACGAAAAAGATTCTGAACCATTTCGCCGTTATCAATTAATTCGACTTGCATCAAACGCTGGTGGCGATCCAAATGATGCATCTGCTTTTAGAATTTACAGTATGGTGTGCGTTCACCTTTGGTGTCTCTGGGATTATGTTGAAGGTCGTGAAATAGAAGTTAATGGCGAAAAGTTAACTGGTAATATTGAATGTCCGTGCCATGGAAGTAATTACGATCCTCGAACTGGATTGTCTCATAAAGGACCTGCTATGATGCAATCTAAACCTAATGACGCGCTTCCAACTCTTCCTCTAGAGGTTGATGAAAATGGAGATATATGGGTTCTTCCACCTGATACTTCTCTGGAAAAGAATGGAGTTGTAGGACTTGGCCGCTACGTCTAAGAAACAAAGTATTATCTCAAAGTTTTGGGATTATACTATGAATCGGATGAACCGAACTGTATTTTTAGGACTTAAGTTTACAATGCCAAAAAAATTCCTGAGCCCTATGGGTTTCAGCGGCATGCTTACTTTCTGTTTGTTTCTACTTCTTGGAGTAACAGGAGCATTCTTAATGCTGTTTTATGTTCCAGGAATTGAAGGAGCTTTCGATAGTGTTGAATTTATAGACGAAGAAATTCCTTACGGTTTTGCAATACGAAATATACATTACCATGGTTCAAACGCAATGGTCTTTATGGCTGTTTTACACCTTTATTATCAATATTTCAGTGGCCGATATAAAATTAAAAATGAAATGATATGGGTTACCGGTATGATCCTTGGTGTAGTTACTATATTGGAGGCCTTCACTGGATATAATTTACTCTTTAACGATAGAGCTGAACTGGCTGTAAGTATAGGGGTCTCGTTAACTGTATTTAGCCCAATTATAGGGCCGACACTTGCCAAAATGATTTGGGGTCAAGGATTTTCAGATTTCCTAATAAGACTTTATGCACTTCATGTTTTCATAATTCCGATTGTAATGGGAATTTTAATGTTCGTTCATTTCCCACGTTTCCTTGTTTTCGATCTCCCGATGTGGTCTGCAATGGTTGGTATAATTCTTATTACTGGAGGCATATTCCCTGTAGAAATGGGTGTGAAATTTGATCCTAACCATCCTCCTGGAATTACGGTTCCAGAATGGTATCTTACAGGTTTGTATGCGTTTATTCGGACAGGTTTTGATAAATTCATTACTGGCGGTCTGCTGCCGGGTCTATTGATAGCTATGTTCCTATTTGTACCATTTATTGATCATAGCAGAAAAATTTCATGGAAAGACAGACCATTCTTCGCTGCTTTAGGTATTGCTAGTATCACTCAAATCTTTATTACCACTATTTGGGGATTCTATGTACATCCAGATCCAACTAAGAATCTAACTGAAAGGTTATTCATTGAACCAATTCCATTTTATAGTGTTATGCTAATTAGTGTTGTTTTTAGCTTTGTCGTCGTCTATGGATTCCTCAAGGCCCGTTCTGCTCTTGTAGTGCCTGGCCAAAGACCTATACCTACAAAACAAACTCCGTTAATTCTGAATACTTTCTGGACTTATGCGGTTATGATCTCGCTTGTCATCTTTGAAGTTATCCTTAATGGAATGGCCTTGATGGCATATGCAGGAGGATTATGGGCTCTTGCCCTATTTGAGACTGGAGCTATATTCTGTATATTTGGTATAATTGCCCATGTTTATCGTTCATATAATCCAAAGGTAATTGCGGCTGAAAAAGCTGCTAAAGAAGCAGCCGCAAAAACTGCAAATGAAACTGAAGTTCCTGTGCCTACAATTACTAATTCTAAAACTGATTAGTTTATAATTCTAATTTCTTTTTGGCCATTTCTGCGCCAATTACCATATTTCTGAGTTTTGAAAATGATATTTTTCTTGTTCTAGTTCTTAAACCACAATCGGGATTTACATGTATAAGATTAGGATTGTCTGTCATTTTTACTGCGTATAATATCCTATCTCTTACTAATTCAGGAGGTTCTATTTTATCTACGTGGACGTCTAGGACTCCTAAACCAATTTCCTTCTTCTCATTATAATCTCTAAAAGTCTTTAGAAATGACTTATATCCGTTCCTGTTTGAATGATTTGCGCCTTTGTTCCATGAATCCCTGTTGGCAAACTCTAATTCATACTGGTGATTCTTCATTTCAAGTACTTCTGGATACATATTTGAATAATCTTCGCTGTAGCATATATGAATTCCAAATTTCGCATTAATTCCTTTTATCGATTCATTAAATGAATCAACCACTAATTTCATTTCCTCTGGATGTGTTGTCGCTGCAGGCTCATCAATTTGAATAAAATCTGCTCCTGTTTTAACTAAATCTCTAATTAATGGCCTAATTACTTTTCTCGCCAAGTCTATTGTAAAATCTTCTTTTGATTTGTAAGCCTCATTATAAGACCAATCTGCTAAAGTATAAGCTCCAGTTATTGGTAGTTTAATCATTTTCTTGGCATTTTCTTTCACGAATAAAAATTCGTCTACGTGATATGGCCCTTTGTAATTAACTTTCTTTGTACATCTTCCTTTATTGTAGTATTTATTGTCCCATGATCTAATCTTTCCTGCTAATTTCAAACCCTCTATTCTTCTTATACTGTATTCATACATCTCTACTCGTCTTGCTTCTCCATCATATACTACATCTAAACCTACATCTTCAAATAATTTCAAATTCATTAATGCTACATCACTTCTGGCTGATTCCTTGATCTCATCTGACACGTTCTTGTCTTGCAATAATTTAACCAACCATCTTGGTTTTCTTATACTGCCTATCTCTTGGGTTGCAATCGGAAACTTTTTCATAGTTTCATTACACTTGTTTTTTCTTTTATTTGTTTCATTATGTCTAATTTCTTACAAGCAAATGTTTCCGGTATGAATTCAAAATCCCAACTTGGTATTACTGCTAGTGAAGTTGGTTTAAATAACGCTTTAATATTTTTTAACTCTCTAATAATCTCTGACGTCTTTTCCATTTTAGTATTCTTTGCATCTATCAAACCACAAGCTAATCCTTTGTTAATCTCTATTTTATCAAATTTGTCAATTTTTGAAGTAGTGAAATCTATACCTATTATGTCCACAGGAAAATCTTGAAAGGCCTCCAATGTATCTGACACATCTGATCCCCATAAATTCAAACATGTTGCTACATCCAACCCTTTTAGTATTTTTACCATTGCTTTTCTAACTATGTCTAGTTGTTCTTTTTCTTTTACTCGCGCCAATGATGGAGCATTAAACTGTATTAATCCTGTATCTCTTTTTATTGAATTTAGTTCTTTTTTAATCATATCCGCAAATGCGTTTATTGCTTCTTCTTCCGATTTATAAAATTCATTTGCAGATAAATCGTAGAATGTAAATGGATCCAATATATCTATCTTGGATTTAGATTTATCTGAAAATAAATTAAAACAAATACTGTTCTTTAAAATTTTACCTGAAGTTGCAATCTTGTTCGTAATTATTGGCTGACGATAAAAAGTATTATTTTCATAGTATCTAGTTAGCGGACCTTTCTCTATTCCTTTTAGATTGTCTGTGAATGGCCTTATGTTGTCATCCCAATCAATTAACGGATCTGTTATATACTTAAATTTATTCTTGGATTGAATTTTTAATAATCGTGTCTTTTCTTTATTAAATTGTTCTCGTAATGTTTTATCATATAATCTTGTTGATTCAATGAGTGTCTCATTCCGTGGATAAATTCCTGCAATCCAATAATCAATCAATTCTATTCTTATTATTCTGTAAATGTCTATATTAAAAGTATTTCTTAATCTATTTCAATTTAAATAAATCACTTCGTGTTACTATTCCTATAACTTTTGCCTTCTCTATTACCACTACTGCTTCAAAAAATTCTAACATCTGATATAACAATTCAACCGGTGTATCTGCATCAACTGTTGGAAAAGAAGGATCCATTACCTCTATTACTTTTTTTGCAAATGCCTCATTTGGAGAACCTGATTCCGATAATACTCGTAAAATTGTTTTCTCTGACAAACTTCCTACAATATTATTCTTGTCGAAAACTGGAAGTTGTGATATATTTTTTTCACGAATCTTCTTAGCCGCTTCTTTTAAAGTCTCTTTCTTATCCAGTCCTTTTACTGTTTTTGAACATATATTTCTGGCCGTTCTTTTATCACTTCGTCCTTGTTTTTGCAGGGTCTCTATCAGTATCTTTACTTTGGAATACGAAGGTTCTACTTTTTTCGCTTCCATCTTAGTAATTAATGATTGACTTACCCCTGATAATTTTGACAATTCTGTCTGCGTTAATCCTAATTGTTTTCTTAACCTCACAATATCAGCAATTTCAAACATTAATTCTAATAAATACGCGAGAAAAGATATGTCTTTTGGAAAAAGATTATCTATAGTTAATAATTATTAAAAATATATTATGAAAGCGCTTATTTTAGCAGGTGGAATGGGAAAACGACTTAGACCACTTACTGACGACAAACCTAAGCCAATGATCCCTATCTCAAATAAGCCAATACTTGAATGGCAAATTATGTGGCTTAAATCACATAATATTGGAGAAGTTGTTCTTTGCACCGGTTATATGAGTGAAAATATTACTGAATATTTTGGAGATGGAGAAAAATTCGGTGTTTCTATTGAATATTCTAAAGAAGAAGAACCTCTTGGCACAGGAGGCGCCTTGATGCAATCTGAGTCTCTTCTTAAAGAACATTCTAACTTCATTGTTATGAACGGTGATATCATGTCTAATATAGATCCAAATAGTTTAATTTCCAATCTTACTGACGGGCTAATTGGAACTATTGCAGTAGTTGCCTTAAGAAGTCCTTTTGGAGAAATTGAAATTAAAGAAGATGGTATGATCTCTCGTTTTACTGAAAAACCAATACTTGACGACCATTGGATTAATGCCGGAATATATTGTTTCTCTAATAAAATCTTCAATTATTTATCAAGCGTTGGCAGTCTGGAAACTGACGTCTTTCCTTTACTTGCCCAAGAAAATAAATTGTCTGCAATAAAACAGAATAATGTGAAATGGCGATCTATCGATAGTCATAAAGATATAGAAGAAGCTCAAAAAGAATTCGTTACTGAATAATCATTTTCCAATAGTTAGTATCTTCAGTTTTTCAAACTTAGATCTGTCTAATATATTTCTTCCATCAAAAATTAATGGTTTCTTTTTTGATTTCCTAATTATATAGTCTTCTGTAATTTCCTTATATTCATTATGATCAGTGGCAATTATTATTATATCTACTCCGGATATTACTTTGTCTAAATCCTTACTTAATTTGACTTTTTTTGGCAATAGTGGGTCATAACTAAAGAAAGGATCATGAACTCTTACCTTTATGTTAATTTGAATCAGTTCATCAATAATGTCATAAGTCGGAGAAATACGATTATCGGCTACATTTCCTCTAAAACTCAATCCTAAAATCAGTGCAGTTAATTTCTTTTTATTGTTAATTTCTGACATTATTCGACTGACAGAATATCCTGGCATCTTTTCATTCGTATACCTTCCTAATAATGCAAAATTCATATCTATTCCTTTGTCTATAGCTGTTTGTGTTAATAACCAAGGATAAACTGGAATACAATAACCTCCTACTCCTATTCCTGGTTTATGCAAATGACTATATGGTTGTGAATTTGCCGCTTCTTTAACTTCCCAATAATCTATTCCTACATTCTCACAAAATCTTGATAGTTCATTTGCTAATGCAATATTTACATCTCTGTATAAACCTTCAATTAATTTTTCAGCTTCTGCAGCTTCAATCGTTGACATTATTATTGGTTTCTTCGATGAAATCACTTCAAACATTTTATTTGCAATCTTTATACTGGTTTCTCCAGCTCCAGATAATATTGGCGGATAATTATTTTCTATATCACTAATTGCCTGACCTGCAGATATTCTCTCCGGCGTATATATTAAAAAGAAATCCTTTTCAACTTTTAACTTACTTTTATTTTCAATCCATTTAATAATTTTCTTAGAAGTCCCAATTGGCACTGTTGGGGTTATAATTATAACGTCGTTCTTTTTTAATCCTGTTGTTATATCTTCTACCGCCGAATACAAAAATCTTAAATCCGCCGATCTTTTGTCTAATCCTACTGGCACTGCTATAATTTTTATATCAGAATATTTTGATGCCCATTTTCCATTTGTAGTAGCTGTTAATCTTTGACTGTTTATTCCCTCAATAAATGCTTCTCTAGCTTTTGGTTCCGAATTGGTAATTTTCTTATTATTGATGTTATTGACTAATATATTCTTCTTATCCACCGCAATAACCGATGCTCCTGCCCTTAACCATGTCGATGCAATTGCAGTTCCCACAAATCCAATTCCATATATTGCTATCTTTTTGTTCCCTAATTTGATATTTCTTGGCAGTTCTTGTATTTGCTTCTTATCCACGATTAATATTATTCAAAACATTTTAATTAAGTTTCTTACTATCTTACACCAGTTTAAATGAAAAATGACCGAAAATAATGATAAAACTTTGTTAATTGTTCTTCCATATGGCATAGGCTGGAACTCAATCATTAATGAGGAAAATCTAGAAATCCTCACAAATTCTGGCCTAAAAATCATTTTACTTTGCGAACCAAATATGATTGAATCTAATAACCCAAACGTGATTATTAAAACTCTCAAGAAAATTCCACGTACAAAGTCTGAAATTGCCCTTGGTTTATTGCGAAATTATGTATTTGCAGATACTAGTAAACCTCATTCTGAAACTCTTAAAATAAAAATTTCTGAATTAGATTCTTCACATACTCTTCTATCTGTTATTCGAAAATCTATTGGTAAACTCTTTGCAAAAAGTACAACCATTAAAAATATTCTTGCATGGTCTGATTCTGTATTTTTTAGTAATTCTGAATATAACGATCTATTCTCTAAATTCTCACCTAATTTCATCTTTGTAACATATCCTTTTTCATTTTATACATATCCTATCCTACGACATGCACATAAATCTAAGATTCCAATCCTTGGTTATGTTCCAAGTTGGGACAACCTTACATCTAAATGGGAAGTCCCTGTTAAATTAGATAAATTGATTGTTTGGAATAATATAATGAAACAAGAAGCAATAAATCTTCTTGGCTATCCAGATGAATCCGTTTCAATTACTGGAGTTCCACAATTCGACATTCATTCAAATCGCTCTTCTTTACTTGACCGCGGAAAATTCATTAACACCTTACACGGAGATGAAAATAAAAAGATTTTATTATATGCAACTGGCACTGCCCAACTTTCTGATTCTGAACCCTTTATTGTTAAAATGATTTATGATATGATTCAAAACAACAAATTTGACCATCCTTGTCAACTCCTATTGCGTGTTCATCCACGCCGTAGTTTATCTGACTTCGATGATTTGATTGATAAACCTGATGTCTTAATTCAGACTCCAGGAAAAGCGTCAAAGGAGTTTCAAGATTCAGGCTATGTATGGAAATCTGATTTCGACGATTATTCTATTCTATCAAATACTCTACATCATGCAGACGTTATGATTAATGTCGCTTCTACCATAACTATTGAATCCTGTTTATTCGATACGCCTGTGGTAAACATTGGCTTCGATGCTAATCTTGATTTATCCTTTAATCGCTCAGTTAAACGTCATTTTCAATACTCTCACTATGCTGATATTGTAGAATCTAAAGGCGTGAAAATCGCTAAATCTGAAGAAGATTTGAATATGTTTATAAATCGCTATCTCAATAACTCTGAACTTGATTCTAATGGCCGTAATCAAATTGTAGATAATCAATGCTATTATCGTGACGGTAAATCTTCTGAACGCCTGCTAAGATTTATAATAGATTTCACTAAAGAATATTCAGTTTAAATTGACGATGTGATGGTTGGTATGATAAATAAATATAATTCAATTCTTGTTTCTCCTAATACTAAGATTAAGGACGTTCTCGAAAAAATTAATCAGGCTCCTCATAATAATCTACCTTCTGGTATTGCACTGATTGTTGATGATTCTACTTCATTACTTGGTATTGTTACTGATGGAGATATAAGGCGCGCATTACTTGACAATCATAATTTAAATGAAACAGTTGATCTCATTATGAATGGGTCTCCTTTCACTATTAACGAATCTTATTCTAACGACAAAATAAATACTTTATCAATTCATGACGATAAACTGAAAGCAATTGATCATAATATATTAATTGTTAATGACGACGATCAAGTTGTTGATATTGTAGATAAATCAAAATTAATCGAAAAAATCACTCCTTCGATTTCTGTTATTGGCCTAGGATATGTTGGCTTAACTCTCGCAGTATCTCTTGCAGAAGTTGGCTTTAAAGTCACAGGAGTAGATTCCAATGAAGAAATTGTCGAAAAATTAAGTCAAGGAATACCTCATATACATGAAATTGGTTTAGAATCTCTCTTAAAATTCCATGTCGGCAAGAATCTAAAAATCCAATCTACTTCTTCTAAATCCAATTCTGACGTATACATATTATGTGTTCAGACTCCTATTGATGATAATAACGAACCAATTCTCGACTATCTTAATTCTGCTACCGAATACGCTGCAAATAATTTATCAAAAAATAATTTAGTTATTATTAGATCCACTGTTCCAATTGGAACTACTCGAAATAATATCATCCCAATTCTCGAGAAATCTTCTGGTCTAAATTCTGATAATGATTTTTATATTGCTTCTGCACCTGAAAGAACTCTTGCAGGTAAGGCATTAAAAGAAATCCGTGAGTTGCCTCAGATTATTTCAGGATTCAACTCTACTAGTTCTCAACTTGCTAATAGTCTATTTAACAAATTAACGCATACTATTGTAAACGTTGACTCTCTTGAAGAAGCCGAACTGATTAAACTTATGGATAATACATTTCGTGATATGATTTTTGCTTATTCTAATCAAATTGCACTACTTGCTGATAATTATGGCATTGATACATCTAAATTAATTCAAGCTGCTAATGAAGGATATCCTCGAAATAATATTCCTAAACCAAGCCCTGGCGTTGGCGGAATCTGTCTTAAAAAAGACCCTCATATTCTAATCTCTAGTTCTAAAGATACTGGTTATATTCCAAAACTTACTGAACTTGCAAGAATTATTAATGAAAGTATGCCCGATCATATAATTAAAAAAATTGAACGTTTTAGTAAATCTCAAAATAAAGATATCTCTAAATTAAAAATATTTGTTGTTGGTTTTGCATTTAAAGGAAATCCTGAAACGTCTGATACTCGTCAATCATCTACTTTGGATGTAACTAGTAAATTATCTAAGTTTTCGGATAATCTATTTGGTTATGATCCGGTAGTTGCTAAAACACAACTCGAATCCTTTAATATAAAACCCACAAGTATCGAAGACGGATTTACAAAAGCCGACTGTATATTGATTATGAACAATCATGAATCTTATTCTAAATGGGATGTTTATTCTTTACTCTCTAAAACTAATCAACCATGTATGTTCTTTGATGGATGGAGTTTGTTTGGACGTGAAATGATCGAAAAAATCGAACACATAGATTATCAAACAATATAGTCTCTGGTTATTTCTCTTAGTTCTAATATATTATTCATAAGGTCATCATCTGAATAACCATGTCTCTCTTTATGCGCTTCAATAATTAAATGCGGCAGATCTATTTTTTCTTTAATCTGCGACAGTATTTCTTTTATTGGAATATCTCCCTTGCCCACAAGTTTATGCAAATCTTCAGAACCATCATTATCGTTAATATGTATCTCATTTACCTTATCTGTCAACGCATTAATCATTCCTGTAATATAATCATCCTGTTTTAATCTCATTTTAGTATAGTATAGATGTCCGATATTCATAATCACTCCTATTTTATCTGGTATTTTATCAAAATCTTCAACTCTTGAAAATAAATACCTTCTTTCAGGCCGAAAGTTAAAATTTTCTATACTTAATTTAACATCTCCATCTGCTATGTCAATTAATCTATTCAGTGAGTAGATTGAATTACTGTATGCCTCTTCATAACTAATACTATCTTGTGAATCCAATGGGGCAAATTCCTGTTTCTGAGACAAAATGTTTGTTGCATAACCTCCATGAAACGATATGTTTTTCACTCCTATGTCTCTTGCAAATTCAATATTTCTTTCTATACAATTAATGCTACTTTCTCTAACTTGTTCATTTGAACTTGCAATATTTATGTAGAAATCATCTGAAGGTAACCAAATACTTTGATGTATGGTGTAAATTACTTTATTTCCATCTCTATAGTTATTCAATATCTTAACTAATTCCTTGTATTCGGTATTATTTTTTCCTGCTCCAATCTGAATATATGGCTGCATTTCACATCTCGTAAATACGTCGATTAATTTCTTTACCTTATCTTCAATTGATTCTCCATGATACCCATAATATGAAGTAGAAGCACCTATCATATGTTATTATTAATAACAGGCTTATATTTTAGCAATTCAATTTTAAATTATATTGACAAAAATAATTGCTGAACTTTGTCAAAATCATAACGGCGATGTAAATATTCTAAAAGATATGATTTGGCGCGCAGCGGATTCTGGCGCATCACATGTTAAGATACAAACAATTTTCTCCGAAGATTTGACTTTTCGAGAACGATTTGAAGATGGAGTCACTTCTAATGGCGTTATAAAATCCATTAAGAGACCTTACTCGCCCGAGTTCGAAAGATTAAGTAAATTGGAACTTGGATTTGACATACACGCTCTGTTTATAGACGAATGTTCAGCTGCAGGTGTAATCCCTCTTACTACTGTGTTTAATCGTAATCGGCTCGAGCCTATTATTGAACTCGGTTTTAAAGAAATCAAAATTGCAAGTTATGATTGTGCAAGTTTTCCATTAATTAATGACTTAAAAAATAAATTTAATCATATTTATGTCTCAACAGGTGCGACTCATGATGCGGAAATTGAAACTACTGCTGATATACTTAGCGACCAAAACTTTTCATTTTTACATTGTGTTACAATTTATCCAACGCCTGTAGACAAACTAAATCTTAATAGAATTGATTATCTTCGTCAGTTTACTGATTCTGTAGGATTTAGTGATCATACTCGTCCTAGCCAACATGGAATTGATCCAGATATCTTAGCAATGTGGAAAGGCGCTGATGTAATAGAGCGTCATTTTACTATACTTGACGACTTACAAACAAAAGATGGCCCTGTATCTGTTAATCCTGAACAATTAAAAAACATTGTCGACCATTCAAAGTTTACTCATGATGAATTATCTAAACTCGTAGAAACTATTCCAGACTATGAAGATATGCTGGGTTCAAAAACCCATTCTTTAAGTTATGAAGAATTACTTAATCGAGATTATTATCGTGGGCGTTTTGCTTCTAAAATCAATGGAAAAACTATATACAATTGGGAAGGAAGTTAATTCATGGCTGATAAGCGTATTCTTGGTATTATTCCTGCTCGAGGAGGGTCAAAAACCATTCCTAGAAAAAATATTAAACCTATCTTGAATCGCCCTCTTATATCTTATACAATTGTAGAAGCATTAAAATCAAAAACTCTGTCTAATCTTATTGTATCTTCAGAAGACGACGAAATTATTCGTATCTCTAAATCCTATGGAGCGTCTGTTCCGTTTATTCGCCCTGATTCATTGGCACAAGATGATTCATTAGCTATTGACGTTCTTACTCATGCAATATTGGAACTTGAGAAAAAAGAAAACATTACTTACGACGCAGTAGTAATGCTACAACCTACAACTCCCTTACGTACTGCAGACGATATTGATTATTGTGTAACCAAATTGTTCACATCTGATTATGATTCTGTTATTAGTGTTGTCGACGTTGGTGCTATACATCCTCATAGAATGAAAAAAATTGTTAATGATGAATTAGTTGATTATGCAGATGAAACCGTAGAAAATATGCCACGGCAATCTCTTCCTCCTGTGTATATAAGAAATGGAGCAATTTATGCTACTAAACGCGATATTCTCATAAATTCAAAATCACTCAAAGGAACTAAGAGTCATGCATATATTATGCCTCCTGAACGTTCACTAAATATTGATGAAAACCTTGATCTCCGATTCACCGAACTACTAATGAAAGACTTTGATTGGTCGTATATTAAGGAAATTAATTCTATTTCTGTACCTTGGAAATCTTGGTATGGTAATGAATCATTAAATCTGACTTTTCCTGAATCTTGGAATATTAATATCTCTCAAATGAACGACGCATCGGCAATCTCTGAAGAAGATATCTCGTATTCAATTTCCAATCCAATTAATTCAGAAAAATTATCTGTTCTTGCTAAACAAAAAAATTCCGTTTGTATTGCAGTCGATGATTTAACTAAACCCACTCAAGCCTTCAGAATTATTCCCTTTATTCTAGACGAACTTCACCACTCTGGCCTATCTGACGAAAATATCTATTTCATTATCAGTACAGGAACTCATAGATCCCTAACTCACAATGAATTGTGTAAGAAACTAGGAACAAAAATCGTTTCTAAATATAAAATATACTGCCATAGCGCTTATCAAAACAATAAATATCTGGGAGAAACATCTGCTGGCACTCCTGTATATATCGACAACTTATACCTTCAAGCAGATCTTAAAATTGGAATTGGAACTCTGATGCCACATCCTTATGCTGGTTTTAGTGGCGGTGGAAAAATCGTATTGCCTGGCCTTGCAGGCATCGAATCTATTGACGTAAACCATAGACCTGTCAATAAATCTCTTCAAGGTAAAATTGGACAAGTTGAGAACAATAGCAGAAGAGCTGATATAGAAGAGGCAGCAAATATGGCCGGGCTAGATTTTATTGTTAATACTATCTCTAATTCTCTTGGCGATACTGCTTCTATATATTCCGGAAATCCTGTCGATGTATTCAATACTGCCTCAAAGAAAGCTCTTGAAGTTTATTCCACAAATGCTCCGTACAACATGGACGTTGGAATTTTTAATGCCTTTCCTCGTGACACATGGTTCTTACTTGCATTAAATTCACTCAATGTATGGGGTTCTCGAGATTCAGATAAAGAAATTGTCCGAAAAGGCGGAACAATTGTCATAATCACATCTGCATCTGAAGGAATTGGCGAACATGGATTAGTAGGTAAAGGAATGATTCACCATATTCGTAGAGATAAACATGGAACATTTGGCGGCCCACTACGAAATCGAAATCTTATATTTTATTGTCCTACAATTAATCAAAATTATATCTACGATCATTATTCAGAAGACGTCAAAATTTTCAATAACTGGGATTTACTCATTCGTGAATTACAAAAACAACACGGCAATGATACTGATGCAGTAGTATTTCCTAATAGTTCTTTACAAATTGATTCAAATCTGTTTTAACTAATTTGTATCTGTTCTAAATCTTCTTTTATCTTTCTCATAAACGCATCCCAACTAAATTCATTCACTACTCTATTTCTCGCTGATATGCCCATTTTCATTCTCTTTTGATTATTTTCTAACAGATTAAATATCTTATCCTCCCATTGATCTAAATCATCTTGTAACAAGTATCCAGTTATATTGTTGATTATAGTTTCTTTTGGCCCGCCTGTATTGAATGCAATTACAGGTTTTCCACATGCCATTGCTTCAATTGGCGCAATCCCGAAATGTTCTTCTTTGGGCGTATATAAAAATACACTACAATTCTTGTATGAATTCACTAATTCTGAATCTGTTACATTTGTGTGAATTTCTACATTATCGATTAAATCTAATTCTTTAATTTTCTTATTTAATTCATCTAAATGCCATTCAAATCCTAATTGTTTTACTCCGACGATGATTAATCTTATTTTATTGTCTTTTTTCTTCATTTTTTTAATCAATTCTATTGAGAATATAAGATTCTTATTTGGAACAATTCTATTGACTGTCAGAATGTATCTATTATCTGTCTCATTCAGTGTGAATTTATCTATATCAACTCCTGGAAAGATAATTGTACTATCTCTGTTAAATTTCTCATGAATTGCACTTTTTGTAAAATCAGAATTACATAATATTGAATCTGTTTCTTTGAATCCTTTATTCTCTGCTCGATCTATTGGAAAATGTAATAATCTTCTGATTAAATCACTTTTTTTAACTAATAATTGTTCTGGATGGTGACAATATATCATTGATGGTTTATATTTATCTGCCAGATAATAATTTGAACTAAACACAAACAAATCGGGTTTAAATTCATCAATCCCAGTTTTCATCATCTCTTTACTTTCTCGGTATGCAGTTATTGCTCTAAATTTTCCAAAATAATCTAGCTTTCCATTACTAACTATGACATTTTCTGTTCTAAACTCTTCAAATGCCTTTTCCTCATCGTAAATAGCAGTAAAATAAGCAACTTCATGACCTAGTTTCTTTAAAGAATTTCCCATTCCTAGCACTAATCTTTGCGCACCAGTTTGCATAGATATATCGTAATGTATTATTGCTATTTTCATAATCATTCTACTTGTTTTCTATATATGTTTAATAGTTTCTTAACTACCTTTTTCCTATCATGATTATCAATTATGAACTGTCTGTTGTTTTCTGATTCCTTTTTTCTTTCAACTTCATCTAACAATTCAATTACTCGCTCATTTACATTGTCTTTATGCCTGTAATCTATAGTTACTAGACCACAGGACATGGCTTCTAAACATGTTTTACTGTGAGACGATACTCCTTTTGTAAATATTCTGTCAATATATATGTCATATTCCTTCAAATTTTTATGTAATTCTAGATATGAAAATGGTCTTCTGTCATGTACGTCTACTTTAATGCCATTTTTTTTCATAAGTTCAATTAAATATTTTGGCACTCTTTCATACCATGAATTAAATCCAATTGCTTTTAATTGCGAATTCTGTTTTACCTTCGGACAAAATCTAGTTGTATCTATTGGATTAGGTAAATACTCTGCATCTTGTCTAACTGTTTTTGCTAATTTCAGCATTTCTGGTGTTGAGACAATTACTGAATTGGCATATTTCAAATTTCCTTCAATAATTTTACTCCATCTTGTCAAGTCTTTACTATTTTTTTTAAATTCTTCATCATACAATCCAAATAAATCTGTTCCATGACAATGCAATACATTGATTTCTTTCTTAATTAATCGTACAAAAAATGCATCTTGTAATGCATAATTCACATGTATTATTCCTTTTGCTTTAATCGCATTTACAAAAGGATTTATGATTTTTCCATACACCGAATACAGTGCATTCGTATCTACATTCGGACCTGCATAATTTCTCGGCAAATATTTAACATCCATATTTACCTCTCTGAGCCCATTTGCTAATTCATAACCTACCCAAGCTGCATCATTCAGAATAGTTACTTGATTATTATTCAATATAGACTATTTGCAGATATTCTTTATAAAATCTACCACTGCTGTTATTTGTTTATTCTAATAATTTTTTAAACCACGAAACTGTTATGTCTAAACCTTTATCTATGGTATATTCTGGTTTCCATTTTAATAATTTCTTTGTTTTACTACAGTCCGCTTCTAATCTTTCTAGATCTGCTGCCCTTTCTGATTCATAAACTAGTTCAGACGAAGAACCTGATATGTCTATAATCTTCTTTGCAAGATCTAATATGCTTGTCTGAATACCAGTTCCTATATTGAATACTTCTCCTTGCGTCTTTTCCCTTTCTTTCATTACTCTTACGTATGCTTCTACTGCGTCTTTTACATACATCAAATCTCTAGTCTGTTTCCCATTTCCGTGAATCTTGATATTCTCATCTTTTATTGCTCTAGTTACAAATTCTGGTACTACTGCTGCATATCCTCTATATGAATTACTCTGATTCTCACCATATGTGTTGAAATTTCTAATTACTGAAACTGGATATTTATACCATTCATGTAATACCATGCATTGTTTTTCTGCCGCCAATTTTGTTGCAGCATAGACACTTCTAGGACTACAAGGATGGTCCGTATCCATTGGCGTATATACAGGATTCCCATATACTTCTGGCGAAGATGCATAAATTAAAAATGGTTTACTTCTAGTTTTTAATAATTCTTGACACAGAATAAACGTTCCTTTTTCATTTGATTCAAAATATTCCATCGGTTTCTGCATTGATTCTGGAATTGATACCAATGCGGCCAGATGAATTATTGTATCAATTCCTACCTCGTCAATTTTTTCTGCTTTTAAATTCCTGTAATCCATTTCCCAACTGACAAACCTCTCATTAAATTTCTCTTTGTCTTCAATTATTTCAAATGGATCTACTGGAAAATCTTCTAATCTATGCAGATTGTCTACTCCGTATATTTCTGCATCCGTTTCCTTTAATAACGAATCAATTAAATGCGAACCATAAAAACCTGAAGAACCCGTAACTAATATTTTCATTTTATTACTCTACTTCTTCATACATAATAAATTCTTTTCTAATTAAATTATCAATCTATGGCATTCATATGCTTCAGCATATTTTACACCTATCTCGGTACCTCTAAGTTCTGCTATATTCTCAATCACTCTTGGTGTTCTGGGATGGTTCTTACTTCTTACTTGAGACGAATACAAAGATAATGCCTTGATTTTCTTTTTCAATTCTTTTGATATATCAACATAAAAATTAGGATGAAACCTCTTTCTAGTCCAATTTGTTTCAGGTTGTTCATATGATAACACCATTTTTGTAATACCTTTCTCCTTATTTCTAACAGGTCTACATGCTGTAAAACTAGCTTTGGCAACCGCAACATGATCTTGATTTGTCGAACCTATGAAAGGAATTGCCACTATGTCCGGGTTTATTGTTGATAATGAAACCTCACCTTTCTCAATAGTGTTTATCAAATCCTTTTGTGGAACTTTGTCGAGTTTAAGGTGATATTCATCACCTGCCCATGCTAAATCAAATGAATCTACTTTCAGATATTTCATTACTTTATTCATTTCTAGTATTCTTTTCTCGGAGTTACTAATCCCTCCGTATTGTTTGATATTTCCTACTGTAAAACATAAAACATGAACTTTTCCACCACCTGCTTTAACCTTTGAAATTAAACCTCCACATCCAAGGACTTCATCATCAGGATGAGGGGCAATAACTAATAATTTCTTGTTCTTGTAATTTATTGTCATTTCCTAGCTGATATTCCCATTACTACTTTTTTTGTTATAAACTTATTTTCTTTTGCGAATATGCCTTCGATTACTTTCTCAAATTCATTCTGTTCTTCCTTTTCAAACAATGTATAAGATTTCCAGTATCTTAATAATTCATCTTTACTAGGAAATGCGACAGGATTTTCAAAAATATCTATTTTTACTTCTCCAAATAGTGTTTCAAAATATGGTAAAGCTTTTGATTCCATAAAATTATTGTGCATGTTATATTCTTCAGGAAGTTCCTCAAAAGTTTCATGTATATCGGTTAATTCTTTGTTATTTCTCTTGATTGGCCCACAAACAAAACATCTGCCTCCTTCTTTTAACTTATCGTATACGTCTTTAATTGTTTTTTTATAATCTTTTGAATAATATAAACCAAAACAACATAAAATCAAATCAAATTCAGCATCCTTGAATTCATTACCTATGTCTTCCATGCTTCCATTTTTTAAAAATACATTATCTCTTTCTACATTTGATTCAATTTCATTTAGAAGATCTTTTGATATGTCTAATCCTGTGACTGATCCATTTTCATTAATTATTTCACTTATTGGAATTAGTTGTTTTCCATTTCCACATGCTATGTCTAATACTCGGTCATCTTCTTTAATTTCTAATTTCGGAATTATCCAGTCATTTATTTCGAATTTCGCATAATTTGCATGTGCGGATAGTCTATTGTTCAATGCATTACTGGAATTTTGCGCTCTTACCACTTTCAATCACTTTGCTTATACTTTTTCATAAATTAAACTATCACTCTATTGCGGACTCGATTTTCTTAATTATCTTAGATTTATCAGTATCTATTATATATTTCCCAAGCCGTGGGCCTTTATTACTACCTAGAAGTATTTGGTATATCCGTTGAAATAATATCCTTGGTTTCATGTCATTTGATTTTGCTATCTCAAATATTTCACTTTGAATAACATCAGGATCGGAATTTTTCTCTAATAACGTAATAATTTCTGATAATGGTTTCTTATGTTCGTCTAACACTTCCACATTTCCGATTGTATCAGTTTTAAAATCTCGCGCCCAATTTATTCCTAATTTAATCCTATGCAATATGTTATCGTCAATTTCCTCCACATATTGATATTCGACCAGTTTCTTTGATATATACTCGATAGAATTATCTTCAGGTGCTATCTCCGCTAATTCTACTAATAGTCTATATGGAAGGTGAATTGATTCTTTTTTTGGTGGGTCTAAATGATTGACATATTCATATAATCCCTTCATTCTAATAGTCTTGTCTTTATTCTCGGACATAGTCTTATTGAAATATATATCCTCTACTACGTCCACTTCATCCATGTAAGTTGGAATATCTTCTACTGATAATGATCTTGCTCCTGAAATTCTTTTGAACATTAATAATAACAACGACGAAGGAGTTCCATACTCGAGCCATTTCTGAGGTGTTAAAACATTTCCTACTGATTTAGATATCTTCTTGCCTGATTTATCTAAAAACATCTCATATCTGATATGAAATGGATGAACATGATTGAGAATATTCCCTGATATCCAATCATTAATCTTTACAGAATCTTCTATATCTTTTCCATAAGCTTCAAATCTTATATCCAGAGCCGACCATCTTGCAGCAAATTCAACTTTCCAACCTAGCTTTCCCTTCCCTTCTGATAATCTTGTTTCGCCCTCATGTCCACAACCCCTGATTAAATTTCCTCCAATCTCCGCGTCATTACATCTATAATGTATTATGTCTCTCTCATTGTCGAATTCAGTTGGAATTGTCACATATATCTTATTACAATTACCACATATTGGATAATACGGTAATAATTTTTCGAATTTTGTTTGTCCAGTTATTTCTGCTATCTTCTTTCCAATTATCTCTGAATCTCTTAGTATCTTACTTGTCTGGTTCTTCAATATTCCCTCTTTGTAAATTTTTGTCGCACTCTTAAAACTATAATCAATACTTAATCTATCTAATCCGTCAAGTAACAAAGAACTCATGTGTTGACCATAGGACGCATGACATCCAAATGGATCATCAATTGACGATACGGGTTTCCCTAGCTCTTCCTGAAGTCTATCTGGAAAACCCTCTGGAACTTTTCTAAGACCATCCATGTCATCTGAATACGCTATCAGTTTTGATTTATACCCGTTGTCTTCTAGTGCAATTTTTACTCCATATGCTCGTACTGCGTCTCCTAAACTTCCTATATGAGGAATTCCTGATGCTCCTAGTCCACTTTCAACATTAATTATTTCTGTAGAACGTTCTAATTGAATTTCTCTCTTTATAATATCATTGGTTAATTTATCTATCCAGGTTCCTCTTCCTATCGTACTCAATTATTAATCATTATTCCTCTCTTTCATTCTCTTATTTACAATTTTTTTCTCTTTTCTACTAGCTCCGATATAAAACACCAATAATCCAATTATGACTAGAATGTTTGCAATACCGCTATAATTTGATTCAAGTCTTATTGATATTGAATTCTCTACAGTTTCCTCTATGTTATGATTCCAAACAACAACTGTTACTTTTTCCATTTCTGGATCTAAAACTCTTCTGAACGTTCCTGTTAATTCTAATTGCTCAATTATCGGTTCCCAATCAACACAAAACTCAGCTCCACCTCTTTGTCCCCCACATCTCTTGAAAATGTCGTAATTCTCATCATCAAATACATACAAATCTATAACATCTCCCCTTGTCTCAATTCCATCTATAAATTCTGGCCCTTCGTTGTTATTTATTAATTCAAGTTGATAATTAGCCATAGGCAGAGGAAATGCTTTTACATCTGCATAGTATGTTATGAAAGAATTAACTGGAATTACGTCAAATTCTGATAATACTGTTACCGAAGTCAAAGAAAACAAATATCCCCCTAATAATGTAATAACCACGCCAATTACTAAGATTTGTTTATTCATCTTTACATCTTCTCAATTATAAAAATAGATTAATAAAATATACGTTATATTCTCAGAATTGATAAATATGTTCGTTTATCGTCTACGAACGACTTTGTCCCATTTTTGACCAACAGTTCTATTGAGTATGATTCTTGTTCTGAATGACCGTTTTGATTTTACTCTAGGACTCCTACTTGTTCTTACTTTACCTTCGACTTTAGGTGTTTGACCTCTAACTTTACCTGCTTTTGTCAGTGAACCGTGAGTTGGCATACCCAATCATAGATATTCGACATTTAAAAATATGATGTTATTTTTAGTGTTATTGAGAAACTTTAAGAATGGTTATTGACTATTTTCAATATCTTGACCAATAAACTCATTCTCACTGAAGCAGGTATTATTATTATCAATGATAAATACGAAGTACTTCAAAGCCATAGATTTCAACCTGGTTCTGAAATTTCACTCTATTCGGAGACCAAACGAGGAATAATTGACGCTAACATTAAAGAATTTCTTCTCAGTCAGTCAGATATATTATCTGATTCTTCTGAGGTAAATGATCAATCATTACTAACAATCTTGCATAATCTCTATCCGCGTGAAAATTTCATTCATAAAACAATTAATTCCTCAAACCTCTTTCCATTATTTGTTCAATCAGGTTTCTTTAACTCTGAAGAGGAAATTCGAAATTTCCTCCAAGACTTCTCTATTGAATATTCCAAACAACAAATTCGTGATGTTTCTGGAAAGGAAGACTTGCAAATAATTGAAGGAATTAATTCTCTCGACGAAGCTGATAAAGCTATTAACATTTTCATGGCCCGTATTAACGAATGGTACGGCCTACACTTTCCTGAACTCGAAAACCTACTCAAGGATACTAATGTATATTTCAAATTTGTATCTCTTGGTTTAGACAGAACATCTATTACTGAAAAAGACCTAAGTTCTTTTAGTTTTTCTGAAAAAAAACTTGATGCTATCTTTAGTTCCGCTCAAAATTCGAAAGGCGGAAGTATTAATTCCAAAGATTTATCGATTATTTCTATCTTGGCAGAAAATATAATAAATTTAGTCAAGGTACGTGATAAAGTATTGAATTATATTAATGATTTAATGAATAAAATTGCTCCTAATTTAAGTGCAATTGCAGGTCCTACTGTTGGCGCTCGTTTAATTGCAAAATCTGGCGGTTTGATGAAACTTGCTAGATTGGCTTCGAGTACAATCCAAGTTCTAGGTGCTGAAAAAGCTCTGTTCAGATCACTAAAAAGCGGAAGCCGACCTCCTAAACATGGAATCATTTTCCAACATGATATGGTACATTCTAGCCCTAAGCACCAGCGTGGAAAAATTGCCCGTTCTTTGGCAGCTAAGATTGCTATTGCTGCACGAATCGATGCATTTCGTGGCACTAAGGAAATAGACATTGAAAATAGCCTTGATAAACGCTATCGTGAAATTCAGGAAAAATACGCTTCTCCTGTAGCAAATAGAAATAACTTTACAATGAAAAAACATAAAAAACTTAGGCGAAGTATGAATGAAAAACGACGAAGATCTTCCTAATAACGTAGATTGGATTAAAGTTGCAGGAAAAGAAAAACTTGCAACAAAAAACTACGTTCCAGGCAATAGTGTATATGGCGAGCATCTCCAAAAATCTTCTACTCATGAATTTCGTATCTGGGACCCATACCGCAGTAAACTAGCCGCTTGTATAATAAATGGCATGAAAAATATTCCCTTCACAAGTGGCTCAACAATCTTGTATCTAGGTTCTTCTACAGGAACTACCCCCTCACATGTTTCTGATATCGTTGGTAAAGATGGATTATTATTTTGTGTTGAAATTTCTTCTCGTGTAGCACGTGATTTTATTGATAACGTTGTATCTTTCCGTAATAATATAATTCCAATCATTGCTGACGCTCATAATATTGATAGCTATACTTCAATTTTTAGAAATATTGATAGCGTTTATTGTGATATATCTCAACCTAATCAAACTGATATTGCTATATCTAATTGTAAAGAATTTCTTTCAAGTGGTTCAAAGTTACTTCTTGTAATTAAATCGCGCAGCATTGATACAACAAAGTCCCCAAAATCTATTTATGAACAAGAAATGGCTAAATTAGAATCTAGTGGTTTTGATATTGATCAAATGATTGACCTTCATCCTTTTGATAAAGATCATGCCTTAATAATGGCAACAATGCGATAATATATTATCCTAAATAATTTTCAATTTTTGGTTGTAACTCTGTCCATGTTTTCCAAGATTTTCTTGTGAAATACGGCATTTCTTTATTCTTTATAACCCATTCTCGCAAAAATCTTCTAGTAATTGGATCTGAAGGGTAACCGCTTCCTATATTTCCGTGAATTCTTTCTAATTTTAGAACCTCTTTATCACGATTGAATTTTGCAATTATTGAAGCCGCTGCAACAATTATATATTTCTCATCTGCTTTATGTCTAGAATATACCTTTATTCTCGTATCAATTCGATTAATTATTCTCTGTTTAAATCTCTCTGGATTAACATCACATGAATCTACATAGATTGAACTCGACTTCAATTCATTCATCATCTTTGCAATTGAATTTGCTTCTAATTCATTTAGTCCAATTATCTTATTACCCTTATAATAATTCTTCTTTTTTGCAAATTCTTTTCTTAATCTTACTGCTTTATCAATTTTCTTTTCGGATAATCTAGTTATTGAAACATGTTCTGATTCCTCCATGATAATTTTCGAAAGAATTTCTCTATTCTTTGGCGTAACTTTTTTTGAATCTTTTACACCATATTTTGAAAATTTTTTAATTATTTTTTTATCTGCAGTAACACACGCTATTACTAACGGACCGATAATTGACCCCCTTCCTGCCTCGTCTACACCTGATACCAGTTTATTATTTAAATTCTTCAATTATACTTTTATATATACTATCAATCACTTCAACTTTGTGTTTATCATTTAAATCATGAAGTTCTAAATTTGCTGATTTTTTTATTTCTTTAATAATTGGATGATTAAATTTTGTTTGTATTGCACATAATATTTTCTTATCTTCATTTAATAATGACTGAAGCAAATCACAAAATCTATTACTAAAAAGCTCCATTGGTCCTATCATATCTATTATTAATAATTCTGCTTTTGTTGACGATTGATATAATTCATCAATAATCAAGTTATCAATGTTGTCTTTATTTATTCTAAATTTCTGTAATCTCGGACCTATTTTTCTATCTATATCCGCTAATTCAAAAGTAATGCCTGTTGAAATATTCATAATTTCTATTCCCGTTCTTTTTCCGTATTTTCGAATATCTCTTGTCAATATACCTCCCATAGAAATATTTTCTGATGACAATCTATAGTATAATGTGTTGATTACTTTGGTCTTTCCTGTACCAGTTCTTCCTGTTACCCCCCATATCTTTGAATTCATCTAATTGTTCCCTACTTTCTATAGATATTCAATAAATTATATAAAATATCCATAAATTATTTATTGGGCAATTATTACCAAAATATTACTTGTCAGAACTAGAATCTACAACTGTTGATGAAATTACTACTAAAATCAAGGATTTACTTGATTCAAGGAAAAACCTTGTGACCCAACTCAAATCCCTGAATAAAAAAAGACTCGATATGCGTGATGAACTTAATACTATCACTTCTCAATTAGGAGAACATCAGGCAGATTTAGAGCCCATATACGGTGATGTAGGAAATTATCGTAAAGAAAGACAAGGATTACTGAATGAAAAAAAACAAATTTGGACACAAATTAACGTAGCTAACGATGGCATTAAAGAGAATGATACTTTAAGTAAAACCCAAACATCAAAACCCGATCGTAAATTTAATAAAAAGGAAAATACCAAAAATATATCAAAACAAATAAAAGAAATCGAATGGAAAATTCAAACCGCAAAATTATCACGACAAGAAGAAAAACAGCTTATTAAAAATATTGCAACACTACAAAAAAAATACAACATCTGGAAAAAAACCACCGTCGCTCGTAAAGAACTATCTGCATTATTCAAAAAAATTAAACAAATAGGAACTAGTCTAGACGCAATGGACAAATCTAGAGAAAGTGTAAAAACATCTTTTGATGAAAAAAAGTCGGTCTTTGATACAAAGTTTAAACGACGTGGGCAACTATTCAGTGAAATGAACGGTTTTAATGATGATATCCGGGGGTTAGAAACTACACTCAACGCCAATTCTAAAGAATTACAATTGTTGAAAAATAAAAGAAATGCACTATTCAAATCAATTAAATCTGTTAGCAAGTCTGCAATTCTTAAGAAAAAGAAAGTCATTCTTGAGAAAGAAAAATCCAAGGCTAAAGAAAAACTTGAATCTGGACAGTCCCTTTCATTCGAAGAATTGAGATTAGCTTACGATGATGACGATGAGTATCTCTCGTAATAAAAGAACTTCTATCTCTAGAAGAAAAAAACAATCATCAAAACACACTCCTCTTCTTATCCTGTGTATTGACAGAGATGATGATTTAGGCGAGAAAACTAATCTTAAATCTCCTATTGTTGGCTTCAAAAACTGTGAAAATGCTGGAATGAAACTTGCTATTAGTGATCCTGAAGAAGCAGATGCTAATGCTATTTTCGCCGCCATTAAAACCTATAAAGAATTATCGCGCACTGGACGTAAGTGCGAAGTTGCGATTGTTACTGGTAATCATTCAGGTGGTTATCAATCAGATGAAAAAATGCGTAAACAAATTCAATCAATAGTAAATAAAACAAAGATAGTTGATGCAATTCTTGTATCGGACGATTCTGACGAATCAAGTATTATCCCCTTAGTTCAAGATCTAATTGCAATCAATTCAATTCAAAGAATTGTTATCAAACATAGTGGGGCACTTGAAGAAACCTATGCTGTTCTCGGCAGATATCTGAAAATGTTAATTTTCGATCAACGATATTCAAAATTTGCATTAGGCATACCTGGTTTGTTATTTCTCTCTTGGGCATTTCTTGCTTTATTCAATCTTCTTGAACAAGCTATCACTGTAACTCTGGCAATTCTTGGTATTGCTTTTGTCATTAGAGGGTTCGATTTAGATAGACTCGCTAGATCTTTACCTAAATTAGAACTTACATCTTATGTCAAATTATTCTCGTCTATAGCAGGTTCCTTAGTATTAATTATCGGTACTTTCTTAGGGGCTTCTGGCATTTCACAGTTAATTTCCGACAATCAAGCATTTTCTAGCCCTTCTAATCTTCTTTCGTCAGCGCCAGAATTAATTGGAGTTTTTGCCGATGAATCTTTGTTACTTTTATGGATTGGCCTTGGATTATTCATCGCAGGTGATTTATTATCTAATTGGATTATTAATAAAAAACGACGTGTTATTCGCGGCGTAATATTATTACTTACATTGATTTTCCTATTCTTCCCAATTCAACAATTTGCAAAACTTCTTATTGGCGCAGGCGATACATTTACTTTCATTGCATCACTTATTTTTGGACTTGCTGGATCTTTTATCAGCGTGATATTTCTCTATCAAAGGTACATTCGCTTACCTAGATCTCGACGTAAGTAGGCAAGATTATTTTTGTTTATTAATTTCTTACGTTATGCAGGTGTCTACAGGTTTTATGAAAATTATCTAAAGAATCAAATCAGTAAATCAAATCCTCCTGTTCATATTGCATTAATTTTAGATGGTAATCGACGATGGGCTAAATCTAAGTTTATTCCTGAGTGGATGGGACATTTTGCAGGTGCAAATATTGTGGATGATTTATTGGATTGGTGCGTTGAATTAAACGTTAAAATAATCACTCTATATGCATTATCTGCCGAAAATCTAACTCGTCCACAACCTGAAGTAGATAGACTGTTTGAAATTATATCTTCTAAATTGTCTGAATTACTGGACGAACCAAAAATTGATAATTACCGTGTTCATGTTAAGGGTCTTGGTGATTTATCACTTCTTCCAACTGAAATACAAGAAAAAATCCAGAAGATAGAAACCAAAACTCAAGATTACGACGGACTATTTTTTAATTTAGCTCTTGCATACGGTGGCAGATCTGAGATATTAGAAGCTGTAAAGAATGTAGCAACTGAAGTAATAGACGGTTCTATTGAAATTGATAATATTACAAACGAAATGGTTGAAAATCATTTATCTACGTCGCATCTTTCATCTCCTGAACCTGATTTAGTTATTAGAACTTCCGGAGAAGAACGTTTAAGCGGATTTCTTCTATGGCAAAGCGCATATAGTGAATTGGTTTTTCTTGATGTTTATTGGCCTGATTTCCGAAAAATTGATTTAATGCGAGCAATAAGAACGTATCAAAATAGAAATAGGAGATATGGCGAATAAGGTATGAGTATAAGATGACAGTAACAGTTGTAGTTGGTGGATTTTATGGAGATGAAGGTAAGGGTAAAATTGTAGCCTTTCTTTCGCTTAAAGATTCTCATTCTCTTGCAGTTCGCGGTGGCGTGGGTCCAAATGCTGGTCACACTGTTAACTTCGGCGATCAAGTTCTAAAATTAAGAATGCTTCCTAGTGCAGTTGTAAACAAATCTACTAAATTATTAATTGGTCCTGGTGTACTTGTAAACCCTGACATAACACTTGACGAAGCTACAAAATACGATGCATTAAATCGACTCGTTGTTGATAAAAGCTGTGCAATTATTGAAAAAAAGCATATTGAATCTGATAAATCTGGCTTTCTTGCTTCAAAAGTAGGAAGTACTGGCAGTGGTACTGGTCCTGCAAATTCAGATCGAATAATGAGAATTGCTAAATTAGCTAAAGATATCGATGTATTCCAAAATTATATAGATGATGTTCCCGATATTGTAAATTCTACTATTGATTCAGGTAATGATGTTCTTGTTGAGGGTACTCAAGGTACATTTTTATCCCTGTATTTTGGTAATTACCCTTTTGTAACTTCTAAGGATGTTACTGCATCAGCTATATGTTCTGACGTGGGCCTTGGACCAAAAAAAGTCGATAATGTTATTGTAATATTCAAAGCCTTTGTAACTCGCGTTGGCGAAGGTCCATTTACTGGCGAACTATCTCCTGAAGAGACAGAAAATCTAGGATGGGCTGAAATAGGCACTGTTACTGGTAGAACTAGACGTGCCGCTCCATTTGATTTCACTTTAGCAAAAAAGGCAATTATGCTAAATTCTGCTTCCAGTATTGCAATTACTAAACTTGATGTTCTTTACCCTTCTGCTCGCGGAGTAACAAAATACGAAGAATTAGATGCTCCTTCAAAGTCCTTTATTGAAAATATTGAAAAAGAACTAAAAATTAATGTTAGTCTTATTGGTACTGGCCCTGAAGTTTATGAAACGATTGATAGAAGGGTGAAATAATTTATCATTCTCTAATAAATTAAAAAAGATTTCAGAGATAAATCAAAGTCGGGTTATATTGTCATTAGATCTAACTTGCCCTCCTGAACAAATTCTTAAGAAATCAATTTCTTTAATTAAATCTACATCAAATGATATATGCGCAGTTAAAATCAATCATCATTTGTTACTGCCCTTATCTCTAAACGAACTCAAAAGACTTGTATCTGTTATCCATAATAATAATCTACTTGCTATTGCAGATTTAAAATTAAATGATATCTCTGCTACAAATCTTATCGTAATTAAACATCTATGGAAAATGGGGTTTGACGCAATTATTGTCAATCCTTTTGTAGGGTATTCTGAAGGATTAGATTCTCTATTGGCGAAATCTAAATCCAAAAATAAAGGCGTATTGTTCTTAGTTTATATGAGTCATGCAGGCGCTAAAGATGGCTACGGACTTGATATCATGAAACAAGGTAAAAAAAAGAAATTATATGCTGAATTTATAGAACGTGCTAAACTATGGCATGCCGACGGAATCATTGTGGGGGCCACTAGACCTAAACTTATTAAAGAAATCTCAAATCTTACTCATGATAATTTAGATATTTACACGCCTGGTATTGGTACACAAGGCGGCGATGTGTCTAAATCAGTCAAATCCGGCGCTAATTATATAATTGTTGGACGTTTAATATTAAATTCTAGAAATCCTTCTCTCACTACTTCACGTATTCGGGTTAACTCTTGGCTAAAGTCTTAATTAATTGACTTCCTTTCTCTAGTATCTCTTTTGAATTATCAAAAGTAATCAATTTTAACACGTTATCATGGTCTTCCCATCTATAATCTAGGTGCTCAAATGATATTTTTACATCCTTCTGTTCTGTTTCAGCTAAGTAGTAAGACACAATTTTATGCACTATTTTGTTTTTTCTATAATAATGATATTCCGCTTTTTCATTAAATCCTTTGTGAAGTGTAATGTTGTTTATTCCAGTCTCTTCTAATAATTCTCGTTTTACTGTTTCTTCTTCTCCTTCTCCTTGTTCAATGTTGCCTTTGACAAAATCCCAATGCCCGGACGGATATTTTAAGACGAGAAATTGAAGTCCTTCTGCCCTATTAAATAAAACTACTCCTGCTGATCTTTCTTCTAACATTAGATATCATTTATGATAATCCATTTCATTCAATATATTATTTCCTAATGACTCTGTGCACGCTGTAACGTATGATACCCCTTCTTTGGATAATATATTGAAATCATTCTGTTCATTGAGGAATCTTATGAATATTCCTGAACATTTTCCAATATGCATTGCAGGTAAACAATCAAACGTTCTCAACTGTTTTGAAGGGGCAATAAAAGCATCTATTTTACCTGCTGCCACGAATATATTCTCTATTATTGCAGAACCTAGTATTCTTTGCGCCTTAGTTTTTTCAAATATTTCCTGCATATGCCCATAAGATTTCCTTGCATTTTCCGATCTTATATTCAAATCTACAGCAATTACTGCTTCATTTAGTTTTTCTATATTGTTTGGCTTTATTGTTAAATTATTGACCGTTGCCTTTTGCAGCTCACCCAAATACAAATCTCCTTGAATTATATCTATTACTCCTGAGGCAATTATATCTGAAAATTTTCCTCCTTTTGCAATTGCAATAGCCGAACTAAAAAATGGAATCTGCCTTACCGAATTTAAACTCCCATCTAATGGATCAACTAATACAAATATGTCATTATTTCCTTCAATTATCCCCGTTTCTTCTGATACAATTGTAGATCCCGGTATATGTTCTCTAATCTCTTTTAGTATCGTTCTTTCTGCTAATACATCGATCTCATATTGCATATCTCCAAATGCATTTTTATCTAATTCAATATGATTCCCTTTAAAGTATCTACCTTTAATCGTATTTTGCGCTTTTATTAGTGCTTTTTCTATAATTTCTGAATAGTTCAATCATATATTCATTGTTTAAAGAATCTTAAAAGCTTGATATTGAATACTATTTTAGATTCATTTATGCCAAAGTGCTGGTAATCGAGAACGTTAAATCTCTTATTTATCTACTATCATCAAATAACTCATTTAATACAGAAAAAGTCATTGCTACATCTTTTGTTTTTACTACAATTATTGTATCTGTAAAACAACTAACTGTATCTTCTATATTTATTTGTCTTTTAGCAACCTGGCCATATATTGTAAATACAAATCCTGGTACTGAGATTACCTCTATTGGACTATGTACAATTATTGCCGCTAAATCATTTGAATCTTCTAATATTTCTGATTTATCGAATATCTTCAATAATTCTTCTCTAAGTCTTTCAGAATATATTATTGTTAATGCCGAAGTTGCTACCGAAATCTGAATAAATTCTTCATTATTTTTTAATATTACATTCTGTATATTTTCTTGATTGCGATCATTCTTTTTAACTGATAATTTAGCAACACCCGTTCTTACATTTATATCACTCTTTGCAATAACATCTGTAATTTCATTATTGATTGACGTATACTTTGGCACAATTCTTTTTACAGCTGTTATTATTGCATCTTCATTAACTTCTGAAATCCCCATTTTCTCAATTTTGGGTTTTAGTAATCTTGCTATTCCACTAATATTAGCATAATCTCTAGCTATTGAATCCTGTATTCCTAAATCTGATTCTATTAAATTTCTTGTAATTCTTGCAACAGATTGATTTATCTGTTTCTGGTCATCTATAGCCAATAATGGTCAATTATGACCAAAACCTATTAAAAGGTTTCTCTACAAACTTCTCACATGATGTCCAAAAAAGTAGTTTTAGCATTTTCTGGAGGACTTGATACATCTATCTCAGTTAGTTGGCTAAAGAAAAAGCATAATCTTGACGTAATTACTACTATTGTTGATATTGGTCAAGCTGAAAACTTTGACGAAATTGAAAAAAAGGCCTACTCAATTGGCGCATCAAAACATTATACTATTGATGCCAAACAAGAATTTATTAATAATTATATTTTTTCTGCAATAAAATCAAATGCCTTGTATCAGAATAAATATCCGTTGGCCACTGCTTTGGGTAGGCCCCTTATTGCATACAAGCTAGTAGAAATTGCAAATCAGGAAAATACTAAAATCTTTTCACATGGATGTACTGGAAAAGGTAATGATCAAGCCAGATTTGACGTTACATTGAGATCTGTTATGCCCGATGCTAAAATTATTGCTCCAGTTAGAGATGAAAATATGAGCAGAGATGAAGAAATTCAATATGCAAAAGACCTTAACGTGCCAATTGAAAAGAAATCCCAATACAGCATTGACGAAAACTTGTGGGGTAGATCTATAGAAGGTGGAATCTTAGAAGATTCTTTCGAAGAACCTCCAAAAGATATCTACAAATGGATTGATGTAGACAGTAGATTGCCTGATAAATACGTAGAAATTGATTTTAATAATGGCATTCCAATTTCAATCGACGGTATTACTGATTCTCTAGAAATGATTACTCATCTTAACGACGTTGCAGGAAAATATGGCATTGGAGTTGTTGACCACATAGAAGATAGGCTTATGGGGATAAAATCAAGAGAAATCTACGAAGCACCTGCCGCCACCGTACTTATTGACGCTCATAAAGATCTAGAAAAATTAGTATTGACTAGAAATGAATTGGAAATAAAGTCCTTATTAGAACAAAAATGGAGTTGGATGATTTATTCAGGATTATTTGTAGATCCATTGGTAAAAGATATTGATTCATTTATTAATAAAACTCAAGAACGCGTTAATGGCACTGTTAGACTGAAACTTAGGAGTAATTCCTTCACTGTGGTTGGCAGAAAATCTAAAAATTCTATTTATGATCAGAATCTTTCTTCATATTCCTCTTCATCTGATTTCAATCAAACATACTCTAAGGGTTTTATCGAAATCTGGGGACTTCAGTCTAAATTTAACGAAGGAGAGACAAAATGACTGATGATATAGATATATTGAGAGGCAATAGACTCTCTAAAACCTCTGCCTTAGCTTCTTCTTTTATTAGTTCTACCGATGAGGATTTACTGATTATCGATCCTGTCAAAAAAATCAATATTGCACACATGCTTATGTTGGCGAAACAAAATATCCTTGATAAAAAGACCGCAAATAAATGCATTAAAACTCTAAAGTCAATTGACGATTCGTTTGAACTAGATTCTAGCCTTGAGGACGTTCATATGAACGTTGAATCATTTGTAATTAATCGTATTGGTAGTGAAACCGGTGGACAACTTAATCTTGCCAAGAGTAGAAACGATCAAGTTGCAACTGCAATCAGAATGACAACTCGTACATTTATCTTAAGTATATTGACCAGTATTCATGACTTGCAAAATGTTATTCTTAATCTGGCAAAAACACATACTGATTATCTTATGCCTTCTTTTACTCATCTCCAACATGCACAAATCATAACCCTTTCTCATAATCTTCTTGCTCATTATGATTCATTATCTAGAGATGTCGACAGATTTCAAGAAACCTATGACCGAGTTAACAAATCTCCACAAGGTTCTGGCGCAATTGCATCAGTAATTATTCATGTTGATAGAGATTATATTGCTAAATTACTTGGTTTTAATGGCATTGTAGAAAATTCAATCGATGCTACCACTACTCGTGATTTCTGCATCGAATTACTGTCGAATCTTACGTTGCTAATGTTAAACATTGAGAAAATTGTTAATGAATTGGTCCTTTGGAGTACCTCTGAATTCTCATACGTTGAAATCTCTGATGAATTCAGTTCAACTAGTAGTATAATGCCTCAAAAAAAGAACCCTGTTATTGCCGAATTGATAAGATCTAAATCTTCTATTATTATTGGTGATCTTGTTACATCAATTAGCATAATTAAATCACTTACTCTGGGATATAGTATCGACATACAAGATCTAACTCCTAGATTATGGAATTCTATAAATAAATCATTGTCATCAGTTCAACTATTGTCTAACATGTTGAATACCTGTAAATTTAACAAAGAGTCTATGTATGCTAATCTAGACGATACCATGATAGCTGCCGATTTAGCTAATTATCTTGCATCAAATTATAATGTTTCCTTCAGACAATCACATCATATTGTTGGAACTCTATCCAAGTCATCAATTGATTCTAATACAAAATTATCTGAATTAGTAAAAACTGATATTGATAAAATAACTAAGAAAATAACTGGTAAAACAATTAAAGTAAATATGTCGGAAATTGATTCAATCTTTAATTATGTTAATAATGTTAATTCAAAAACTACAAAAGGCTCTCCTTCTAATTCCGAGAGTAATAGAATGATTAAACTCAGAACAGTACAACTCTCTAATTCCTCTAAATTTATTAAGAAACAACAGAATTTACTTGCTAAATCTGAACTTCTTCTTGAAAAATCTATAAAAAATCTATCAGGAGGTGGAAATTAATGGAGCAAAAATGCCAAGATTGTGATGCAACAATGCAGATTCTAGACGACGTTGTAATCGGAGAGATTATAAGTTGTCCTGATTGCAGTAACGAATTTGAAGTTAAGAAAATCAATTCAAATACTGTTACATTATCGCCTGCAGAATCAGTTGGAGAAGATTGGGGAGAATAAAATGACTAATCGTATCAGTATTATCTACGATCGCGTACGTTGGGAAGAAAAAGAAATTTTCAATGCATTTAATGAAAGAAATATCCCATTTAGCAAACATGATGCAAAAGCACTCGTATTGCGTAGTGATGACTCTGACGAATCAATTCAATCTTCGTTTGGTACTTCTATAATTCAAAGATGTATCAGTCATTATCGTGGCATGCTTATTGCCCATTATTTAGAATCAAAAAACTGTTTAGTGGTTAATAGTTCTAACACAAGTAGAATATGCGGTAATAAATTCCTATCTACATTGAAATTTGAAGAATTGGGTATAAAAACTCCCCTTACTTTATTCAGTTTTTCCGATAAATCTGCCGAAGATTCTGTAAAAGAACTGGGCTATCCATCTGTATTGAAGCCTATTGTAGGAAGTTGGGGAAGAGGTGTTGTAAAATTAAATGATAAAGACTCTGCTAAAGCTCTGATTGAAATGAGATATAACGACGATGGCTTATTCTCGAAAATCTTCTATGTCCAACAACATATCAATAGACCTCCAAGAGACATTAGAACTGTTGTTGTAGGAAATGAAGTTGTTGGCGCTGAATATCGTTATTCTTCTAATGATGATTGGAGGACTAATTTCTCACTTGGAGCAAAAATTGAGAATTGTCCTATCACGAAGGAGCTGGAAGAAATAGTTCTTAAGGCATCAGACTCAGTTGGCGGTGGAATCCTTGGCGTTGATTTAATGGAGGGCGAAGACGGATTCTTAGTTCATGAAATTAATAATAATGTTGAGTTTAAAGGCGTTTCAAAATTCACCAAAGATAATATAGCATACAAAATTGTAGATTATATTGATAATATTTCAAAGAGGTAATTTGTAATGAAAGTTGGAGTAATTGGTGCATCGGGTTTTGTCGGCGGAGAACTATTAAGATTAATCATTAATCATCCTGAAGCTGAACTTTCTTTTGCAACTTCTAGACAGTATGACGGTCAATTTTTATATAAAATTCATCCTAATTTGAAGGGATTTATAGATGTTAAATTCTCATTATTTGATTCATCAAAAGTTGCCGATCAATGCGACGTTCTTTTTACTGCAGTTCCACATGGTAGTTCATATGAATTCATGAATGAACTTGTTAATTCTGGCGTAAAAATTGTCGACCTTAGTGCCGATTATAGACTCTCAAATCCAGATATGTATGATAAATGGTATGGTTTTACACATCCTCTACCTGATTTATTGAATTCATTTACGTTCGGTTTACCTGAACTTCATAGGGATTCGATAAAATCAAGTAAGTTTACATCTACTCCTGGTTGCACCGCTTTAACTTCGATTCTTGCGTTGGCACCTTTGATTCAAAATAAAATAATAGATTCTAATAATATTATTATTGACTCAAAAGTTGGTTCATCTGGTGCTGGAGCAAAACCCACTATTGGTTCTCATCATGCTAATAGGTATGGCGTTATCCGTCCATTCAAACCATACGCACATAGACATACTGCTGAAATTGATCAAGAACTTTCGAATTTATCTGAAAATTCTGTAAATGTTTCACTGTCTGTTCATTCAGTAAATCTTGTTCGCGGTATATTATGTACTTCATACGCCTCTGTTGATTCTGATATTACTGAAGTTGAGGTATGGAAAGCCTATAGGAAATTCTATTCTGATTCGCCTTTTATTAGATTTATTGGAGATAAGAAAGGTCTGTACAGATACCCTGATCCTAAACTACTTATTGGTTCCAATTTTTGCGATATTGGATTTGCTCATGACAAATCTGCATCTAGACTTGTTGTTATGTCTTCATCAGATAATCTGATCAAGGGGGCTGCAGGAACTGCTATTCAAAATATGAATCTTATGTCTGGTTTTGACGAAACTACCGGTTTATGGGTTCCTGGAATACATCCAATGTGATTTCCATGGTTACAATAGTAAAAATCGGTGGAAGTCTACATAGTAAAGGCCTGACAAAAAATTTATTTGAGGATATTAAAAAATTTTCCAAAACTGAGTCATTGGTTGTCGTTCATGGAGGAGGAAACACCGTAACAGAAATTGCAGAAAAACTAGGTAAGAAACAAGAATTCATTGTTTCTCCATCTGGCGTGAAAAGCAGATACACTGATAAAGAAACCGCATCAATCTTCATGATGGTCATGTGTGGAAAAATCAATAAAGAAATCGTAGTATCATTACAATCTTTAGGTGTTAATGCAGTAGGATTAGGTGGTATTGATGGTAATATATTGAGTGCAATTCGTAAGAAAAGACTCTTGATAATAGACGAAAGAAAAAGAAAACGTGCAATTGAAGGTGGATTTACGGGTAAAATAAAAAACGTTAATACTGAATTGATTAATGACTTGATTAAATCAGGATACCTTCCAGTTATATCTCCAGTAGCTCTAGGCGACGAATTTGAAATCTTGAATGTCAATGGCGATCGCGCCGCATCTAATATTGCAGCTCATCTAAATGCAGACCGTGTTATCTTCCTAACGGACGTTGATGGAATATCGTTAAATGACAAGCTTGTTACAAATCTAACTCTAGCAGAGTCTAAAGAAATTCTTCCAAACCTTGGATTTGGCATGGAACAAAAATTAATTTCTTGTATAGAATCCTTGGATCATGGTGTTAAAGAAGGAATCATTGCTTCAGGATTAGTTGATGATCCCATATCTAATGCTGTAAAACATTCCAATTGCACGGTGATTAATAATGAATGATGAAGAATTAATTAATTCAGAGGATAAATATCTGGCTCCTGTTTATCAAAAATTTCAAATTATCCTTGATAAAGGAAGTGGATGTTACGTATGGGACTCTTCAGGTAAAAAATATCTCGACCTGATGGGAGGATATGGCGTTTCATTATTGGGTCATTCAAATGAAAACATTGTTCAAGCCATAACTAATCAAGCAAATAAATTAACTAGTTGTCATGGTTCATTTTATAATGCAGAAAGGGCAAATGCCGTATTAAACATAAATAAAATTACACCAAAGAATCTTGATAATATATATTTATGTAATAGTGGTGCTGAAGCAGTTGAAGCGGCATTAAAATTATGTAAGAAACACTCAAAAAATAAAATTATTTCTATGTCTGGTTCATATCATGGTAAAACAATCGGTTCTTTGTCTTTAACCTGGAATCCTAAATATAAAAAATCTTTTCAACCTCTTCTTGACGACATTAATTTCATCCCATTTGGAGATGTTGATTCATTGTCTAAAATTGACGATAATACTGCCGCTGTCTTTTTAGAAGTCATTCAGGGCGAAAACGGCGTAAAATTTGCTTCAGTTGAGTATTTTAATAAATTACAAGAGCAATGCGATAAACATAATGTACTGTTAGTAGTTGATGAGATTCAAACAGGTCTTGGAAGAACTGGTAAAATGTGGGCTCATGAGCACTATGGTTTGAAACCAGATATTTTATGTATTGGAAAAGGACTGGCCGGGGGAATGCCTGTCGGAGTAATGATTTCAAGAAGCGACATGACAAATTTCTCTCTTGGCGAACACACTACTACATTTGGGGGTAATCCTTTGACATCTTCTGCAATCAATGCATCTATTGAGTATATCTTGCAAGAAAATATAATTGATAATGCAGAAAAAACCGGTCAAATATTTCTTAATGGCCTTGAAGAACTTAAATCAAAATATGATTCTATTCGTGACGTCCGTGGGCTTGGATTGATGATTGCTATTGAGTCAAAATTCCCAATCAAAGATATATTATTTGACGGATTGAATAACGGCCTGATTATGCTATATTCTGGCAGAGCTATATTGAGATTTTTACCTTCATTAACATTGAATGAATCCCAAGTTGCTTCATCCCTACAAATTCTAGATAAATTATTTCAAAATTCTCAGAAAAAGGTAAAATGAAATGGATGATATCGATAAAGCTATAATAAAAATTCTTACAAAAGACTCTAGAACTCCTAATACTGAAATTGCACAACAAGTAAAACTGTCTGAGTCTAGCATAAGATCTCGTATTGATAAACTTGTTTCTTCAGGCGCAATAAAAAATTTTACTATTACTCTGAGTGATAAACATCTTACACTATTGGAAAACTCACTAAAAATTTACTCTCCTTCTGGCCAAGAAAAACAATTCTCCAATTTCTTATTCGACACATTGAATCATTCTGGATTTACTAATGTACGTCGTGATTCCGCTAACAATGTATATGGTGAAATTGGCAAAGGTTCTCCTACTCTTTTATTATGTGGACATATGGATACTGTTCCAGGTCTAATTAATGTAGAAATCAAAGATCATGCAATTTATGGCAGAGGCGCATCTGACGCTAAATCTTCTTTAATATCTATGCTTATAGCTGCTTCTTCGTTCAAAGATAAATTAAAATCTGGAAGAATTATCTTTTCTGCAGTTACTGATGAGGAAGGCACAGGTTTAGGAATTAGAGAGTTACTTAAAGATGGACTGAAAGAACAACCTGATTGTGCTATATTTGGAGAACCTAGCGGAATAGATAAAATTACAGTTGGATACAAAGGTAGATTTTCTGTTAAATTTACTTGTGAAACCCCTGCAGTACATGCTAGTGCACCTTGGATGTCTTCTAATGCAATTGAATTATTGTTCATATTATGGAACGATATTAAATCTAAACTTCAAACTAATGATGATACTCATTATAAACAGATTACTTCGTGTTTAACCCAAATTAATGGTGGAACTGCTGATAATGTAATGCCTGGTAGTTGTAACTTTATGTGTGATATCCGTTATCCTTTTAATTATAATCCTGATCAAATTATTAACAAAATCGCTGACATAATATCTAATTTTAATAAAAAATATTCTATTGAAGGTAATGCGAAATCTACCTTTGCTTATGAAATTATTGACTCTACTCCTGCTTTTGAATGTTCTAAATCCTCAGTTGTTAGCCGCTCTGTAAGCAGAGCTATAATCAAAAAACTCAATTCTAAGCCTCAATTTGTACATAAAACTGGCACGGGTGATATGAATCTTCTTGGAAATAAGATGAATATACCCGTACTCACTTATGGACCCGGAAACCCTCATCTATCTCATACTTCTAATGAACATATTATGATTGATGAGTTCCTTACGTCAATTGATATATATAAAAATTCAATTGAAAACGTTTTTAATCTTATCCAAAGAATTTAATAATGTACATTTTCCATTAACTACTCAGTGTAGCGAATGCCAAAATACAAATCTACAAATGACATTATGAAAGTCATAAGCAATAAAGATCGAATTAGAAATTTCAGTGTTATTGCTCATGTTGATCATGGCAAAACTACTATGAGTGATAGCTTACTTTCTGGCTGTGGTATTATTAGTCCTAGCGTTGCAGGAGAAGCTCTTGCATTAGACACTATGGATATGGAACAGAAACGAGGTATTACTATTAATTCAACAAATATTACTCTTTATCACGAACATGAAAATGTTCCATTTGTTTTTAACATGATAGATACTCCTGGCCATGTAGATTTTAATACGCGTGTTTCAAGAAGTCTACGTGCAATTGACGGCGCTGTCGTTGTTTCTGACGCTGTAGAAGGAGTTATGACTCAGACCGAAACAGTAACAAGACAAGCCTTGGAAGAACTTGTACGTCCTGTTCTTTATATTAATAAAATCGATAGACTTGTAAAAGAACTAAGATTAACCCCTGAAAAAATGCAAGAACATCTTATGGGAGTAATACGTGAATTTAACGCATTGATTGATTTATATGCCGAACCTGAATTAAAAGACAAATGGAAAGTTAGTATTCAGGATAATAGTATTGCCTTTGGATCTGCAAAAGATAAGTGGGCTTTCAGCGCTGCTACTTCAAAAAAGTCAGGTGTAAATTTCAAGACTATCTTTGACGCCTATAATAATGATAAAGTAGACGAACTTGTAGAGAACTCTCCATTACACGAAGCAATTCTTGGCATGGTCATTCAACATCATCCTCCTCCTCACGTAGCTCAAAAATATAGAATCCCTAAGATATGGAAGGGCGATTTGGATAGCGAAATAGGAAAAGCACTTTTGAATTGTGATGAAAATGGGCCTGCTGTCATGATGATTGTAAATATCAACATTGATCCGCATGCAGGTAGTATAGCTACTGGAAGATTATTCTCTGGAACTTTGAAAGATGGAGATACAGTACACCTATTGGGTGCAAAAAGAACCGGTAGAATCCAATCTGTCAATATGTTTATGGGAAATCAACGTGAACTTGTCGGTAAATTTAGTTCTGGTAATATCCCTGCATTGTTAGGCCTTGAACATGCACGAGCTGGCGAAACCCTGAGCTCTCAAAAAGGATTTACCGAATTTGAATCTATTTCATATGTATCTGAGCCTGTTGTAACAATCGCCATCGAATCAAAACATCCTAAAGAACTACCTAAATTAGTCGAAGCATTACGTAGACTCAATATTGAAGATCCAAGTCTTGTAGTAACAATTAATGAAGAAAGTGGCGAAATGTTGGTTGCTGGAATGGGAGTATTGCATCTTGAGGTTGCTACAAATCTATTGAAAGAACAAGATATTGAAATTATTACTTCTCCTCCGCTTATTAATTATCGAGAAACTATTTCTGGTAAAGCTGGACCAATCATGGCAAAATCTCCCAATCGGCATAACAAATTATTCTTTAGGGTTGAGCCTTTATCTGATACCGTAATTGAATTAATTCGTTCAGGAAAAATCTCTGATAATACTGATAAGAAAGAACTTGCTGAAATATTAAGAAATGAAGGTTGGGACAGAGATGAAGCTAAACGTGTTGTTACAATTGAACCTGGCGGAAACATGTTCGTCGATGCTACTAAGGGTGTACAATATGTACAAGAGTCAATGGATTCTATACTTGCAGGATTTTTTGACGTAATAAATAACGGACCAATTGCTTATGAGAACGTTCGTGGCTTCAAAGCTACATTCCATCATTATGTGCCTCACGAAGACGTCGCACATCGTAGTTATGCACAACTAATGCCTGCAACTCGTCGTGCTTTACTTGGCGCTTTGCTGTCTGCCACTCCTACTCTTCTTGAACCTATTCAAGGTATTGAAGTAAAAGCTCCCGCCGATTTAATTGGAGAAATAGCCGGCGTAATATCATCTAAACGTGGCAAAGTAGGCGAAATCACTCAAAAGGCTCATTTATCAGTAATACATGGCGAAATTCCTGCTTCTGAAACATTTGACTTGTCCGAATCAATGAGGGGCGCTACTGCCGGTAAAGCCATCTGGTCTACACACTTTAAAGAATGGGCACAGGTTCCAAATTCTATGCTTGAAACTGTAATTGCCGATATTAGAAAACGACGTGGTTTATCTCCTTCTCCACCTCCTGCATCGGATTTCATCGATAGAGATTAATCGTTCCTTGCTTCACATTATTCGTGAATAATCAGTCATCTGTTAGCTTTTCTCATTATCGGTTCGACGATTTATCTCTAGTTGATCTTTATAGTATTTTGAAAATCAGGAGTCTCGTCTTCAACCATCAACAACGATTAATCGATATTTCCGATGGAAACTGTGTTGAAATCGACGGTAAAGATGTATTTTGTACGCATATAGTTGGTAAACTCCAAGACACTCAAATTGTTGCTACTGCACGCTTATTCGATCACCAATCCCCTCTCAAATTAGGAAGGTTTGCCGTAGACCCTGATTTTCAAAAACATGGGTTTGGAACTCACCTTCTTGATTATCTTGATTCTATTATCGACTCGAAGCCAATAGAGATGGATGCACAATCCTATCTTATCGATTGGTATTCAAAATTTGGTTGGTCTGTTTCTGGTCCTGAATTTATTGAATGTGGAATTAAACACGTGAGAATGATAAAAAATTTATGATTAGTTAATCTGCACTAATCTTTTAAATTCACTATCAATCTTTTCAGGGTTTATATTTAATCCATTGATTATTATTTCATTGAATATTTCTAATGCTCGTTTTTCTTCTAACGCACCTACTATTATTGATACACCACTATCAACAATACTGATTGTTATTTGTTCATTATATTGTATTGTTATACCTAGTTGGCCTCTTCTAATTATATTTAATTTCTTATTTACGATAATCTTGTTTAGCTTATCTAAATCAATCTCTAGATTATCTTTTGGACTTATGATGTGAACTGATTTGCCTTCTCTACCGCATATGTCTTCTATTAATTTTCTTCTTGATTTCTTTGTCGATAAATCTGCATTTACTCCACAGACATTACATTTGGACTGTTTTACTATTCTAACTTTATCATAATCTAAATTTTTTATATCGGCTAGGAATAATTTATTTGCTAAATTTGGTTCTTGCCCAGTTATTATTTTTACAGCCTCAGATACTTGAACACTTGATATTGTAGTTAATATTGAAGGATGAACTCCTTCAGTGCCACACTTTGGCATTTCTTCATCTTTTAGTGATGGCTGGAAACACTCTAAACATGGTGTTTTTCCAGGAATTATTGAAGTAGAAGAACCCGTAGTTACTATTGCAGATCCAAAAATATATGGTATATTCAACCTCACACATGCTCTGTTTACTGAATATCTTGCAGATACTGAATCTAAACCGTCAATCACTACATCTGATCCTGTGATTACTTTATCTACAGTGTCGTCATTAATTGATAATGTTAAAGGTTCAATGTCCACCAGAGGATTTATTCTTTTTAACCTCTCGTAAGCTGCTTCAGCTTTTGATAACCCGACATCTTCATCTCCATATAGTACTTGCCTGTGTAAATTTGATACTTCTACAACATCTCTATCTACTATTCTTATTTTTCCAATCCCCATAGCTACTAGTTGTTGAGTTATTGGTGATCCTAAACCTCCAACTCCAATTACTGTTACTCTTGCATTCTTTAATTTTTGCTGCCCTTCAAAACCAATTTCATCCATTACAATCTGTCTTGAATACCTTTCAATTTCTGTATCTGATAATTCCACGATCTATCCACCACTTACTGCCGGTAATAATAAAATTTCATCCTTGTCTTTTAGTGCTGTTCGAAGATCTTCAAGGAATTTGATATTTTCATCATTGACATATACATTAATTATTGGTTTTAATTTTCCATTATTGTCTATTACTTTATTTTTGAACCCTTCTCCGTATTTTTCTGCTAATGCATCAATCACTTCGATTACTGTATTACCTTCTATTTCTAGTTCTCTTTCACCATTTGTAGACGACGACATTACTGCAGGAATTAAAACTTTTACTTTTGTCATTTTTATCGACCTATTATATCTTCTAATACTTCTCTCTTGGGTTCAACTACTTTCAATTCTGGTTGTTGAATAAATGCAGCTTCTGGCGCTTTTAGACCATTTCCTGTTACATAGCATACAACTTTCTCATTTGCATCAATTTTTCCATCACGTACTAATTTCAGTAATATTGCAATTGAAATTGCGCCTCCAGGTTCTGCAAATATCCCTTCCGTACTGGCTAAGAGTCTTATTGACTCTCTTATCTCTTCGTCATTGGCATTTTCTCCATATCCTCCTGAATTATTCACTGTTTTTACTGCAAATATTCCATCTCCAGGCTCGCCAATTGCTAGGCTCTTTGCTAATGTATTTGGTTTCTTTACTGGCTGTATCACATTCGTTTTATTCTTTATTGCATCTACTATCGGCGAACACCCTTCTGGCTGCGCACTAGTAATTTTTGTATTATTATTTGTTATTAAACCAATCTTCTCAAATTCCTTCAATCCTCTATCTATTGCACATAACATTGCACCACTTCCTGTTGGAACTATTACATGATCAGGGGCATTCCATCCTAATTGTTCACATACTTCAAATGCAAGAGTCTTGGAACCTTCCACGTAGTAAGTTCTTAGATTTATATTGACTATTCCAATGTTATACTTGTCTCCTGCATACGATGCCAATCTATTTGCATCATCATATGTTCCATTTACTGGTATTATGTTGGCCCCATATGCCTGTACTTGTAATATCTTTGCCTGTTCTATGTCATGCGGAATAAAAATATAACATGGTATTCCCGCTCTTGCAGCATGAGCTGCAGTAGCCGAAGCTAAGTTTCCTGTTGATGGCGAACCTACTGCCTCTAAACCTAATTCTATTGATTTTGATACTGCTACTCCTGCCGGTCTATCTTTAAAAGAAAATGAAGGATTGACTGTATCATTTTTAATATATAAATTATTTAATCCTAATTTCTTTGCTAATTTATCTGCTTTGTGAAGCGGCGTATACCCTGCTCCGATATCTACTATGTTGTTCTTATTTCTTAATGGCAATAATTCAAAATATCTCCAAAGACTTTTCTCCCTATTTTTTATAATGTCTTTTGTTAATCTAATTTTATCGAAATCATATATTACGTCTAATGGATTAAAACATTCATCGCACACATATTTTAAATCTGCCTTAAATTCCGTCGAACAATTTCTACACAGTAAATATTTTATTGACATATTGTTCTAGTTTATACATTCATAAATAAATATTTTCTTGAAGATATTATTCATATATGAATATCCAGTATATCTATTCTAAAATCTTTCTTAATAACTTTTTATTTATATCTGCGTTTATCATTTTCTCAGAAGATTTCAAAAACTCATTAAATGCTTCTTTTGACATTTTATCTTTGTATAACGATAACTGAAAAACTAATTCAAGTTTGTCTATTTCATGCACTAATAACGACTCTTTGCTTGTTTTTTCTTTAAATTCATTCCAAACCTCAAAATATTGCTTTTGAATTTTGTCTGGAAGATTTCTTAAAATATCATTAATCGCTTCATCCTCTTCTGTATCTTTGTTTGGATTCTCTCCTGGCACTAAATCTCCAATAATTGCTTCCGGTAAATCATGTATTAACATCATTTTCATAACCTTTTCCGTATTCATTTCCTCTAAATCTGAAATAATCATTGCAATTGTTGTCGCTGCATAACTATGATCCGCAACTGATTCTGTATCTTTTGCAGTTGATTTTATCTTCCAACCTTTTCTTTTTATCGATTTTAATTTTTCTGTTATTAGAAAAAATTCATTTAACCCATTAATATTCAATTAAACCACTTATCTAAACTCTCAGATCTTTCTTCTTCTACTTTGTCTAATTTTTTTATCATACTTGAAATCCTGTCTACTGAAAAATCATTTTCATCACATAGATAAGAAATAAGTTTATCTTTTTGAATATCTTTCTTTTTAATAAAGTCTGGTTTAGATACTTCAGGATTCAGAAACATATTTCTTACTTCATCTATATTAATTAATTCTAATTCTCTCTCCATATTTGGAATATCTTCTATTTTTTTATATTTCTTAATGTGCTTTATGGCAGTTTTTGGACCAATTCTTGTAAATCCATTAGGATTGTAATCAGTTCCAATTAATATTGCAATATCAACTAATTGTTCTCTATTTATCTCATTTAGTCTTAAAAATTCTTTTAGTTCAATAACCTCAGGTTCTACATCAATAAATTTGTTAGTTCTTGGTATTCTTCTCTTTCCCGAGACAGTCAGGTTTCTGCATAATTTCTTTGCTCCAAAAAGCAAAGAATCATAATCTTGACTTACTGCATAATTTACCATTCCTATATTGTTCATATAAGCTGCCGTTGCTTCACCTTCGGCGGGAGCTTGGACGTATTGTATGCCTAGTAATTCTAAAAGTTTCTTTACATCATTGATTATATCTTCATTAATTCTAATCATTGAATGAGAATACCTTCTTGCTTGTTCTTGATCTCCTTCTTCAATAGCTTTCTTATATTTCTCTTGATTTTTCTCTCTGGTTTCTTTTCTTTTTTTAATAAGTGTAGATTTTAATTGCGGAGGTTTTCCATCCAACACGTATATTGGTTCTATGTTGTTATTCAAAAGATTAATGTTTCTGTAAAATAATCCTGTTAAATGGCTAGTTATTTTTCCCTTACTATTCATCAAAGGCTCACCTGTTGGGCCTCTAATTGTTGTTAAAAACTGATAAATTATATTAAATCCATCTATTGCTATTTTGTTTCCAGATAGATTCTCGAACGATATTTTTCTTGGATTAGATAGATCCTTTAATTTAACTCCCATTTGATTTTACTTATCAGATATCTTTATTATTAGTTTTCTAATATGACTATTATATGCCTGACGAAAACGAACAAAATATATCATTAGAATCCAAATTAGGCCTTTTGTCTTTTGATTGGGATTCCTCAGAATTCATTAAAGTAAATACTGAAATTTGCAAAACTTGTGAAAAGCAACCTTGTTTATACGTATGCCCATCTGAGGTCTATACCCTTAATGAAGAAGAATTAGTCTATAATATTGAAGGCTGTATTGAAATGGGTCTTTGTACTATTGTTTGTGACCAACTCGGTAATGGTGCCATTGAGTGGAACCATCCGCAGGGCGGTAAAGGCGTTAATTATAAATTAGGTTAATTTCAACCTATTTTTCATTTTACAAGTGAATAATTTTCAAGTAAAAATGTTATTACTCTCTGTTACTATTAATGTATTGAAGTGGGAAATAATATGTTAGACGATTCTATCGATTTAGAAAATAAAGTTACAGAACCTGAGGAAATTACAGAACCTGAGGAAATTACAGAACCTGAGGAAATTACAGAACCTGAGGAAATTACAGAACCTGAGGAAATTACAGAACCTGAGGAAATTACAGAACCTGAGG